>Ga0315321_10000356_pt1 | contig 33097 bp, 8 predicted proteins | sample M180m21515metaG_FD_203464 | JGI IMG/M metagenome (GOLD analysis project Ga0315321, IMG submission 203464) | Ammonia-oxidizing marine archaeal communities from Monterey Bay, California, United States - M1 80m 21515 | ecosystem: Environmental > Aquatic > Marine > Intertidal zone | place: USA... | reverse complement strand
CTAATGTCACTGTTCAGAGCATTCACGATCCAATCACGATAACGCCATGCGTTGCCACGAATTTTGTCGTGTTCGTATCCGTCGGTTTCTGCAAAGCGGGCAAGGTCCAGCCAGTGTTGCCCCCAACGACGACCATAGTGGGGCGAGGCAAGGAGTCGCTCAACAAGACGTCGGTAACTGTCTGGTCGCCTGTCATTCAGGAACTGCGACAACTCCGCAGTGGTAGGCGGTAAACCAGTCAAGTCAAAACTCAGCCTTCGAATCAGTGTCTCACGACTCGCCTCGGCCATCGGGAGCAGCGATTGTGTTTGCAGTTTCGAAAGAATGAATTGGTCAATGGTGGTGCGAGGCCAGCCTGATTGACTATTGTCAGGTGGCAGGGAATCAGTGATCTTTCGGTAAGCCCAGTGGCCACGATCGATCTTGTCGATCTGCAATTCGTGTTCGAGGAGTTCAGCATGTTTGTTTTCGGTCGCCTCAACTGCGTCGGCTTGTTTTGCTGTTGTCGGTGCGTCTTCGCCTGCTCGAAGTAATGGCGAGCCGGTCAGTGCAAAACAGAGAATGAGTAGTCGACTGCACTGTGAGAATCCAATGCGTCTGACCAATGGCTGGTATGGTGGACGACTGGGTTGGGAAAAAGCAATCTGACGCCGATTCATTTCAACAATCCTTTCACGACGTCGACTTCGGCGGGGCCGGTTAAACGCTCATCCAGCCCGTTGTGTGAGTAGACCAGTTTGCGATGGTTCATGCCCATCAAGTGCAACAGGGTTGCGTGGAATTCATTCACGTGCACGCGATCTGTCTCCGCACGTAAACCAATCGCATCGGTTGCACCATAGGCACGACCGCCGTTGACCGAGGCCCCGGCAATCCATCCGCTGTAGCCCCACGGGTTATGGTCTCTTCCCTTGCCCTGCTCGCTCATGGGCATGCGTCCAAATTCTCCACACCATACCACCAGAGTGTCCTCCAATAACCCACTCTGTTTCAGGTCGGTTAGCAACGCTGAAATGGGTTGATCTGTTTTTTCACAGTATTCACCATGGTTGGCAGCCACATCCTTGTGAGCGTCCCAGCCGTTGGTGTTGCCCGAATACACTTGCACAAAGCGGACACCACGCTCAAGCATGCGGCGTGCAAGTAGGCAGCGTTGCCCAAAGTCCTGTGTGATGGGGCGGTCGACGCCATACCTTGAAAGTGTGTCCGCTGATTCTGTTGAAAAGTCGCATACCTCGGGTGCAGCACTCTGCATTCGGAAGGCCAACTCGTAGGCAGCGATTCGCGCGGAAAGTTCCTCGTCATGATCTCGCTGCAGAAGATGCTTTTCATTCAGCTGCTGGAGAAAGTCCAGTGTTCCACGCTGTTGGGAATCCGAGATGCCGTTGGGGGGTTTAAGATTCAGAACGGGGGTTTTTCCTGGTCGCATCGCTGTGCCCTGAAAGGTAGGTGGTAAAAAACCACTGCCCCAAGCAGACGGGCCGCCCTTGAGTCCTCCTCCGGGATCTGGAAGCACAACATAGGCGGGCATGTCAGCGTTCTCGCTGCCAAGGCCATATGCCAACCAACTGCCAAAGCTGGGATGACCCATCAGAATGCTGCCCGTGTTCATTTGATAGACCGATTGCGGATGGTTCACGCTGTCACCATGCAAAGAACGAATGACACATAGGTCATCCGCATGTTTCGCCAAGTGGGGCATGAAATCGGAAATCGGCAGCCCTGATTTACCTCGAGGCCGGAATGGCTTGATCGGCCCCAGTAATGGATTCTTGGCGACCTTCCGGCGTGTCATCACATTGCCAAAACTGTCTGGTAGAGGTTGCCCCGCATATTTGGAAAGTTCAGGCTTGGGATCAAACAGGTCAACATGGCTAGGGCCACCATGCATGAATAGCCAAATGATTCGCTTGGCTCGCGGCGCGAAGTGCGGCGTGATCGTTTTCTCTGCCGACTTACTTTGGTCTGCCATCAGAAGCGATTGCAACGCTAACAGTCCAATGCCGCCGCCAGCATGTTGCAAAAGGATGCGACGGTTGATGTTCAACTGCGGATCGATCAACTTTAGGTAAGCCAGTTTTTTTGGGTAAGCCAGTTCTCTTTTTTTGTCGCAAGCCAGCAACAATTGCAACTCGGACCGAGGAACTGAATGGATGGGGCGGTTCTCATGAAGGGGCAGTCCTACATCGTAAAGAGTGCTGCACTGCCACGTCAATTTTTATGTGATCGCAGGGACATGAAATGAAAGCGTTTTCTCCGAAGATAAGGCTCAACAGGTTGATTGCCTTCAAAGTTGATAATCGCAAACGGGGCAGTGTTTATGCATGGAGCCCACACGCCCCGCTGTCTGAGTAGCGTTTGCAGGGGGCAACTTGCGAAACGGGATGCCAGGTGTTTCAGTTGTCTTGCTCAAGGTTGTGTCAATCGGGAGGGTGATGCGTTTGCCCAGCGAAGTTTTTGGGTGAGGCGAGATTTCTGTTTCATGCAATTCGCAATTAGCAATGAGCAATCGGCTCTGGGCTGGCGAAGTGGTTGAACGAAAACGAGTAGGTGATGAGTCTCATGTTCTGGTTTCTTGCTGTATTCTCGGCGAATCATCTTAGTGACGAAGGCAGATGAGCCGGGGGCAGTCTGTGGACGCGTTTGCCTCATCCATCGGCTATCTGAGCCTTTGGTCCGCTAACGCCGTGATGAGTATCATTTGAATTTATCATTGCTTGGTGAGACCAGCGTCATTCCATTATCGGGATCAAAAAGTGGCCCGCTTCGTGAGCGAGGTAGATTCCTGCTAAACTGCCGGCCAACCGCAGGGATTCTGTCTTGCATTTGCGGTTGGCTTGAACGTACCGAACTCACAAGATGAATTTGCCATGACGCAATCACGCGACCCGTCGAAACTTCGTTCGCATCGCTGGTTTGGCCCTGACGATATGCGGTCTTTTGGTCACCGATCTCGTCTGAAGGCGATGGGGTTTGATGACATTGATTACAAAGATCGTCCTGTCGTGGCGATTTTGAATACGTGGAGCGAACTGAATACCTGTCATTCCCACTTTCGTAATCGGGCAGATGAGGTGAGACGCGGCATTTTGCAATCGGGCGGGTTTCCCGTCGAAGTCCCGGTGATGTCTTTGGGCGAGATGCTGATGAAGCCGACCACCATGCTGTATCGCAATCTGCTTGCGATGGAAGTCGAGGAGGTCTTGCGGTGCCATCCCATTGATTCCGCGGTGCTCATGGGCGGCTGTGACAAGACTGTTCCGGCGATGCTGATGGGAGCGATTAGTGCCAATGTCCCTTCCATCTTCATGCCTGCTGGTCCCATGCTGACTGCCCGATGGAAAGAAGTCACTTTGGGAAGTGGAAGTGATGTATGGAAGTACTGGGACGAGCGATTGGCTGGGAATCTTTGTGACCAGGATTGGAAGGGGATCGAAAACTGTATCGGCCGTTCAGCTGGAACATGCATGACCATGGGGACAGCAAGCACGATGGCATGTGTGACGGAGGCCATGGGGTTCAGTTTGCCTGGGGCAGCCAATATTCCTGCAGTCGTTGCTGAGCACTCACGCTTGGCGGTGCAGACGGGGCGGCGAGCAGTCGACATGGCGTGGGAGGACTTGAAACCATCAGATTTTATGACCGAAAAGTCGATTGATAATGGCTTGATGACTTCATTGGCAATTGGTGGCAGTACCAATGCGATCGTGCATCTGATTGCGATTGCAGGACGGCTGGGAATCAACTTGTCCCTGGATCGTTTCGATGAATTGTCGCGAACGACCCCAGTCTTGGCAGATATTCGACCAAGTGGACGATATCTAATGGAAGATTTTTTTAATGCAGGCAGTCTTAACGCAATGCTGGCTCGAATGACTGATTTGTTGAATGTTGATTGTTTGACTGTCAGCGGCACAACGCTTGCAGATCAGATCAAGGGTGCTGAGGTGATCGATGACGAAGTCATCAGGACTCGAGAAAATCCAGTTGCTGATGCTGGAGGAACCTGTTTGTTGAGAGGGAATCTTGCTCCCAATGGCTGTGTGATCAAATCGGTTGCGGCCGATCCTGATCTTTTGCAGCATCGAGGTCCCGCTGTTGTTTTTGACAACTACCCTGCCATGAAGGAAGGTATTCATGATCCTGATCTCGACGTCGATGAAAATAGCGTGCTGATTCTTCGCAGTGCTGGTCCGCTGGGAGCACCTGGTTTCCCCGAATGGGGCATGCTGCCGATCCCCAAAAAACTGCTCGAAGCTGGGGTCAGGGATATGGTTCGTCTGAGTGATGCACGCATGAGTGGTACCAGTTACGGTACATGTGTGCTGCATATCGCACCGGAAAGTGCCGCTGGTGGGCCACTTGCCTTGGTGCAGAACGGTGATGAGATCGAAATCAATGTCCCCGACCGCACCATCCATTGGCATGTCAGTGAAGACGAGATCGCTCGCCGTCGCGCCGCAATGCCACCACTGAAGCCTGTGCCAGAACGGGGCTACGAGCATTTGTATGCCAAGCATGTCACACAAGCTGACCTCGGCTGCGACTTTGATTTCCTGACCGGTCGCACCCCAAATGCTGAACCCAGTATTCACTGACAGACAGATTGACTGCGAGGCAGGATGCAATGAGAGCTGATGCTTGTGGTGCCAAGCGTGCTGCGAACCCGGTTGAAATTGTTTCAGTCTGCGATCCGTAAAGTTCAAAAACAAAAAATCGAATAAACCACAAGAATTTCAGAATTGGCGATCCATGAAAACTGCTCCTTTTTCTGCCGCTCAATTACGTGAGTCGGTCATTGCTGTTCCACCGTTGGCACGGAATTCATCGTTCGCGATCTGTGAGCAGGAGAATCGGAAAATCATCCGCTTTCTCGAAGCTGGTGGAATCCGCTCTCTTTTGTATGGTGGAAACGCTGTGCTCTATCATACGCGTCTCTCTGAGTATGCCTCATTGCTGCAGATGTTGGGTGACATTGCATCAGAGGAAACCGTGGTGGTGCCATCGCTAGGGCCAGCGTTCGGTTTGGCAATGGATCAGGCAGCGATCCTTCGTGAGCACGACTTTCCCACGGCCATGCTGTTGCCTTCACGCGATGCTATTGATCAGGTTGGCATTGCGACTGGGGTTCGGAGGTTGGCCGATGCTGTTGGTAAGCCTTTGGTGCTGTATCTGAAGTTCGATCGCTGGTTGGATCCTGAACTGATCAAGTCGCTGGAAGAGGATGGCGTCATTTCCTGGCTGAAATACGCTGTCGTGAGGGATGATCCCGCGAAAGACGATTACTTGAAAGAGGTACTCGATGTCTTTCCCGCCGACCGGATCGTCAGTGGAATTGGTGAACAGCCAGCGATCATTCACTTACGGGATTTCGGCGTCGGTGGATTTACCAGTGGTTGTGTATGCATAGCACCGGAAAAGTCCATGCAAATGATGCGCGCGATTCATGCAGGAGATTTTGATGCGGCCGAAGCAATTCGTGAGTGGTTTTGTCCTCTCGAAGATCTTCGGAATGGAATCAATCCCATCAAAGTTCTGCATCGGGCAGTTGAACTTGCCGCGATTGCAGACACTGGACCGATTCAACCAATGTTGAGTGATGTCACATCCGCGGATGTTGCTGGGATTCGAGACGCATTGCAGCACATGCAATCCACCGCTTCATGACGCACACCAATGCAGTGTGACCGTTGACCTATTCAGCGTTAGGTGTCGTTTCAACGCGCCCTCGGTGCCGCCATCGCTGAAACACTGTCTTGATGGGTGAGGCAAATGCGTAGTAGCAAAAGGCAATGGGTAAAGCCAACCAATGTAACAGGAAGGCACCGATCAGGACGAATAACGCTTGTCCAATTTGGTGTGGCGCACGACGCCCTCGGAGTAATTGCTGGAAGACGTGTGGATATTGAAAACGTGATACCATCAGATAGGCGAGGGTGAGGGTCAAGATTGCCATAAATATCTGTGAACCCAACAGAAACTGTTCGGCAAGTTGCTTTCCTGTTTCAGAAGTTGTTTCGGTGGTGTAGGCAGTCAGTTCGGGCATGGCAATCACGAAAGCCGCGATTGTGCCCGCTGCCGCCGGGCTGGGAAGCCCCTCGAAACCGTCGTGTGGGTCATCTTCGGTGGTCTCGACGTTGAAACGGGCAAGCCGAATCAGCACGCACAGAGTAAACAGTGCGCCGATCGCCCAAGTGACCTTCCGGGGTAAGCCGATTCCTTCGCTGTATTGCCAAACAATCACCGCAGGTGCGGTTCCAAATGTGATCGCATCACAAAGACTGTCCAGTTCTGCTCCGAATTGACTCTCCTGTCCGGTCATCCTTGCCGCTGAGCCATCGAGTGCGTCGAACAGCATGCCACCAAAAATCAGAATGCCAGCGACCAGCAGTTGGTTTTCTAGTTCCCATTCAAGATTCGCGCTCATCGCAATTGAAATGGCAGCCAATCCACACACAGCATTGCCAAGCGTGAGCAGCGTGGGAAGAACTGCGAGAGTGAGACGGCGTTTGCGTTTTTTCTTTCGTCGACGTTTGCGGCCCGGTGTCGATCCCGCTACGATCTCATCGATTTCTCGATCCGCATTCTGAAGGTCGGCACCATCAGTTGATTTCGCTGAAGAATCACCGTCGGTAGCTTGATCGGGCTTGGGATGAAGCTCGCGTTTCAGTTCGCTCATGGACGTTTTGCAGGTGCTGGGATGCGGTAATGCTGGTGGAGTCTCATGCGTCAGAGCATGAACGAGGCTTGCCCGTCTGGCTGTCGATTCGGCCCATGGTAAGCGCTGACTCGGCCAATCGCATGCGGTTGCTTTGCCGATGGCATGCCTGCTCCACGCTTCAAAGCATAACGTAGTCACGAAATACCGAAACAATGGTTTTCATGGATGCCGTCTCCAGAGCCTGTTTCTGGTCTTGCCCAATCGCTAATGGTCCCAAAATCCGAAAATTGAGATTTTTCAAAAAGCAGGAAACAGCACCTTGCTGCTCGCCGCTGTGGAAAAGTGCGGCTGTAGCGATGCTGAGATGGCCGTCTTAGAGGCGGATGCTCAGTTCAAGCGGCGGAACTGAGCGGCAGACGGGACGCCTGATTGTGGCGGTTCCGCAGGGGCTCCCACAGTGCTTGGGGGCGTGATGGTGGAAATTGATGGGAATTGAGTCAAAAGTGGTGTTGCGCTATTCTGGTAATTCTGCTTGGAGTGAAATCCTTCGAATTGATGGTAGATTCCAGGAATAGCTGGCACAGCTTTTGTCAGATTTTGCTCTGGCAGAAATTGCCCCAAGAACGGAAGATTTTGGAATGATCACGCCTCGATACCTTCTGCCTTTCGATTCCACCCGGGCTGTACACCGGTTTGCCGATGTGTTGATCATTGGTGGTGGATTGGCAGGTTTGCGAGCAGCGAATGCGGTGGAGCCCAACCAGTCGGTGTTGGTTGTCACCAAGGATCAACTGCGAGAATCCAACAGTGTTTACGCCCAAGGTGGCATTGCGGGTGTCTTGGACCCTGACGACTGTTTTGAGTCGCACGTGGCCGACACGCTGGCAGCTGGAGGTAATCTTTGCGATCAGACGATCGTTGATATGGTCATTCGCGACGGACCAAGACGGATTGAGGAGCTGATTCGATGGGGAACAAAATTCGATCAGAATGATGGTGAAATCTCACTGGGACGCGAGGGCGGGCACAGTCGTGAACGCATTGTTCATGCTCGGGGTGATGCGACTGGGCAAGAAGTCATGCGGGCAGTGATCGAACGAACGCGCGAGCGATCCAATATTGATATTTGGGAAAATGCATTCACAGTCGATTTGTTGACTTATGAGGGACGGTGCCGCGGCGCAGTGATCCTCAACGAAGGGCAACAGCCCATCATGGTTTGGGCCAAGGAGACCATTCTGTGCACTGGTGGAGCTGGTCAGGTGTTCCGCGAATCCACGAACCCCAGCGTGGCGACAGGAGATGGATCAGCGCTGGCGTATCGCGCGGGCGTCGAATTGCGGGATATGGAATTTATTCAGTTTCACCCCACCGTGTTATACATCGCGGGGGCTTCACGTTCCCTGATCACCGAGGCTGTTCGTGGTGAAGGTGCTCATCTGGTCGACTGCAATGGCGAACGTTTCATGCCCGACTACGATGAGAGGGCTGAATTGGCACCACGCGATGTGGTCAGTCAGGCCATTATCCGGCAAATGACCAAGACCAGGCATTCCAATGTGTTTTTGGATCTTTCCCATCTGGATACCGATCATGTTTCGATGCGGTTTCCGGGGATCGCCAAAGCGTGTTCGAAATTCGGTCTTGATATCACCTCTGATCGAATCCCGGTGCGGCCGGGGGCTCACTACGTGATCGGTGGAGTTTCGGTGGACCGACAAGGCAGGACCAGTTTGCCCGGACTCTGGGCTGCAGGTGAAGTTACCAGTACTGGACTGCATGGTGCCAATCGTTTGGCAAGTAATAGCCTGCTCGAGGGACTCGTCTACGGAGCACACGCAGGGGAAGCGGCGGCACGCGCCGCTGCGGAAGTTCCAACCAATATGGTTGTGCCGCGGATTCAACACCCTGTGCGTGCTTCTTACGAATCGTTCGATGTCGCCGATGTTCGAGTATCTCTTAAAAGTCTGATGGGACGACTGGCTGGGGTGGAACGGGATGCAGAGGGATTGCAGGAGGCGGCCGACTCCATTCGCTCGTTTGCAGCGTATGTGATGCCGCACCAGTTCGACGGTGTGGAAGGCTGGGAATTGCAAAATCTGTTGCTGACCGCCTCTTGTATTGTTGATGCAGCGCTGGCGAGAGCTGAATCACGAGGGGTGCACTTCCGAAGTGACTTCCCGAAACCCGATGATCAGAACTGGCGACGTCATCTGTCCATGAAGATTGATGTAGACGGTGGGCACCCCAGATTGGAGCCGATGTTGCAAACGGAAGAGTCAGCTGAAGTCGGCGTTCCTACCAATCAATGAAGGTAACAGTGACTGCTTGTGACTGAGTTTGCGTTGTCGTAAGTATCTGTCTTCCCAGTGCCGCTAGTGCAACACGTGGAAAGGATTCGAGTGAATAGAAGGAAAGAGATGGAACGATCCAATCCGCCCCCGCGGAAGATTTCTGATCGTCAAGAAAGACCGTTGGTCCTGCGGTCCATGGCTGATCGACCTGTCACCGAAATGACGCAGCTTGAGCAATCGTTGCTGATGGCTGAGTTGGCAATGGTTGCCTACAACGACCCCGACGAAGCGCGTCGGGCCGCGGCAAGCCTTGGTTTTCCAGATCTCGCGTTTTACGAGAGAGATGGATCTCAGGCCTATCGTTTTCGGAATCAACATGACTGCGTGATTGCTTGTCGTGGAACCGAGGCGAGCGAATGGAACGATATCCGTGCCGACGTACGTGCGAGTAGTGTGCTGTCGGAAACCGTCGGACGAGTGCATCGAGGTTTTAAACGCGAAGTCGACGACCTTTGGCCCATGCTGGAAACAGCATTGATGTGCAACCGACAACCACTCTGGTTTTGTGGGCACTCTCTCGGCGGTGCAATGGCAACCATCTGTGCTGGACGTTGCCTGCTGTCCCATATCGATAGCAACCCCGAGCGACTCTTTTCCTTTGGTAGCCCGCGAGTGGGGAATCCGCGCTACACTCAGTACACCAAGTTGGATCACCTGCGGTATGTCAACAACAATGATATTGTCACGAGGGTGCCTCCGGGGTGGTTTGGCTATCGGCATTGTGGAAGCGAGATCTACCTCGATCGCCGCGGCCAAATTCGGAAATCCGGGTTTGCTGGCAAGACTCGTGACCGCTGGATTGGTTTTTGCAGAGGACTTCTCAATGGAAAAATTGATCCGTTTGAAGATCATTCCATTCATCAATACATCAGCGTGATTGCTCAGGCACGGGCTGAAGAAAGTCAGTCCGAATCAAGCAAAACCATCGGCAGGGAAAAGATCAAATCTGGTCCACCCAAGCCAAAGCACAACATGAATGCGTCGAGGGGGCTCAATGCTTCCTCCGAAAACCGATAGGCGGTCGAAACGAAGCGGGGATGGCACGAGCAGGCAGACACGGTTCTGGAGGCCCGAACTCACTGGCCCGAACTCACTGGCCCGAACTCACTGGCCCGAACTCACTGGCCCGAACTCACTGGCCCGAACTCACTGGCCCGAACTCACTGGGACTAAGTCATTGGGACTAAGTCATTGGGACTAAGTCATTGGGACTAAGTCATTGGGACTAGCTGGGGGCAGTGCCCAGACGGGAATTCTGCAGAGTTGGTGCCGGAAATCGACGAGACTGCCCCGTGATTGTCAGCGATCAATCTTGTTTCGAGCTCAGGCCTGTTGTCTCGATCGATTTTTGAAGGTTCAATCTGGCCGGAAGATTCGTTAATCCGAGAGGATGGAATTCTTACTCGATCCCAATTATTTCGCCTCGGTGTGCCAGCTGACACCTCCAGTGCGATACAACAGGGGTAGGTTTGCCGCTGATTCGGTGGTCTCGTCCTTCGTTCATGTCTGAGACGGCTTTTTGAGCATCTTGTGCGGACGACTTTTCAAATATTCACTCATTGCGGTCACGAATTTCATGCACGCTCGAGAATCTGATTCGAAACCAGCCCAAGAGAACGAAGCGGTAGCATACGCCGAGATCGAGGGCGTCCAACTCAAGCTGTCCCGTCCTTACACCTTCCCCGGGCAATGGATCGGTCAGCAAGAGATTCTGATGCAGTTGCTTGCATGCTGGATCACGGTCGATGATCTTGATTTGCCTCTGACTCCGCGATTGGTGGGTTCGCCAGGTATCGGTAAGACGCAACTGGCGATTGCCGCAGCCCAAGCTCAGAAACGACCGCTCTACATTTATCAATGCACTGCGGACACCCGCCCCGAAGACTTGCTGGTCACGCCAGTGCTCAGTCAGGGAGGTGAAATTTCCTATCACGCCTCACCGCTCGTCTCCGCCATGATCTCTGGTGGCGTCTGTCTGCTGGACGAGGGGAATCGGATGAATGAAAAATCCTGGGCTTCTTTGGCTCCCCTGTTTGATGGGCGTCGACTCGTCGAATCGATTGTTGCGGGAATCACCATTCCGGCGGATCGTGAGTTTCGGGCTGCCGTCACGATGAATCAGGATGAGTCAACGTTCGAAATTCCCGACTATATCCTCAGCCGTTTGCAGCCCACCTTGGAGGTTGGCTTTCCAAACAAGCAGGATGAAATGTCCATTTTGCAGTACCACTTGCCGTTCGCGGAGCCAGAAATGCTGGCGATGACGGTGGAGTTTCTGCAGCAGTCCCATCAGCTGAAACTCGATTTCTCGCCTCGGGACGGCATCAATTTGTTGCGTTTTGCTATCAAACGGATGATTCAGGATCCCAGCCACCCGATCAGCCGGGATCAGGCGTGGCAGGAGGCTTTAGAGAAGTGTTTGGGCGAGGAAGCCGTCGATTTAGAGCAATTGGCTCAACGTCGTCGCCGGACCTTAGGGGGGGATGCCGTGCCGCTCGGTTTGGCAGATCTATTCTTTGATCCCCAAGATCCGCTACATCCTGACGCCGATGACGACGATGAGGAAGATGATGAATAGGTCTGTTCAGACGGTCAGGCAGATTGCTCGAATGCCGTCGGGAATGCCTGCAATCAGCGTTTGAACGCGGGTTGAGCGGAACTTTCTTCATTTTCGACCGTCAAACGGTCCACATCCAGTAATGGAATGTGTGGACTTTATACCTCTATAGAGGGGTGTGTTCGTAATTGGCATTGCATTGATCGCCCGCATTGTCGCTACGATCAGTCGCCATTTCAAATGATGTTGTCCCTGTGGTAAGGAGAGAAGCGGCAAATGTTTGCGGGTTTTTTGGGCCTAACTATACTCGGCGACTGCGTTTCGGCTGATTCCATGAAGATGGAACCAGTGTCACGTGGTCGGTCGCGCATGGCTCGTAACCTGTTGCCAGCTCCCTTGCTCGTAGTGACTGATTTTCAACTACTAAACCCCATCACTGTCGTGTTTGCCGCCGATTATGCAGCAAAAACGCCAACGCCTGGAAGGTTCGGTCTATGACCTCGCGTAAGCGAAATAACTCCTCGACGTTCAACTTAAGTGCCCTCCGCGGTGCAGATTCTGATCGTTCGCCTGAGCTCAAAGCCAAAAAAAGAAGGCAGACGCACAAAAAGCGACGCCAAAATATCCTCGAAACCCTTGAGGCGCGGCAATTGCTGGCTGCCGATGGTGGTCCGCAGTTGATCGGGATTCAGCCGAACACGGGCGAGGTGATTGTCGACAACTCAATTGTCCAGTCGCGGCCCCGCGTTCTGACCTTGCGATTTGATGAGGATCAACAGATCGATCCCGGTACGCTGAGTGCCGTGCAGGTGACGCGTGCTGGCGAGGACAATCTGCTGGGTACCGAAGACGATGTCGCCATCGTTCCTGGGCTTGTCACCTTAGGCGAGGATGCGGACAACGAAGTGGTTGTCCGTTTTTCTGAAGCGTTGGTTGATGACCTCTACAAAATCGAAGTCATCGGTTTCGATGATCCTACGGAAGGCTTGATTGGCCTGAGAAACACACGCGGCGAACTACTGCAGACGCAGGATCCGCAGCAGCAATCTGACGTGACGCGTTTTGATTTGCGTTTGGGAGCGCTCATTGAAGCCATCGTGCCACAACCGATGGTCCGCTCAGCGGACGGAAGTTTGTCTCAGAATCGCAACGAGATCGTAGTTTATTTCAACGAAGATCCGTTGTTTATTGAAAATGATGAGTCGGGCCAACCGACGCTGCGATCCGTTGAAAATCCGCGGTTCTATCAATTGCTGCTGACGCAGGAAACTGTCAGCACGGTCGATGATGCGCTCTACCACCCCGACAGTGTTGTTTATGACGAGGCAACCCACACAGCGAGGCTGATTTTCTCGGGTGACCTGAATGAATTACCTGCTGTAGACGGGAAGGCGGGGGTTGACCTTGCAGGTGGTACGTTCCGATTGAGAATTGGAACGGCAGTTGATGACCGTGTTGATTTGATCGTCCCCCTCGAAGCACGCAACGTCGTGCCATTGGTGGTAACTGATTTTGGTATCCCAGGTCTCCGCGTGACCCTCCAGTCTTTGGCCGTTGGCGAGTCCAACTCTGGTCGGATGGTGCGGTTTGAGGATGTTGGTGCCGGAGGTTTTTCGGTCACTACGGAAGCAGTCGCTTCAGGTCCAGATACGATCGTCGTTAATTTTGGTGGGGATTCGCCAACCATCGACCAGTTGAAGACAGAGCTTCAAATTCAGGGCTTTATCAGTCTGGTTGAGAATCCTGGTGACGATCCCGCTGATCCTCTTGCTCCCGCTTTAGGTGCCACTCTTCTGCCATCACGAGTGGTTGATGCGCCAGCACTGAGTTTGGTCGCCGTAGGAGAGACTCTGGAAACATCGCTGGACGTCGGTGTGTTCGGAAACAGTGGTAGCGATGGTGCTCTGACAAGTCTTGTGTTGTCGGAATCGATCGACGCCCAAGCATTTCTGGTTGAGCCGATTGGTGGGGATGACGATCTAGGGCACAGTCCTACACGAAGCCACATTAATCCTCTGTTCGGACCAGATCTCACCAATGGCGTGACGGAAGTTCCCTACAACTTTCAAGGTATTTTTGAGCAGGTGGGTGCTGTTTCTCACTTGAACCAGATCACTGCGGTCGAAAAAGAGCGGATTCGTGAAGCGCTGAACCTATGGGCCAGCAAAATAGGTGTTCAGTTTCGTGAGACGGTGGATCAGGGCATCACGTTTGCCTTTGGGGACAATGGAGTCCTGCAGGATGTTGGACCTGTTTCAAGCGTAAGCGAGCCTGCTCTGAATGCTAGCTTACGCATCGACCCCACGTTCAACGAGTCTGCATTGGTCTTTAACCGATCCGCAGTCTTCGGAACCGATTACGGTGAGGATCTGACTCGCAAGGCTGTGGGTGGCATTGGCTTATTGCTCGGTTTGGAACAGTCCAGCGAGCTTTCGCCTGCGACGATCATGTCTTTCAATAACGCGTTCTTGAACGCGAGTATTGACGTTCTTTCAGATAATGAGCCGGTTTTCCCCGGTAATACCGATGTGCTGCACGGACAGTATCTGCATCGAGCCGACAGCGTTGATATTGACCTTTACCGATTCGAGGTGGATCTGGATGATCCAACGCAAAAGGGTACGTTGACCGCTGAGAGTTTCGCCGAGAGATTGGCAGATTCAAGTTTGCTTGATACGAGCCTGACACTCTTTGAAGAGACCACAGCATCGATCACCACAGACTTTGGTTTGGGAATCGATTTGGGTGTGACCATCACCTCATTGCTTCGCGGTCGGCAGGGGAATGGTTCACAGCTTTCCTTTGTGCAAACTGACCGTGTTGCAGGTGACACCGAGGTTCGTGTGCTCAGGGCCCAAGATGCTTCGGGCGTTGAGGTGTCTAATGGCATCCTGATTGATTTGCCACGCGAGGAAACTGGTGTAGCCGAATTACTCGAGGCAACTGCTTTAGTCGATGCGATCAACAACGATCCATTCGCCAGTTCAATTTTCCGGGCGTCAATCACGGTTGGTGAGCCGACGACCAATATTGTTGGTGTCGATCTGGGGACCTTCTCGCCACTGAGGCTAGGCGGTGGTGGCTTGAACCGAATTCAGGCGAATGATGATTACTTTGGGGAAGATTCTCGGATTCGGGCATCACTTGGCGAGGGTGTCTACTATCTGGGAGTTGCTGCGAGTGGTAACGATCAGTATGACCCAACCATTTCTGGCTCAGGGAACGGAGGGCGGACACAAGGCGTCTACGACCTTCATCTGAAGTTTGAACCGCAAGTTGATGAGTCGGACGTGCTGCGTGATCGGGATGGAACACGAGTTGATGTCCCTGGCACGCCTATCGATGCTGATGGAGACGGTGTTCCCGGCGGAGTGCACAACTTCTGGTTCCAGACACGCGCACTTGATCGAATGATCGTCGTCAAAGGTGATGGGGCAACGGTCGAACCAGGCCAAACTCTCGAAATCATGAGTGGGGATGGGACACTTCGTACCTATGAGTTCGTGCCAACTGGGGGTGACCCTAGTCCGGGGAATATCGCGGTCAGTTATAACTCGCTCGGAACCGCACAGTCAGTCGCAAATGCTTTGGTGATTGCGATCAACAACCAGACGTCAAACACTGGTGTGAGCGCAGGTACAAGTCAGGAGTCTTACGAGGGTTCTGTTCGTGATATTGTGGTCTTGAGCGGTGAGCGTTCCGTCACACTGTCTGCGGATTTTCAGGGCGTCGAGGTTCTCGGGCGAAACCTGTTTGTTGATCGAGTCGCTGGTGCAGCATCTGATGGATCGTTGGAGAACCCCTTCAACAACATTGCCAACCCTGACGTCTCCAACGCGATCGGTTCAGCATACTTTGGAGATATCATCCGAATCGTCGGCAATGGCGGCTTGGATGGTGATTTGTTAACGGAGCAAGATAACTTCAGTTACCAACTTGGAATTTCCGAGGTAGGCGGAGCACCTCTTCGTGATGGGGTTGCGATGAATATTCCTCATGGTGTGACGACCATGGTGGATGCAGGAGCAATATTTAAACTGCGAAATTCGTATATCAATGTTGGTAGTAGCACGACACTAATTGACCGAAGTGAGTCAGCGTTGCAGGTCCTCGGTACCCCGCGTCATGTTCAGCTTAGTCTTCAGGGAGATGATCCGGTAGAAACCACGCTTTTGGGCGATGATGTCGGGAGTGATGCAGAAGGTTATGCCGACGGCAGCGTGATTCTGACCAGTATGCGAGACCGCGCTGTTGATTCCGCTGCTTCAGGTTTCAGCCCTGATCCAGCACCCGGTAATTGGGGCGGAATTATTTTTCGACGTGATGTGGATCGCTCGGAAGGAAGGAAAGACTTGGAAGGTGACGGTATCTTCCTGCAAACTGTCAACCATGCTGAGATGCGTTACGGTGGCGGTAGCAACGTTCTAATCGACTCTGTGCAGCAGTTGGTAAATCCGATTCAGATTGTCGACATGCGACCAACGGTCAGTTTCAATGAAATTACGTTGAGTGCTGACTCAGCAATTAGCGCCGCTCCCAATAGCTTTGAAGAAACCAGTTATCAGGCACCGCAGTTTCAAAAAGGCGGTATCTTTACTGCTGACTATGATCGAGTCGGTCCGGACATGTATCACAACTTGTTGCTTGATAACAGTGTCAATGGTGTCTTTATTCGCGTTGCCACGACACCGGTGGAAGCACCAAAAGAATTTACATTGGCAGCGCGGTTCGATGACACTGAGCTGGTTCATTACGTTTCCGAGAATCTTGTTTTGGCGGGATCGCCAGGCGGATCTGTCCAAGATGGTGTAGCGCCATCCATGGCTTTAGTCACAGGTCGTCGTCTTGCTGGTGGGCAGGTGGAACCGGGCGTCTATGATTACAAAATGACATTTGTTGACGCGAATGGTTTCGAGTCGCTGGCAAGCCCGGTTCCTTTTACCTTTAATGTCGCTGTTTCGGATTCCGTTGTGGAATTCACTACCTTGCCGGCAGTACCAGCCACTGGGGACTATGTATCGCGTCGCCTCTATCGATCACAGACTGGACTTGATGACTACGTGCTCGTGGGACGACTTGACGCTTCCACGGTGACCTTCACGGACGACGCGCCACTTCCCACGCCCGGTGAAGGATTTGAACTTTTATCGCTCACGGGTGTTCGAGGGCGAGTCGACGCGTCGCTGGTACTTGATCCGTCTTTGATTGTAAAACTACGTGGGTCACGAATCGAATTAGAGCCCGGCACGCAGTTGTTGGCAGAGGGGCAGTTACAAAGTCCTGTTGTGTTTACCAGTTCACTGGATGATCGATTCGGCGCTGGTGGAACGTTTGACACCAATAACGACAACAACCTGCAGACGCCACCTGCGTCGCCTGTTCGCGGTGACTGGGCTGGTATTTATGCCGGCCCAACTTCGAATGTCAGTTTTGATCATGTGCAGTTGTCTTATGCTGGTGGCATCAGTTTGCTGGATGGTGGGCTTGCTCGCGGTTTCCTGCCGTTGGAACTGCAGCAGGCCGAGGGACGTATCACGAACTCCCGCTTCGAGTTCAACGATCAAGGGCAAGATGGGGCTGGGCCTGCTGGGCGATTTGGTCGCTTAGCGGTTACCGAGTCGACCATCATGGTCCGTGGTTCACAACCGATCATTGTCGGTAACACATTCGTGGATAACCGTGGGTCCATTATCGATATCGATATTGAATCCATGGGTGGTAATTACCGCCGGGATATCGGGCGGCAAACAGGTGCGATCGATCGTATCAGTGTGCTCGATGACAACTATGGTCCCATGATCAGGTTCAACCGGTATCTGAATGACGTTTCCTCTGGCTTGCAGTTGTCTGGCCTTGAGATTCGGGCTGGTGAAATCACAACCGAAACGACCTTTGACGATACCGATATCGCTCACCTGCTGTTCGATAATATCGACGTTGGAAATCTGCACAGCTCGGGCGGGTTGCGTCTGTTGAGTCGTCCTGATGAGAGCCTTGTGGTTAAGTTCATCGGATCGGGACTGCCCAATGTCGCTTCGTTTGGTACTGGAATCACAGTCTCCGGTGACCTGGCGGGGATTCCCGATCGAGTCGGCGGTACGTTGCATGTGATCGGTCTGCCTGGAGCACCCGTCGTTCTTACCAGTATGAATGATGATGGAATCGGGGCTGGATTAAAACCTGATGGATCTTCATTCACGGATCATGATGGGGATGGAGTCACTTCCCGCGGCGTTGCCAACGATTGGAATGGAATTGTTCTGGATGAATTCAGCAACGATGACAACTTCGCAGTCATTCCCGAACTTGAGCTTCTGACGGAGTCAGCACCAGGGCTGAATGGCACCGCAGCAAATGCTCAGTTCCTTGGTGAGCTTGCAAAAGATGTGCTGACGGCCGATACGATCCGCCGTCTTGGGTTTGAAGTTGATGGCTATTTGAGTGGCACGAACGATATTGATACCTACAGCTTCATAGGATCACCCGGTTCTGAAGTATGGATCGATATTGACCGCTCGACTTTTACTCTCGACACGGTCGTCGAACTACTTGATGCCAACGGCAACGTCTTGGCAAGAAGCGACAATAGCGTTGACGAAACAGCTGAGACTGATCCTGTTCCTTTAACAGTCTTTGACCCAAGTCTCGAAGGCGTAGCAACGTCTTTGAATGCGTCTGACGAGGTTTATGCTGAGCGAGATGCCTTTGACCATTTCAAAGATTTTGGGTCAGATAACTTGCGTGATGCTGGTTTGCATTTCCCGCTTGGGGGAGATCGAACAGATCCGAATTCAAGAAGCGTTTACTTCGTGCGTGTTCGCAGTGCATCTTTGAATCCGGACGACGCTGAGGGTGGCACCACTGGCGGCCAGTACCGGATGCAAATTCGACTGACCGAAGAGCAGGCATTCCCCGGCAGCGTGGTTCGTTTTGCGAATATTAAATACGCCAACAATGGCCTCCGCGTGCAGGGGCTGATGGCCAATTCACCGCTGCTTGGTGAGGCGCAGGAAAATGAAGCAGCGGCCCCTTTCTTTGCCTCCAATAATTTCATGGTCGGCGAGACACTCGCGCAGGGCCCGCAGTATGTCGGTAACCTGGTTGGCAATCACAACCATGTGATTGGTGTTGGGGGTGAATTGTCGAGTGGGTTTGATGTTGATTTGTACAACTTCGAAATCGAATTTGACGGTAACGGACCCGGACTTCAATCGACGGTATTGGATATTGACTATGCTGACGGGTACAACCGTCCAGACGCCAACGTTAGTGTGTTCTTTGACCGCGTTGATCCCTTCGGCAATGTAATGCCGGAGCTTGTTTACTTCGGCAGTGCCAGCAATGTGCTTGACGACTTGGACAGCCCACTGGCCAATGATCCTGCTCTTGAATCGTTGCTTCGCGGGTCGATCGCTAATGGTGACCCGTTTGTAGGACCAGTGCTGTTGCCCGAGGGAAGCTACTACGTGGCCATCTCCGCAGATGGCGTGGAGCCAGAGGTGATGGCTGATGCCATCCGCGAGCCAATCAACTCGATAAGGCGAATCGCGGAGGACCGTGTTGGGACGGACATTGCAAACGAAGGTTACAGTACTTTCAGTGATCCGATTGTTCCACAGCTATTTGATTCAGCGACTTTCCCGCCTCAGTTTACCGTCGTTGATGATTTCGAACGCAATCACGGAAAACCAAACCACTTTGCAGGCGTTGATGATCCATTTGTCCTTCCACCGGATAATTTTATCTGGGCAGAAGGCAATTTCACAACTGACGGAGGCGACGCTCCCAACTTCATCAGTACCGATCCAGCCGCACCGAATGATCCTCTCATTGGTGTTTTCACGCAGCAGTTCTGGTCTCTTGATGATGAGGACGACATCGGTGACTCCTCGGGTATCTTCGGCTCCTCAAATACTTCTGTTTCCATTCCACACGTTTCGTTCAATGGTCGTTTGGACGATGAGGCTGACTTCTTTACGCTGGTTGTTGGCGCAGAATCTCGCTTGATTCTGGATGTAGATGGAGGCTGGGACAGCAATGATGGTGCGCCTCCAGTTGATCCGTTGGCTCCACCGAACAATTCTGTCGATACAAAGTTGGTGTTGATAAGACCCACGGGGCTTCCCGCACCTGATCCAAGCCTTGAATTGCATGAGATTGGTGAGGTCAGTGGCAGTTTGGTAGGCGACGGCCGTGGCGGAAGTAATTCTGACCTTGATCCGTTCGCTGAAATCTTTGGCTTGGACGCCGGCGTGTATTTTGTCGGGGTTGTCGCCGAAGATGCTGTACTGAGCTTCACTGAGACGGGTGTTACCGTTGCTGGTGGGACTGTTGGTGGCGACTATACATTGCATGTATCCATGGATCCCGAAGATCCCCACGTGGTACCGCCATTACCCCCAGCGCCGGGCTCACAGGTTATCGCTTACGATCGTGCTGCAGTCTCAGCCGGTGCAACTCTCACCAGCGAAGCGTTTGATTTGGCTGGTTACGCACGCGAGGATCTTCCGCGGCTGTATTTCAACCGTTCTTATGAGCCGGCAGCTAATGATAATGTTGAGCTGCGTGTCACGAGTGATCAAGATCCTGCTGGTGCTATTGTCCACACCTTCGATGAAGGTGAATGGGATCAGATTCTTGTCTCGCTTGAGGATTTTGCGGGCCACACCAACGTTCAACTGAATGTCGAGTATACGACCGACGGAAATCCTGCTACCGAAGCTGGTCTGCGTCTTGATGACATCATCATTGGTTTCGCAGAGCGTGGTGAAACCGTCTTCGAAGCGGCACGTGGCACCACGTTCACAGGGTTCCCCTCGGGTGGTGCAGGCGAGTATCAACTTGAAGTCAGAACAAGCACTGATTTTGCGAGCCAAGTTGGCTTCGGCTTAATTGGGTTGGATGCTGATTTTGATACCAATGATCGTCAAAGTAGAAGCATTACCATGGTGGCCCCCGCACCAAATGATCTAGTGGATGGGCAGACTTTTATTCTGGGTGATGGCGCGGTTAATCAAACGTTTGAATTCGATAAAGCTGGTGATGGGGTAACGTTTGGAAACACCAACGTTGACATTACAGGCATGCTGACGGAGGCTGAGGTAGCCGGAGCAATTCGCGACGCAATTAACTTGCAAAGCACTGTTTTCATTGAGGCTTCAACGTCTGGCGGGCTTGACGGTACGGATCCCGCAGATGCGGCCACGGATGCTCGTGTCGCGCTGCACGGCGCGCGGACTGGTACCTTTGAGTCTGTGGCATCGGTTGCCATTCCAGCAGGTGCGCCAGGTCTGGATGCGGATGGTAATCTTCTGATGCCTGCGATTCTCTACAACGGGACAGGAGACAGTAACTTTGAGCGGCTGCAGGGTGTGGTCATTGTTGAACACAATGAAATCAGCGATGTTCGTGGGGTCGGTATCTGGTCAGAGCCCGGACAACGCGAAACCGTTCCAAGTCATGTAACTGCTGCGGCTCAGCGGTTTGGTGAGGATGCGCCGCCGGTTGGGCTCTCCCATCCGGGAGCAGTTTTGAATCTGCCAGAACTCAATGATAGTGTATTGGGTGGTCTTGCTCCGGGGATTTTGATCCAGAGCAATACACTTGATAACGCCGAATTCGCTGGCGTGAAGATTGCCGGTCAGAGTGTACCCCTGGCCTTCGAGATCACTTCAGGGGACACAATTCAAGACGGCAGTACCGTCACCATTAGTGCTGCTGGAACTATCGTTACTTTTGAGTTCGAGGAGATTGGCGACGGTGATGACGATCATCTGCCACCCGGTGCTGAGTCGCAGGGGGGGAATGGTTTTGGGGTTGGGAATGTGCCAGTCTATTACCGACATACGGATGATTTTATCCCACCTTTCTATCAGGGGCGGGGTACCGAGTACAACTCGCTTGAGATGCTTCACTCATTACGTGAATCCATTCAGGGCAGCATCCTGATGACCAATGCGATGACCGAGTTGGTCCAGGTTATGGTAGGACCATCTTTGGTCAATCCTGGACGGCCCGCGTTATATGTAGAGGGTGCCGATGCAATGACGGCTTCCTACCCGGTTCCGGTGTACCAGGCGCCACAGCCGTTTGCAAAAGTTGTCAACAATACGTTTTATGGTGATGATGGACGCGGTTCTGACTTCCCTGATGGTTATAAAGAGGACGCTCTGGATGGGCCTCATCTTCCGGCAACTCTGGATGTCGTTAATCTGGAACCGAATGATTTCCTCGCAGACGCGGTGGACACGCGGATTGGCGGAAGCCATCGCGCACCCTACAGCCACCTCACAACCCTCGGTGATAATGTGGCTGTTGGGAATCTTGGAGCTAATGGGGACGTCGACTTCTACCGAGTCTTTCTTGAAGCCGGTGAGCGACTGATTGCTGACGTTGACACCGTGGTCGACCCTGTCACCGGGGTAGCTGGCCCAGATACCGTCATGCGAGTCTTTGATGCCGCTGGGATTCCTCAGACGTTTGAGAATGAGTCGGGTGAGCTAACCACGATTAGTTTCAACGATATCGCCCCCGATTATCTCGATCCATCAGATCCTACGGATTATCAGAACCAACAACCTGACCCCACCAATGGTCGTGACTCCTTCATCGATTTCACGGCTGTGGAAGCTGGAGTTTATTACATTGGGGTAAGCTCGGCGGGCAACGAAAACTATGACACGCGGACGCTTTCGGGGCGTGTCGAAGGCGCCGATGTTGGAACGGGAACGTACCGCATTACGGTCGAAGCGTTGGCAGCACGGTCCTTTGTCATGAGCTTAGGGGCGGCCTCCGGTGTTAATCTCAATGGTGCGACTTTCACGGTCACTCAGATTGAAGATATTCCAAACTGGCATCCGCAACTTGCGGGCAACGGTCCAGTTGATAACCGTGTCGTATTCACCTTCGGTGGATTCGATGCGTCCAATAGCCGTATACCGGATGTCATGAGGACGATCGCTGGTCAGATCAACGGTGCGGTTGTTTCACCTTTTGGTCTAGAGCCAATTCTGCCCAATACAAATTATGAAACCTACTTTGATTCAGCGGTGAGTCCACGTGGTGCAGTGCTTCCCGGTACTGCTCAGGCACTCGGCGGCATCGACGGAACTTATGGATTCAACCCAGGTTTGGTGCCATCTCCAGTGGGTTTTGGATTGGTGACCGATGACAGTACTGGTGGGTTTGGACATATTCCAGCCGAGGACGCTGATATTTTCAATAATGCTTCCGGCTCTACCGAGCAGTGGGTATTCATCGAGAATGTAGCGAAAATCGAACTCAGCCCTGAGGCGATCGCAGCAGGTCTGACTCTCACCCCGATTGACGATGATCCAGCCTATCCGTTCGATGTCGACCTCGACACCATCGTTGAGAATGATGTTGACCAGATCATTCGTGAGACGGGCTTGTTGATCACCAATGGTGCCAGCCCGACGGCCCTCAATAACGTGTTCCTGAACCTTGATGACAGTCTCGTGGAGATCGCGTCAAAGCCACAGGAAGTGATTGTCGTCGGCAATGTCTTCCAGCATGCTGAGGGCCCAGTGTTGGGGCAGTTCCCGAATTCAACGGGTGCCAATGGCAACGACGATTTCAATATCACACTTGAGGATAATGAGGTCGCTCTCCAGTTTCCGGAAGCCAATAACTTCCAGCCTGCGGAGGGTTCGCGACTGATCGATTCTTCGGTGAATTCTGTCGTAGAGCGTAGCGCCGTGGCCGCATTGAAGAGTTCAGTTGGCCTTTCGCCAAGCAATATTCTGGCACCGACACTTGATGTTGGTGGTGTCTTGCGAGCCGATAATCCCAATTATGCACCTCCGGGTGGAATTGGCGGACAGGTTTTCAAGGACCGTGGTTCAACAGAATTAGCTGACTTCAATGGTCCGGTCGCGATCGCTGAAACCGCTCGCGATAACGATGCTGAAGGTATCGACCAGGACCCTGCGATCAGCTTCATCAACTTGGAAGATGGTGTTTACAGTGAGTTCCGAATTCAATTGAGGGACAACGGAGACTCTTCGGATCCGTTCACTGGAATCGGTGTTGACGACAATACGGTCGTGGTTCCAGAAATTGCAGGGCTTCGCGAATCCGGAGCCAACATCACTCTGATCGAGAATGATCGATTGTTGGAAGAAGGTGTCGACTACACGTTCAACTACGATTCGACTCGAAATCTGATCACTCTCACACCGATTGCCGGAATTTGGCAGAACGATCGGTCCTACCGCATTGAAATCAATAATGAAGACCGCGACGTACTGGTGGCTCCTTCCAGCAACGTCATTCAGGATGGCGATCAGATGGAGATCATTGATAGTAACGGGGGGCAGATTGTCTTCGAATTTGAGGCAGGCTATTCGCTCTTGTTGCCCGAGCCAATCACATTGGTGGTTCCTGAGGCAGGCACCAATTTGGGCGGTATCTCAGATGGTGATTTTTTCCAAATCAATGATGGCGTTAATCCTGTTCTGACCTTCGAATTCAACTCGCCCGGTGACACAACACTGCCCGGCACGATCCCGATTGAATTGCCGGTCGCTGCGACACCTGTGAACCCAAATGATTTGCAAGATTTTCTCGAAGACATCGCAGAATCGATTGGCTTGGCAATCCAAAATGAGGTGGACAATGAGAATTTGGATGTAGGTGTTGAGGGCTCCGGTGGCAGTAAAACTGTAGTCGTTGAGGGTGTCAGAGTGGTTCTGGGGGCGGAACCCGGAGCAACCGTTTCTACGGTAGCGACTGGGCTTGAGCAGCTTCCACGAACGCTGGCGCTTCGTGTACCAAGTCTTGGCGTCAATCCACTCGGTGGGATCGTTGATGGCGATACTTTCGAAGTTGACAATGGCAATGGTCCAGTCATCTTTGAATTCGATACGGGCAATGGAGTTGCTTCAACTTTCAATGAAACCGTCTCTGTTGCTGCCGGTGCGACAGCAGCCGATGTAGCAGTCGCCATCAGAGCTGCACTCCAGAATTCCAACTTGGGTGTTAATCCGTCCATTGAAGGAGATGGCCTCTCGGTTTACCTCGATCTTTCGCTCGATGGATCCGCAAGAGTTGCTCAGGGGCAATTGAGTGTAGTGGGGTTGAGTCGTCCTGCATTGGACGAGGAACAGATCGTCATCTTGCCGGCTGATGGTGTTTCTACGCCGGTGATTTTAGAGATTAATCGTACAGATGAACGTGACGGCTTTGGTGACTTGATCGGTCCCGGTGGTGATGGTGTGACAGCACCGAACGTGCCTATCAATGTCACACGGGGCACCACCGGTAACGATTTTGCTGCCCTGGTTGCCAATGCACTTCAGGGACTTAGCACAATCGATGGTTTGAACCAGGCCGACATTGAAGTGATCGACGGTGGCATCCTCCAAGTGGGAGGAGAAGAAGGGTTGGGTATAAGTGTTTCGGCCAACTCGATCGAAGTGACGGGTTCGCCATCCGTGAGTGGCGCATCCACGGTCGAAGTGGCAGGACCACTTCTGTTAGGACTTCCGCCAATTGGTGGTGCAGCGGTTGATGACGGTTCAGTGATCGTGATTGAATCAGACTTGGGCGTGGACGTCATTTTTGAGTTCAACCTGAACAATACGAGCCAGGATATTGCAACCGCGTTCCCCGTGCCGTTCAATTTTAGTGATTCCGCGGATGACTTGGCCGCAACGTTCGCATTCGTCGTGAATGCAGCGAACATTGGCGTGACAGCCACCGCCGAACCTGGTGGAGTCGTGTCTTTAGGACGAATCGAAATTTCCAGGGTTAATTACAACGGCATATTCGATCCTACTGGTCAGGGACCATCTGCTCCTGGTGTGACAGGTGCTACGCTTAAACGTGGGATTGTCAGTGATGGTGAAGTTCTCGTTATCAGCCAGGGTGGAAACACCGTTCGATACGAGTTTGAGTCGATCGTTGCTGGCGGTGGTGTGGGTCTGGGGAACGTCCCTATTCCGTTTGTCGCACAAAGCACACCCGGAGATGTAGCACAGGCCCTTGCGTCGACCATCAACAATAATAAATTCGGTTTAATTCTCAATGCTGTTGCGGAGCTTGATCCTGCCACCGGCGAAGCAACAGGCTTTGTTTTGTTGAACGATCAACCCGGTACGATCGTGGACATTACAGCTGCTCCGACTTTGGCTAAGTTTGGCGTGCCGGGTGGTGCGACCCCAATTCGGTACTCGGCTTTGTTCGGGGACAACGAGATAAAACTGGCAATGATTGAGGCAATCAACTCGGTCAACAAGCCTGGTGAAAATGCCGTCACGACACTTTCAGCGCAGGATCGTGGTGGCAACACGTTCTTTGTGTCGAATGCTTCACTCTTTCGAGGCGTGGCTTCGAGCGATGGTATTGTCGCCAATTACTCGCTGCCGGGGGTTCAGGATCTTGCTGGTAACAAACTGGAAGCAAATCGGCCTGACCTCTCAACGCAGTTCACCTTGCTGATGCCGACAGCCTTATTGGACTTTGGCGATGCACCAGATCCAGTTGACTTGGTGAATGGTCGATACCCGACCAAGTTGATCAGTAATGGTCCTCGGCATGTGGTAGGAAATGGGCCTGTATTGGGAGCCACCATCGATGCCAATTTGGATGGCTTGCCGGGCATTACTGCTAACCGCGACGATGTTGCAATCGCCATTGAGGGTGGTAGCAGCCTGTTCACGACAGCCTTGGCAAATGGTGGTGCTGAGATCACCATCGATGTCCCTGGTGGAGCGGATCCCAGCATTTGGGATGGAGAAACCTTCACGCTGGACTTGGGGACCTCCCAAGCGACCTTTGAATTTGATGTGCTCGTGTCGAATTCAGGTGCATTTGATGAAGACAACTTTGCTGTACGTCCTGACGATCCCACTTCGGCTCTGTCAATTGCTCAGGCCATTGAAGTTGCCATTGCAGAAGCACGCTCAGAGAGTGATCAAAAGTTCAATCCAGCAGCGGTTACGATTTCGGGTGACGCCCTTCAAGCCGTGGTCAGTGTCAGTGCTGATGACGAAGATGGAGTTGGTTTTATCAGCGAATACAACCCGCTCGGAGTACTCAATCGTGGAATCTATCTACCCATTGAGGTCAGCGTAACAGGATCGGGAGTGCTCGAGGGTTGGATTGATTTCAATGCGGACGGTGATTGGGAGGATGCTGGCGAGCAGGTGTTCCCAATGGTAATTGATCCAGCGACTCAAGCTTTGCGAGAGGATTTGCTGCCAGTGACGCAGGCTGGCGTTGTAACCAATATCTTCGCAGATACCGGTGGTGTCAGCACTCGGGTCTTTAATGTTGTTGTACCTCCGACCACGCCAATTCCAGCGAGTGAACTGACGACGTACGCAAGGTTCCGAGTCTCGAAAGAGGGTGGTCTCGGCCCCAACGGGCTTGCACTTAGCGGTGAAGTGGAGGACTACGCGATCCGTATCCTGCCTGGACTACCGCCTGAAATCGCAAACCCAGTGATTGAATATGATCATCCGAACTTGAGCGAAGACAGCTTCTTTGTCGCTGATGGATTGGCTGGTAATCCTGTGGGCTTGCTAGATGGAATTACTGATCCCGATGGGCAACCGGTTGTGATCTATAGTGGGGATGTTGTCACCGACGAAATGCTGCAGGTGGATAGTGATGGGCCGAGCGGACCATTGCCGCCTATCGACGCAGGACTTTTGACCGTCAATCAAGACGGTACTTTCAACTTCCAGCCGGAAGCCGATTTTAATGGCTCTGTGACATTCACAGCTCGCGTCGCGGATCAACCAGCGGATCTAACACAGCAGCTAGTAAACTCGACTCCGTTGACTGTCACTCTGAACGTCTCACCTGTTAATGACGCGCCTACTGCGTCTGGGTTTGCTCCTCCGACTGGTCCGCTTGTTGAGAGGATGATTCTTGAGGACGAAGTAGCAGTGTTCAATATCATGGATGTTGACCCAACTCAGTCACTCATCGATGGCAAATACATCCCTGGCAACATCACGTCAGTCGATGAGATGGGTCAACCGATGAAAATCGTCGAGGCGGGAACTCTGACTGGCATGGTCTACCTCTCAGACGAGGGTGGTAATGTAACCGTGTCACTCGACGGATCGATGATCACCTACACGCCGCCAGCAGACTTCAACGAGAACACTCCTCCAGGTACTGACTCTTTCACTTATCTTGTGATTGATGAACCTGGTGGAAGCTTCACTGCGCAGCAGTCGTTGAATGTAGGAACGGTGAATATCACGTTTCAAGCGGTCAATGATCCACCGGTAGCCGTCGACGACAGTTACAACGGCACGGAAGATAATGTTCTGCTGATCGAGCTTGGTAGCCCTGGAGATGGTTTAGGCGGAATCTTCGATAACGACAACGGCGGACCTGACGACGAGGATCAAGTTTTAAGCTTGAAGCTTAGTGATTTCCCTCAGAGCACATCGCAGGGTGGTTCGGTTGATTACGATGCCGTGAATCAACAGTTGATCTACGTTCCATCGTCTGCCTTCAGTGGTACCGACACGTTCGTTTACACGGCTGTTGACTCCGATGGCCTCGAATCTGAATTGCCGGCAACGGTCACCATTGCTGTGGTCGGGGTAGATGACAGCCCTGTGTTCGAGGGCGTCGATGGTCAAAAAGACGGTTTGGGGGACCCTGTCGACGAGATCACTCGTGAAGAGGCAAAGTCTGGAGGTGACACTGTCGTCTACGACTTGAACACGTGGTTTACTGACCCAGAAGGTGCATCCTTGTCGTTTGCGATCAGCACGACTCCAGACCCTGCGTTGTTGTTCACGCACTCCCTTGCTGCCAATCTGCTCACTTTGGATTATGCAGAATTCGTGGCTGGTGCCGCGGTCCTGTCGGTGACTGCCGATGATGGAGTTTCAACACCAACCGAAGCAACCATTTTGGTAACTCTTGAAGATACGCCAGATGGGCCGTTGGTAATCACCTCTCTGGATCCTTTTCCTGTGACGGGCGATGAAGATACGCCAGTGATCCAAGACCTGTCGGTTGTATTCTTTGATCCAGATGGGGATGAAATGGATTATCAAGTGACCCAATTGGGAACTTTGAACAATCCAACCGAGAGCCAAATCCAAAACCACGAGTTGGTGCAGGCGTTCGATTTCGATTCTCAGACTGGCGAAATGACCATCACTCTGCAGCCAAATGAGCATGGTACCGTCAGCTTCAAATTGGAAGCCGATGATTTGGATCCCACAACTCCAAACGCGGAGCATGACTTCTTGCTGACTGTGAACAGCGAAGAGGATTTCCCCGAGGCCAATGACGATGATTACAGCGTTCCACTTGGATCGACACTGCAAATTACGAATGTGAGTGAGGGGCTTCTGGGGAATGATATTGACCCAGATGGTGACTCTATCTCTTTCAATGCTGTGGTAGCCCAGCCAACCATGGGGACGCTTTCGGTAAACCCCAACGGAACGTTTAGTTACACGAACGATCCATCATTAGTGAATTCAGGGGTGCTTGCTGATACCTTCACTTACAACGTCGTGGACAGCACTGGCAGGGAGAGCAACACTGCAACAGTAAACTTGACTTTTGCAGGTTCGGCTTACCAGAATCCAACTCCAAACTTGGAGAATGATGTCAATGCCGATGGTTTTGTGACAGCCTTGGATGCGTTGCGGATCATCAACTTCTTGGATGTTCAAAATAGTGCGGCCGTTCCAGTGAGTGTGATTGGTACCGCACCACCGGACTTCCTCGACACCACAGGAAATGGGCAGATAACGCCAAATGATGCTCTTCGGGTGCTGAACGAACTGCAGTTGCAAGGTGGTAGTGGTGAGGGAGAGTTTGCTCCTCAGGATCTCGCAGGGCTTGGTGTGACATCAAGCTTCGTTGCGGCAAACCGCAGTGGCTTGCCGGTGCGAGACATGCAACTGGCAAATGATCAAGAAGTGGTATCGCCTTTGGACCAACTTTTGACCAATGGCTTGGATTTGAACACCGCGGCACTTGAGTCAGCGGTTCAAGAAATGGAAGTAACTGATCCAGCTGTGGCTGCGTCGGCCGATAGTGTGGATGAGGTTTTGGCCTCCGTGCTCGATGAAATCGACATAGCTCTAACGGTTGAATAGCGATCGCGCAGAAGCAGGGGATTCGCCAGTGGCGTTGTCTTGCTGACTTCTCAGAACACCGCGAAACACGAAAAAACCCGACCGGCAACCCAAGTTGCCGGTCGGGTTTTTTTATGCATTGAGAACCGTGTTTCGCTCTTGTGTGCCTGCCCAACCTTCTGGCTTGGTTGCCAAGGCGACCTGCGAACTGGTGGCTGGGCATCTCCCTGATTGCCTCCCCGGAAGAAGCGTAAGCGTGGTTCCAGAAAAAAAACGCTCTTTTTTCCGAGATTTGCTGATAAAAGCTGACGCGCAAACTAAATTGGTCTGCCTCCGGATTCTGACAAATTTGTCGGTCATTCCCGGAATTCGCATTTTTATCATTTTTATCATTTTGTCGTTTTCTTGGCACTCTTTTCAGGTGATTCCTTCCATGAGCAAAAGACGCAACCCTCGCAAACGCAGTCCTTTACCATCATCTCGACAGCTTCGACTTGAGACATTGGAACGGCGCGAATTGTTAGCTGCAGAGTTTGCGGGGGCATTGGCTCCAGGTTCATCGTTTGATTGGTCCAATGGTTCCGGTGATATCAATCTGGGCGGGCAGAGATGGACAAATCCTGTGGGAGGGCCAAGTCCGAATATCGGTGACGCAGCGACGGTGACTTGGGGCATCGTGCCCGACGGAACGCTCAATCGTGATGGCGTTGCCAGCGACTTGGTCGCGTTTCTGAATGGCATCTATGGCGATAACGGATCAACAACGATTGCTGGCCATTCATGGTTCCCATTGGTCAGTGCAGCCTACGAAGAGTGGTCGCAGCTGACTGGGCTCAATCTGGAATACGAATCGAATGATGATGGAGTACAGCAGTCCAATTCAGTCGCTTCGCGTGGTGTTTTGGGTGTTAGGCCAGATATCCGACTTTTTGGTGGAGCTATTGATGGTAACAGTGGCACTCTCGCATTCAACTTTTTCCCAAGCGCGGGAGGCCAATCTGGAACGGATGGTGACATGCAGATTGACACCACTGACAATTTTTATCAGAACCGCAGCGATGGTCCGACTGGCCCCAACCGTGCATTGCATAACGTCTTGGTTCATGAGATTGGGCACGGTATCGGCCTGGGGCATGTGATTCCCGTCAATGAGACGAAGATCATGGAGCCGATCATTTCAGTGGCTTATCGGGGCACTCAGCATGACGACCTTCTGGCGGCGCAAAGTCTCTACGGAGATCGTTTTGGAAGTAATGATTCCTCGCTGACCGCTACCGATCTTGGTGCTTACACCGGAACACAGTTGACTGTCGACAATGTTTCAATCGATCAGGATAACGACACCGATTGGTACAGGTTTGATGCAACCGCTGGGACTTCGATCAGTCTTGCAGTTTCACCTGTAGGAGAATTGTATGATGTAGGCCGTCAAGGTGGTGCCGCCCGCCCGGTTAACACAAAGCTCAACAGCGATCTGCGATTCACGGTATTCGGTCCGAGCGGCTTGCTTGAGTCACGTAATGCAACAGCATTAGGCGCGAGGGAGTTCATCTCTGGATTGACGCTAACGGAGACAGGTACTTATTTGGTACAGGTTGCTGGCACGGCAGTGTTAGGGCCGGCGCCTCCCGCGGGTGAACAGACGCCCACACAACTGTACTCACTTTCTATCTCGGATCAGTTGAGCGGACCGCGATTGATCGCGGTTAGACCAGACGCTGGTGAATTACTGCTGGAGGGTGATACCCTTCATACCGCTCCCCAAACATTCAACCTGTTGTTCGAAGGTGGAGTGGGGATCGACGAAGCCACAATCAATCCGGACACTATCAAGCTTTTTCGAAGCGGTACTGATGGAACGTTTGGTGATGGCAATGAGATTGAAGTCGACTTGGGTTACGTCGGCCTCGCAGAGCCGGGTAACACCGATCCTGATAATCTGCAGAGAATTGTTGTCCGGGCAGCAAGCAGTGCATCATTCAATGCAAAAGATAGCTCCGTAGCATTTCCAGATGATCTTTATCAGATTCGAATCACTGGATCTGGTGACAGTCCACTCGCGAGTCAGGCGGGTGAGGCTTTTAATGCAGGTGAGGACTTTGAACTGACCTTCCGCCTTGATCGTGGCGCCCAAGTTGTCTCAGTCGTGCCGCAACCTGTGAATCGTAATACACAAGAGTTGGTCTTCAATGGAGCGGACGGTGAGTACCGGCTGGCGTTTGGTGGAGAAGAAACCGAACTGCTGAATGTAGCCGATACTGATGTGCAAATTCTGGACGCATTGAATGCTTTGCCTAATGTGCAACCGGGTGATATTGAAAATGTGGGTGCTCGTACATTTCTTTTCACAGGTCATTTTGCTGGAGAGCAAGTTGAGCTGCTTGAGATAACTGGTCGCACCGGTATCAGCGGCACCATTGAAGCAATTCGCCTCAATTCTTTGAGTCAAGCGTCAAATCAAATCACCGTTTATTTTGATGATCAAGTGTTGGAAGATGCTCAGGTAACTGATCCGGCCTTCTATCGGATCGTCAACACGAATGTGACTGATGCCGACTCTGATGATCTGACGATGCTGCCTGACAATGTGACTTACGATTCGGTCAACAATAGCGCAATTCTGTTTTTTGCTTCAGATATTCCGGAAGGAAATTATCGACTGGATGTGGGTACTCCACAATTTGATAATTCGACGGCTGCGAACGCTACGCAGGTGGGGTTGCTGACGAATGATCATGATTATGCTGAGTCTGGGTACCTTGGTGACTTCAATGGTGAAAGTACAAACTCGGCAGATATCGATTTTTATGAACTCGACTTGCGTCCAGGAGCCACAGTGCAGGTGGATGTTACTTCGCAAGTGGCTTCACTGGGGTTGCAGGTCCGTTTACTTGACGCGAGTGAGGTCGAGCAAGATCTAGATTTGGCGGCGATTGGTGGGACCGCCAGCATCTCTTTTAATTCTGCCGCTGGTGGAACCTTTTTTGTCGAAGTCACGAGTCCCAGTGGTGATACAGGTCCCTACTCCATCGACCTATCGGTGAGCGGTAGTCCGGTAAACCCTAGTGATGACAATACAACGACATCTGATGCAACTGACTTGGGAAAACTGGGGGCGGCTTCCTTGACGGTCCTCCGGGATATCACTCCGCAGGCAATCCCGCTGCCACCACGCCCTGGTAGTAATGATGAACCTGGGCACCGGCAGTTTGTTCCCGATGATGGGCACGCCAATGGCCTCGGGACTACACCAGTGGCCCCGCAAGCAATCGAAAAGGTTGTGTATTACTTCCCGGATACGATGGGAACAGACCCACTAGGGAATGATTACACGAACCTGCTTACCGAGTCTGAGAAGGACATTGCCCGGATGGCTTTCGAGCTGTACGGCAGGGTATCTGGTTACGAGTTCATTGAATCAACTGAGACAACTTTTGGA
>Ga0315321_10000355_pt1 | contig 33111 bp, 31 predicted proteins | sample M180m21515metaG_FD_203464 | JGI IMG/M metagenome (GOLD analysis project Ga0315321, IMG submission 203464) | Ammonia-oxidizing marine archaeal communities from Monterey Bay, California, United States - M1 80m 21515 | ecosystem: Environmental > Aquatic > Marine > Intertidal zone | place: USA... | reverse complement strand
GTACTAAGACATTAAAAGAATATGGTGAGGTATCGGAGCAGATAGCACGGGAAATGGCGCATGGTGTGGTTGCTAGGAGTAGCGCACAAGTTTCAGTTTCTATTACTGGAATTGCTGGCCCCGGAGGCGGGACAACTAAGAAGCCAGTGGGCATGGTATGTTTTGCTTGGGAAATAAAGGATAACCATATGAGAAGTGAAACTAGGCATTTTAGTGGAGACCGTAAGGCAGTTAGACAGCAGTCAGTTGCTGTGGCTATGCAAGGTCTGATAGCTCTTTTGCGCGATACAGATTACTCGGTAGCCTGACTGCGTTGATTTACATGTGAGATAATTCAATGAAATTATAAAAGGATTTAGTCATGGATGATAATAAAAGCAAGGCGTTGGCAGCTGCACTTTCCCAAATAGATAAACAGTTTGGTAAGGGCTCGATCATGCGCCTTGGCGATAGCGATGCCATTAAAGATATTGACGTGGTTTCAACCGGTTCTTTAGGGCTTGATATTGCGTTAGGTGTCGGGGGGGTGCCGCGCGGCAGAGTAGTAGAAATTTATGGACCAGAGTCATCAGGTAAGACCACGCTTACTTTGCAGGTAATAGCAGAAATGCAAAAAATAGGTGGTACTGCGGCATTTATTGATGCGGAGCATGCGTTAGATCCGCTGTATGCACAGAAAATTGGTGTCAACGTTCAGGAATTACTTATCTCGCAGCCTGACAATGGAGAGCAGGCACTGGAGATCGTTGATATGCTTGTACGATCTGGCTCGGTGGATGTGGTGGTAGTTGATTCGGTTGCAGCATTAACACCGCGCGCAGAAATTGAGGGCGAAATGGGAGACCATCAAATGGGTCTGCAGGCGAGGCTGATGTCGCAGGCATTGCGAAAGCTTACTGCTAATATTAAACGTAGCAATACAATGCTAATTTTTATTAACCAAATTCGTATGAAAATTGGAGTTATGTTTGGTAACCCAGAAACAACTACCGGTGGGAATGCCCTGAAATTTTACTCATCGGTTCGGCTTGATATCCGGCGTATTGGTGCCATCAAGAAGGGTGATGAAATCTTGGGCAACGAGACCAGAGTCAAGGTGGTTAAAAATAAGGTGGCGCCACCATTTAAGAAAGCAGAATTCGACATTCTTTATGGGGAGGGTATTTCACGCGAGGGCGAGATTGTTGAACTCGGTGTATTACACAACTTGGTTGAGAAAGCTGGTTCTTGGTACTCTTACAACGGTGAAAAGATTGGACAGGGTAAAGATAACTCACGTGAGTATCTTAAGGAGAATCCTGACATTGCGAATGAAATTGAATTAAAGATTCGCGCCATCGTAGGGGTGGCCTCACAAACTGAAATAGTGCCTACAGATTAAGAAATATGTCATCCGAGCCGAGTTTAAGAGGCCGTGCCCTCGGCTATCTGGCACGACGGGAACACTCTAGGTTAGAGCTGGAAAAAAAACTTACACCTTATGCCTCGACTGTTGAAGAATTATCTTCTATGTTGGACTTATTGGAACGCGATGGTTTTTTGTCGGCAGAGCGGATGGTTGAGCAGATTGTACACATCCGAAGGAATAGGTTTGGAAGCCGTCGTATCGTATATGAATTACAACAAAAGGGTATTGACGAAGAGTTAATTTCAGCTGTGTTACCACGTCTTAAAGAAACTGAACTGGAAGCTGCTAGAACGGTATGGCGGAAAAAATTTGGTACAGCACCGGTTAGCGCAACAGAACGAGTAAAACAAATACGGTTTTTAATGGGAAGAGGGTTTGGTACAGAGACCATTACGCAGGTGCTGGATCCCCGGAATGAGTAATTAAATTGGGATTAGATTCTTTGTATCAAGAAAGTTGATATGAAAAGTAACGTAATAAGACTAAAATTTTTAGAGTTCTTTAAGGCGCGTGAACATGCAATCGTGCCGTCAGGTCCGCTTGTTCCTGGTGACGACCCGACTTTATTATTCACTAATGCGGGCATGGTTCAGTTTAAGGATGTATTTCTTGGACAAGACAAGCGCTCATATGTACGTGCTGCAAGCGCACAGCGTTGTATTCGCGCGGGTGGAAAACATAATGATCTTGAGAATGTAGGGTATACCGCTCGCCATCATACATTTTTCGAGATGCTGGGTAATTTTAGTTTCGGAGATTATTTTAAACGGGAAGCTATTCATTATGCATGGGAATTTCTTACTGAAATATTAGAGATTCCACAAGAGAAACTATGGGTGACAGTCTATGCTGAGGATGATGAGGCCGCTGAAATCTGGCTTAAGGAAATAGGTGTTGATTCCTCACAGTTGGTGCAAATCTCTTCTATGGATAATTTTTGGCAGATGGGAGACACCGGTCCCTGTGGCCCCTGTTCTGAAATTTTCTATGATCGTGGTCCGAGTGTATCAGGTGGCCCACCTGGTTCTCCTGATGAGGACGGGGATCGCTTTACAGAAATCTGGAATCTGGTATTCATGCAATACAATCGGGACAGCGCTGGCACGCTTCATCCGCTACCCAGCCCTTCAGTAGATACGGGGATGGGGTTAGAGCGTATCTCTGCTGTAATGCAGCATGTGCACTCTAATTATGAGACTGACTTATTCCAGAGCCTTATTCGTAAGGCGGCAGACATAACTAATACTGCTGATCTTAATGAAAATTCACTTAAAGTAATTGCAGACCATATTCGGGCGTGTTCCTTTCTCATCACTGACGGAGTAATTCCCGACAATGAGGGGCGTGGATATGTGCTTCGTCGTATCATTCGTCGTGCTATCCGTCATGGTTACCAGCTGGGGCAGAAGAAGGAATTCTTTAATTTGCTGGTAGAAGAACTTGTAAATGTTATGGGAAAGCACTATCCGGAATTAGATAAAGCAAAAATACGGGTAGCCTCAGTGTTGAAGCAGGAGGAAGAGCGTTTCGGAGAAACGTTAGGGAGAGGAATGCAGTGGTTTGAGAGGCTGGTTAGATTAGAAAATCGTGGCATAGGTTACATACGGGAAAAATATGAAATTAAATCTTCAGATATTACAACTGGCATCGCTCCTTTTGATGGGATATTAGATCTAGCTGAAGGTGGTTCTGTTGCAGTGCAAACAATAATATTATCTGAGAAAGATAGCGTAATTAAATTTAAAAAGGGTTTTGTAGACGCTATAAATAATTTTTCACAGAAGAATAAAATAGCAGTTTCTGGTCACGCAATAATAATTGGTAATGAGGAAAAAAAACCGGAAGAAATGGGTATAGCAGTTTTTCATTTTCTTAATGAAAGCTCGGTGCCTTTTGCGGGCAGAGACGTATTCACTTTGTATGATACTTTTGGCTTTCCTAAAGATTTAACACGGGACCTGTGTCGTGAGCGAGGGCTCTTTATTAATGAAAAAGAATTTGAAAAGGAAATGGAGGCGCAGCGTGATCGTGCACGTAAGGCCAGCAAATTTACTATGGAGTCCGGCATAGAGTACAGCGGAGGCAAGACCCATTTTCATGGTTACGATAGCCTGCAGCATGAGGGTAATGTGGCGGCAATCTACAGGGCGGGCGACCCAGTCGAGTTTATCGAGGCCGAGGATGAGGCGGTAATTGTGCTGGATCATACGCCGTTTTACGCTGAATCAGGAGGGCAGATAGGAGACCGAGGCGTGTTGTTGTTCGATGGCGGGGTGTTCATTGTCGCAGAAACACAAAAGATTCAGGCGGAGGTATTTGGACACAGGGGTCAGTTGCAAAGCGGAAAGCTATCGGTAAACGATACGACTATAGCAAAAGTTGACTCAGTTACGCGGGCGCGTACGGAACGTAATCACTCTGTGACTCACCTTATGCATAAAGCCCTACGGGAGGTGCTTGGCTCCCATGTTGAGCAAAAAGGGTCGCTGGTAGATGCTGATAAAACACGATTTGATTTCGCACATAATTCGCCGATAACCGATGAAGAGATTTATCAGATAGAAGCGATAGTTAATGCCGAGGTTTTTGCCAATACTAAAACTGATGCAAGTGTAATGAAATTGGATGAGGCACAAAAAACTGGGGCAGTCATGCTTTTTGGAGAAAAATATGGCGAAGAAGTTCGTGTGCTGAAAATCGGTTCTTCACAGGAGTTATGTGGAGGAACGCATGTTAATCGCACAGGGGATATTGGTCTATTTAAAATTCGTATGCAAAGTGGAGTAGCTGCTGGCGTCCGGAGAATTGAGGCTGTCACAGGAGATACGGCGCTGGCTTATGTACAACAGAAGGAAATATATTTAACGGAAATTGCCAAAGAGTTAAAAACCCAACCGGAAGATGCGACACAAAAATTATCTCAATTGAATGATAGTATCCGACGTCTTGAGAAAGATTTGTCACAACTCAAATCAAAGCTTGCCGGTTCGCAGGGGGATGACCTTATTAAGCGGGCGCAAGATGTTAAAGGTATTAAGGTATTAGCTTCCAGTTTAGAGAGTGTAGATACAAAAACAATGCGTGAAATTTTAGATCGACTCAGGGGAAAGCTAAAAACATGTATTGTAGTATTTGGAACAGAGAGCGCCGGCAAGGTAAAATTAATTGCGGGGGTTACAGAAGATCTTACGATAAAAATAAAGGCAGGAGAGCTTGTAAACTTTGTAGCGATGCAAGTAGGAGGCAAAGGTGGCGGGCGGGCTGATATAGCACAAGCAGGAGGAACACAACCTGAAAACTTGGAAAAAGCACTGAACAGTGTTTTAGACTGGGTTGAGCAAAAATTATAGAAATTTTTATTTTAAATAATGCGCCTTATATATTAATCTTATGACAATCAAACACTCCCGCTTATTAATTCTTGGTTCCGGGCCTGCCGGTTATACCGCAGCTGTTTATTCTGCTCGCGCCAACCTAAGTCCTGTTGTTATTACCGGATTAGCTCAGGGTGGACAGCTAATGACTACCACCGATGTTGATAATTGGCCTGCTGATGCAATGGGTGTGCAGGGTCCAGAGCTAATGGAGCGTTTCCAGAAACATGCAGAGCGCTTTAATACAGAAATTATTTTTGATCATATTCATACTGTCAATTTTTCTGACAAACCTATTACTATGATTGGTGATCAGGGAACGTATACTTGCGATGCATTAATTATTGCAACCGGTGCGTCAGCCCAATACCTAGGATTACCTTCAGAAGAAGCATTCATGGGGAAAGGAGTTTCTGCCTGTGCAACCTGTGACGGCTTTTTTTACAAGGGTGAAGATGTGGCGGTTATTGGCGGGGGAAACACGGCAGTGGAGGAGGCTCTATATCTTTCAAATATTGCACGCCAAGTTACGTTGGTGCATCGAAGGGAAACATTTCGCTCAGAAAAGATTCTTATAGATAAGCTGATGGAAAGGGTAAAAAACGGCAACGTGAGGCTTGAATTAAACTGTGTTTTAGATGAGGTCCTTGGCGATAATTCTGGCGTGACTGGAATGCGCATCAAGAATACTCAGGATAAATCTACAAAAGATTTGGAGTTACACGGAGTATTTATTGCTATTGGCCACAAACCGAATACCGACATTTTTCAAGGGCATCTTGAAATGAAAAATGGTTACATCATTACGCATGGTGGCAATGAGGGAAATGCAACTGCTACCAGTATTCCTGGTGTGTTTGCAGCAGGTGACGTACAGGATCATATATATCGTCAAGCAGTGACTAGTGCGAGTACAGGGTGCATGGCTGCACTTGACGCAGAAAAATATCTTGATGACCTGAGCTAACTAAACAAGACCAGAGTTTCATATGAAACCACGTAACAAGACTCCTGTGGATGGCAATGATGAGGCCTCATTATTTCGAGATGCCGTTCGGGACGTAGAGCCAATGCCGGCAGCTGACAAGGCAATTCATTCTCGTAAGCTTCCGCGGCCTAACATACAACAGCGAAGCATACCAACGCCCGACAGTTCGTTGATCAACTATAGCTCGGCATCAGAAATGGAACCAGGTGGCGAACATTCTTTTTTACGCTCCGGGGTATCACGAAAGACTTTAAAGCAACTTCGGAGAGGTTATTGGAATACTGATGATCAGCTAGATCTACACGGATTTACCCGAGATGAAGCGTTACGGGAGCTGGACGAATTTCTTAATACTTGTAGCGTGAGAGGATTTCGCTGCGTGCAGATAATACATGGGAAGGGGCTTAACTCAAAAAACCAAGAGCCGGTATTAAAAACTCTGGTTTGGAATCAGCTTAAACTATACAGTTATGTTCTGGCTTTTTGTCAGGCAAGCCCAGCTGATGGCGGTAGTGGTGCTGCAGTGGTGTTGTTCAAAGTATCTGCAATAAAGAGAGCAAGGTAAATTTTATTACAAAATCATAACCTACAGAGCTTGTAATTTTTTTAAATCTTCTATTACTTCTATCGAATTACGTGAAGTACTAGCAGATAAATAAATTTTTGCGATTTTTCCATTTGGGTCGATTAGAAATGTGTTTCTTTTGGCAAATTTTACGATTACAAGATTTAACAGGGAGTTGTATTGAGCGGCGGTCTTAGCATCGTTATCAGCGAGAAGTGGAAACGGAAGATTATATTTTCTGGCAAATTTAGCATGACTGGTAGCATTGTCTACACTTATGCCAACCACGTTAGCACCTAAAGCTTTAAGTTTGTGGAGATCATCACGAAACTTACACGCCTGTTCTGTGCAGCCCGGGGTATCATCTTTAGGATAAAAATAAAGCGCTAACCATTTCCCACGGAAGTTATTTAATGTATGGATTTTACCATTTTGGTCTGGTAGTTTGAAGCTTGGCGCAGGCTGTCCAACTTCAGGGGTGTCAGCTTGTGCAATTTGACTTGAGAAAAACATAATTACTCCTGTTAATGTTGTAGCAATTGCCAGCCATCTCATGGTATATCCCCTTGGTATATATTGGGTAAACTATGTTTTGTACTTTAAGATATAACAATAACCCCTGACAAGCTATTAATCTATCGGGTCAGTTACTCAATTTTTTCTTCTGAGAGATTTTAACGTAAAATGCAGAAAGCCTTGGTAGCTCAGTGGATAGAGCGGCCCCCTCCTAAGGGGTAGGTCGCAAGTTCGATTCTTGCCCAGGGCACCATATAAATAAGGGGTTAGCGTAGAAGCTGGCCCCTTTTTATTTCTTTACAGTCGTATTCGTTTAGCATCTTTACTGACAGGTATTTTTTACCAGAGGTAAGTGATTGAGCTGCAGTGGAATCGTACATAACCCACATTTTAATAATCTCGTGATTTATATTGGGGGGCAGCGCAATTTTATTTATAACAAGCCTGCAACAAGTTTGTCGCATAGCCATAAAATACGCCATAAATTTATACGTTATTTACTAAATAAGTAATAATTGGGCTTATCTAAAACTGATATAATGCTCAAGTTGGATCCATTAGCCACTTCCTTAGCTACAGTTCCCATATCTATTCAATAAATCTAATGCTTTAGCAGGTCAAGTTGTAAATGAAATTAACCCGATCGGTGCGACATAATATCATTGCTAATTTTACTGGCAATGTATGGAGAGGTATATTTAATCTTGCCTTCATTCCGGTTTATATCAAGTTGATGGGAGTAGAAGTATACGGTCTTCTTGGTGTCTTCATGTCATTAAGCGCCTTATTTATTCTATTAGACATGGGGCTCAGTACTACTTTAAGTCGCGAATTGTCTAGATTATCTGTAATAGAAAACTCTGAACAGGAGTCGCGTAATTTAGTGCGGACTTTTGAGGTGGTTTATTGGTTGATTGGTATTGTAATTGGGGCATCCGTGATAATTTTAGCCCCTTTAATTGCTAAATACTGGATTAATTCAGCTAATATTAGTACTGAAATAATTGAACAGACACTCCTTATCATGGGAATGCTACTTGCATTTCAGTGGCCAAGGGCTATTTATATAGGTGGATTAGAGGGGCTTCAGCGTCAAGTTTTGTATAATGTTATTAAGACCTTATCAATGTTGGCGCGTCATATTGGGGCTGTATTAATACTAACCTTTATTTCACCCTCAATATTATATTTTTTCTATTGGCAGTCGGTTGTAGCATTAATCACCACGATCGTGCTGGCAGTATATCTCTGGAGGTCACTTCCTAAATCTAATGGCCGGAGTAAATTTGATAAAAATTTATTTATAAAGAATTGGAAGTTTGTGTCAGGAGTAATGGGCATTTCGTTAGGGACTGTTTTATTGACTCAGATTGATAAAGTAATTCTCAGTAAAATGCTGACATTAGAAGTATTTAGTTACTATATGTTGGCGACCACGGTAGCAACAGTAATCATGAGTCTTGTGTCTCCTATTCACACGGCATTATTTCCAAGGCTCTCACAGCTTGTCGTGAAGAAAGATGAGGCTGGCATATCAGATTTATATCATAGGGGATGTCAGTTGGCGTCAATTATCATATTGCCGATCTCAATTACGATGATCTTCTTCTCAAAGGAAATTCTTTCTACCTGGATTGGAGATCCAACAGTAGTTAATAATACCCACATTTTATTAAGTTTATTAATTGTTGGAACTACTATTAAAGCTTATATGACGTTACCTTATACGTTACAACTTGCACACGGGTGGACTAAATTAGCATTTTATAAAAACGTTATTGCTGTAATTATTATCATTCCTTCAATGCTGTGGGCGGCACAAATGTATCAAGGTATAGGAGCGGCCTGGGTACTGATCATTCTTTATTTGGGATTATTAATTTTTGAAATTATAATAATGCATAAGCGAATACTCAAAGGTAATATGAGAGAGCGATACGGTTATGATGTATTTATTCCCATTTTAATAGTCAGTATCATAGGATTAGCCGCGCACGAAATTCACGATATATTTCCAATAGATGTATCTGAGGCGGTAACTGCACTAGCAGTGCTTTGTACACTTCTTTTCTCTTTTATGGCCTCTGCATGGTCAACAGGTAACTTAAATGTAAGAGTTATGTCATTGCTAAAAATAAAAGAACGAAAGAAAATACTCTAGGCAGACAATATTCTTTCAGATTCTTAGTGTCTATATTTAGAGGCAAAATCCTGAAATTCAGAAAACATTTTATTCTGGACACCTATAAAAAAGTATGCCTCCTGCAGCTATGTTCTTCCAACGAAAAAATTCAATGCCACTCATTAAAATATACTTTACACTTTCGATACGAGTAATTAAATAGAAATAAATAATAGGTTATTAGTTTCTATTTATTTGGAATCTAAAAGAGTGTTTGGTAGTGAATCATTAATTGAAAATTTTCCGTAGAGGAAAGAAAGAATTCATCGATATAATGGGTGCTTATGAAAAGGTTAAGTATATGACTAATAATCCCATTTGGAGATGGATCGACGATACGTTTCTTGACCTTGGGCGGCAGTTCCGCTGGACTTACCTGCCTCCACTTATGGTGTATCTTGCATCAGGTGTATCTGGGCTGACGGCTATCGTAGGTACTTTTTTCATTAAAGATTATCTTGATCTTTCGGCAGCTTTTCTTGCTGGACTAGCATTTTGGGCCGGCATTCCATGGATATTAAAAATGCCACTTGGCCACCTGGTCGATTTGATCTGGCGCAAAAAAGCGATTCTGGTCTATATCGGCGCGAGCCTGATCGCGCTCAGCATTGGTATCATGTATGGGGTCATTGCTCACACCGAGGCGATGGGGGAGATCATGCAAGTTGAGGCTTGGTTCGTGATTGCCGCCTTGCTTGCACCGACCGGATACGTCGTGCAGGACGTAGTAGCAGACGCAATGACTGTAGAGGCCGTACCAACAATAGACGAGCATGGGAATCCTTACTCGGATAGCGAAATCAAGATGATGCACACCACGATGCAGACCCTTGGGCGCATTGCAATCATTGGTGGTTTAATTGCAGTTTCCTTGTTAAATATCACCATGTTTAAAGGTGTCGAGGACATGTCTGAGGAAATGAAAGTCGCTATTTATGCAGACGTATACTTGCTGGCACTAATCATTCCGATTATTTCGATCATTGGTGTTATTCTCGCCGCCTATTTGCTTAAGCGGCGTGCCCGTGAGCTGCATGAGCAAGGTCATGATAATGAGAGTATTGATAAAATTCTTTTTGCTCCCGATGGTGAAACACGTCCAAACTGGTGGATATTAGGTGGTAGCATTATTTTTGCTGCGTTTACACTGATCATGGGCATCAGCGAGGTGCCACTAGCACAAGAAATTATCTTTCTGGGCTCGATGAGCATAATTTTATTCGTGATGTATCGGTTGCTACTCGAACTTGATCCTAGCGTACGTAAGATGCTGGTAGGGACAGCAGTAATTATCTTCGTATTTCGTGCGGTTCCTTTGCATGGCCCTGGCCTTTTCTGGTTCGAGGTTGACGTGCTCAAATTTGATCAACACTTCCTCTCCGTGTTGTCGCTGATTGCCTCGGTCCTCGCACTTTTTGGCATGGTGTTGCTGCGGCCAATGATGGCAAAGCGATCTATTGGTTTCGTAGTTGTAATTTTAACTATCGCTGGGGGCATTCTCTCGTTACCCAATATTGGCCTTTATTACGGATTACATGAGTGGACAGCAGCACACACTGGGGGGGTCGTCGACGCGCGATTTATAGCGGTTATTGATACAGCGATGGAATCTCCACTTGGCCAAGTCGCTATGATACCGATGCTAGCTTGGATTGCAAAAAATGCACCTCCGCACCTTAAAGCCACATTCTTTGCGGTGATGGCATCCTTCGTTAATCTAGCATTATCGGCCTCGAGCCTTGGGACCAAATATTTAAATGAGATTTATCTAATTACTCGAGAAGTTCGTGATCGTGCCACTGATGTTATCAAAATTGCGGCAGATTACAGTGAGCTGGGCTGGCTTATGATAATAGTTGCGATAATTTCCTTGCTGGCACCCTTACTGACGGTCGCTCTGATCCAGCGTTCAGCGCTGCGTACCCAGCAATAAACTGACATTAAATATAGATTGGATGGGACAATTCTTAGCGTTGAATAAATAAGAAAATAATTTAGTAAGAACGGGCGCTATTAATCTTTTGCTGTATTCAAAATCTCAGTTATTTCTATTTTCTTACCTAGTTTCTCAATAGCAATTGAGTCATATAGAGCGAGTATACGTTTTAATTCAGTAGCAATAGATTCATCGTCTGTATCATTATTTCCTCCTTCTAAGCCACAGAATCGTCCTATATCAGCTAGATCCTTTGTGACAGGCCACTCTTTATCCGCCGGTGTTTTTGATATAACCAATCGTAATGCAGTCGCTATCCAATCATCATGTTCGCCTGATGGCGCGCCAGTTGGCCCCGGTTTTACTTTCTCAGCGCCACGAAGACCAAATGCCAAGTCAAGACTTTCCTCCCTGCCCTCAACATACGATTGGATACAACTGGCAGCCCAGGACAAGGCGTCTTCTCCCGGCAATAATGAGGATTGCATGCTTAAGAAGGTTCCTACACTAGCTAAATTTTCTTGAATTTCTTCCCTGTTTTTCGGCTTCATAATTTGACTGTTTTTGCGCGGTTGATAGATTCTTCAATAAATTTGACAGCGGCATTTGCATTTTCCCACCCATCTAATTTTACCCATTTATCTGCTTCTAGGTCTTTGTAATGGGTAAAGAAATGTGAAATTTGCTCCAGAAGGATATCAGGCAAATCAGAATATTCTTTTACGCTGGTATAGTACGGGTGCAGTGCATCTATGGGAACAGCAAGGATTTTTTCATCGAAGCCTTTCTCATCCTTCATTTTTAGTACTCCAATTGGGCGTGAACGCACAACAGAGCCAGAGATGAATGCCACGTTACTAGCCACTATTACATCAATCGGATCGCCATCTTCTGAAAGTGTATGCGGTATAAAACCATAATTACAAGGATAGCGCATCGAAGTATGCATAATGCGATCTACGAATAGGGCGCCTGACGCCTTATCCATTTCATATTTAACGGGCTCTTTTCCTAGAGGGACTTCGATGATTACATTAATGTCCCATGGGGGCGTAGTGCCAATTTGTATTTTACTTATATCCATATCATTTCCTGAGAGTTCTTAGTTTAAGAAGTGCATCTCAGGTATCTGCTGAATAAAATAACTCCTGGGCAGGCAGCTTCAGAAAGAATTTACTTGGGTTTGCTGTTCTCTAATATGTATTTTGCTAGCCGCTCCCCTGGCTCCCCTTTAATATTTGGGAAGGCGGGCATAGACATGCTACCGGATTGAATTTGTTTTAGAATAGCTTCTTTACTTGTTTTACCTGAGCTGAGCCGTATAACAGCACCAATTTCTGGCTTATGGCATTTAGTGCAATTGAGATTGAATATTTCTTCCCCACTAATTGTATCTGATGGAGTATAGGTATCAGTTTTTGAACAGCCAGCCAAAATAATAAGCGTACAACTTGCTAACATTAAAGATATTTTTTTCATTTTTTATGGGTCAGTTTATATTATTCGAGAATTGAGAATGGGTTCTTTGTCAAATTTTTAGGATAAGATGATGTATCCATTATCTTATAATATTAACATTAATCGTTGTTTAGTTCTGTAGGAATTCGTACAGGTTATATTAAGCCTTTTTAGCATATAACAAGTAGAGGTTGGTGGCAGGAGGTCATGGTAAAATTGCCTAATAGAAAGCCATAAAAGCAGAGTCACTCATTAGTCTTCTTGCTTAATAAGCAAAATGGGAATTTTCAAAAAGCGCTCACATTATAAGGAGCAATGAAAAACCTTAGTCAGGAATTAGCATACTAGAATGTAGATGGACTATTATGCTGATTTCTATTTTTAGAACTTGTAAGATAATTATCTTAATTATGTTACAGTTTTCTTTTTTTATTAGAATGTAAAAATATATTATGGATATGTACGAATCTGAGCATACTAAATTTATGCGGGAGCTCTTCAATAAAAGCCCAGAATTAGTTGAGAAACAGAAAGAAGCGCGTGCTATTTGGTGGGATAAGAAGCTTGATAAAGAGGAGCGCAAACGTTTTAAAGAATCAAGTATTCCACAGAAATCCTATGTCTATTTTGGGCAAAAATAATCAAGCAAAAAATTTCTTGAAGAATAGAATAAAGATATCTTGTATACTTATTTAAAATTCACAATGCCTTTTTAGGTAGGTCACTGTTCTGAATTCATTCTAGTTTCATTTCCTGTTATTTAATAAGCTCCTTGTTCTAATGGTAGGAACTAGTAACGCGTTAACATGGGCCTACACACGACCGATAGGCAAGCCATTATTTGGTATTTTGTAACAGATTTGTACGAATAAGTTGCCAAAAAATAAGGCAATGGAAGTATTATTTTTTAGAGCGTTTCATAGTAATAGTAAAGATAGGCTGGCGCTTGACTAAAAAAACTAAAATAGCGGAGTAATTATGGATAACCTTGATAAAGTGAGAGATATTTTATCTGAGACGCTCGGGATGGGTGAGCGAAAATATTCTATAACTACTGAATCCAATTTACTTGGAAGTATCCCTGAATTAGACTCGATGGGAGTTGTTAGCGTGATTACTGCGTTGGAAAAGCATTTTAACATCACGATTAACGACGATGAAATTAGTGCTAAGACCTTCGAGACTTTGGGAAGTCTTGTGTCTTTTGTTGAGCAGAAATTAGCAAACTAAAAAAGTTCGCTAGAAACTATTTTAACGAGCTACTAGTTTTTATTCTGTTAACTGCAAGTCCTTTGTCTTACCTCTACCTCTACTTGCTTGCAATTTGTTGGTAAGAACTAAATGCAGCCTCTAGGTGTCGTGTTGATATAAAAAAACGGCTTCAACCATATGGCTGAAGCCGTTTTTATAAAGCAAAGGTCTTTATTTATTTCTTAGTAATAGGACCTGGTGCTTTGGTTTGTTCCATTACTTCGTTATCCCACTCGCCTTCAATCATCATATGAGCAGCTGCACCTAGCAGAACTGCTTCAATTAGGTTGTGACTAAGATAAACGTATAGTCCTGGTTGAACAAACTCGTATCCAGCTGCAACAGCAGATCCACCTGGAACGAACCAAGTTTCATAGTTGGTGGCAGGTTTGTCACCAAATGAACCGCCAGTCCATACTAAGTCAGCATGACCACCGATCAGATGAGGACGGGAATCACGATTAGCTTGAGAATGGATGAAAAGAACTTTTTCGCCTACTTTGCCTTTGAGTGCATTGTCGCCTGTTAATGCGCCTGCAGTGCCGTTAAAGACAACGTGAGATGGAACTAAGCCCTTTGCGGTTTCTAACATGTCAGCCATACCTTCTAGTGGTTGAGCATATTCTTTGAATTTGCCATCCTCACCCTTAGGTAGATAAAGATCCTGCTCACCTATGTAGTAAGCACGGTCATAATGCCATGGCTTGCCATTAGCGTCTGTCAATCCTTTACGAGGAAGGATCATGATAGCGCCATTCATTCCAGAAATGGTATGGAAAGGAATCATGGTTCCGCCCGGAGCACAATGATAGACAAATACGCCTGCTTTCTGTGCTTGCCAAGTTAGAACAACTTCTTCACCAGGAGCTACCTTATCTTTCATTGCGCCACCTAATGCACCGGTTGCAGCATGAAAATCTAGGTTATGTGACATTGAGTTGCTTTTTGGGTTAACTAGAGTCATTTCAACCCAGTCACCTTCGTGTGCAACAATCATAGGAGCTGGTACTGAACCATTGAATGTTAGTGCCCAATAGCTTGTATTGGCATCAGCTTTCATTAGTTTTTCTTCAACTACTAAACGAATAGCAACAACCTTAGGTTTTCCTTTAGCTACCTGATTATGCTTAGGTAGGAATGGCGGAGCAACCAAGTCTTGTACTACGCGAGGTGTTCCTGCAGGGGCATTAGCCATAACCTGAGTCGCTCCGAAGCAGAGAAGACTCACGCCTACAAGTGATTTAAGTAATGCTTTATTCATAATTTCTCCAAAATTTAGTTTGGTAAGACATTTAAATTTGCTGCTTATAAGCTTAGATAGTTTGGGGTGGCTTGCTCTAAATTTATCAAGAAAAGCTGGCTACCGAAACAAAACTTATTTAAATTTTAAAAGAAGCAAAGCGTAATATACCTACACAAATAATGTTTGTCTAGAAAAAAGCGACATTTTGTCGCACCTGATAATGCTTTAATTATGAGACGTAACTATTTGTATAAAGTTCATGGTGCTAATAATGTATTTTTGCGCCCGACCCAAGCCTTGGAGAAGGTTTTAGGGGTGCGCGGGTTTTTCGGCGTTGGCGTTTAGGTCGTTCTGTTTGATTCGGCAATTATATTATTCCTGCGGCACTATCCGAGACCTGCGTTTTTCATCTACCGCCACATAAGTTAGTACTGCCTCGGTTACCTTAATGCATATTTCTTTATTTCCTTCGCGAGGTCCCCGCTGCGCATACACGGCAACATCTATAGTAATTGAAGTGCGCCCAATTTTAGTAATTTCAGTATAGAAGCTGACAAGGTCACCGATAAATACAGGATGTTTAAATACAAAACTATTTACTGCAACTGTGGCTACCCGCCCACCTGTACGGCGGATCGCTAAAATACTACCGGCTATATCAACCTGTGACATTATCCAACCCCCGAACACATCTCCTGCATGATTAGTGTCTGTTGGCATGGGAACAATCCTTAGCGTTGGATCGCAGCCTTTTGGTAATGAAGTATAAATTTCCTTGTTATTAACCATTTTAGTTATACCTTATTGCTTTTAGTCAGGCAGTAGTAAGCTATATTCTAATGTCCTTCATAGAGTTTATTTACCGTGGCCTGATAATGATTTAAAACCTTTATCCGTTTAAGTTTCAGAGTGGGGGTTAGCATACCATTCTCAACGGTCCACGGTTCCAGCGCCAGCGCTACGCGGCGTATTTTGGCATAACCTGGAAACTCACGTATCTGTACTGTAATTCGTTCTAGAATAATTTTTTCTATTTTTTTACTATGGGCCGAGAGGCCTACTTTTAGATCAAGGTTATGCTGAAGCGATACTTTCCCCCAACAAGCCGGATCCATAACCACCAATACACTAAGGTACGGGCGCCCCTCACCTATTAACATCACTTGTTCAAATAACCGGTCACGTAAAATTGCTGCCTCCATATCAGCCGGCGGAATTTTTTCACCAGTTGACATGACAATAATTTCTTTCAAGCGTCCAGTTATCGTTATTATTTCGCCGTCGATACGGGCCATATCACCAGAGTTGAGCCATCCGTCTGGGGTTAGAGTTGCTGCAGTAGCTTCAGGATTATTCCAGTAACCCAGCATAACGTTTGGGCCATGAATCAGGAGTGCATTATTTTCATCTAGCTTTACTGTTATGCCAGGAATAACACGGCCTACGCTTGATGGCACATTATTATCTAGACTATTAACACAGGCTACCGGGCTACATTCAGTCATGCCATAGCCTTGTAGGATTGGCAATCCAAGACCAATAAACATACGTGAAACTTCAATTGACAACGGAGCGCCCCCTCCCATGGCAAGCCGTAGCCGGCCGCCCAGCTTGCCCATTACTTCTTTTGCCACCAGTAAATTTAGAAAAGGCCATAGCAGGTGAGATATTTTCTTAGGCCCTCTCTGTTGCTGAAACTCAAAGCGACTGTATCCCACTTCAACAGCATAATTAAAGATAAAGCGACTGAGTGCTGATTTCTTTTCTAGCTTGGCATGAATTGCAGCATAAACCCGGTCATAAATTCGTGGGACCGACATAAGAATTGAGGGGCGAATGTTTACCAGGTCTTCTTGTAACTGTTGTATTGAGCGTGCATAAGCAACTGTAGCTCCAGCCATTACAGGAAGGTAATAACCTACTGTTCGTTCAAATGCGTGAGAAAGTGGTAGGAAAGAGAGGAAAAGATCATCCTGAGAGACCGATACAATTTGTAAGCAGCTATTTGCATTGGTTAGCAGATTATGATGGCTAAGCATCACCCCCTTAGGGCGACCTGAAGTTCCGGAGGTGTACATAATTGTAGCAAGATCATTTGGTTCATGGTTCGCGTGCTGTACTTCTCCAGCTTCTTTCGGTAGCCAGTCACGGAGTGTGCTCAAATCAGCACCCACCGCATCTTTGGTAAGATTTTCAAATGGATTAATCGTTATGATTCTAAACAGATTGCCCATTTGGGAACGTAGTTCTTTTAATGGTTGCCACTGTTTCTGATCTTCAAGTAGCAATAGTCTGGCACCAGAGTCGTCTAAAATATATGCTGCATTCTCAGCTCGATCATCTGTATAAAGAGGTACAACCACAAGTCCTAATCCCAGTGCAGCTTGGTCAAATATCACCCATTCTGGACAATTTCTTGACATTATTGCTACACGATCACCGGTTACTAAACCCTCTTTAGTCAAAGCAGTCTGCCAGCGCGCCACCTCCCTATCTATCTGTTCCCAAGTATGATCATGCCAGTTCCCGGCAACTTGATCATAACTACGATAGGCTACCATATGGGGTGAACGGCGCACCCGCTCACTGAATAACCCGTCTAGTGTTTTTGCTACTTCTGTTGGAATTATATTTTCCATGTTTATTTGACTGGCCTGTATATTTAATCCGAACTGGATTTGTAATTTTTATCTTCAAATCCTTTTTCTTGCAAGAAGTCTAAAATCAGTTTCGGTAAATTTTCTGCAAAACAATTAAATTCTTTAGATTTTTGCATTGACCGGAGCCAGGTAAGTTGTCTCTTTGCTAGCTGTCGCGTGGCAGCAAGGCCCATTTCGTGCATTTTGGTCAGGCTAATTTTATTGTCTAGATACATACACACCTGTCGATAGCCTACACATCGCATTGAAGTGGCGTCAGCATCAAGAGCAAATTTATTCCGTATGGCACGAACTTCATTGATTAGCCCTAGTTCTACCATTTTCTCGAAACGGAGGGCAATGTGTTTATGAAGGGCGATACGATCATCGGGGATCAGGGCAATACTACTTATATGATAAGGAAGATATGCATGCGTTGGTTTTTTCAGTAACTCGGACATAGGTTCGTCAGTAAGATAATATACTTCCAATGCACGTTGAATGCGTTGGCTGTCAGTAGGCTTGATACGTGTTGCAATGATTGGGTCAAATTGTTGTAACTTTTTGTGCATCTCTAGCCATCCAATATCTTTAGCTTTGTTTTCAATTGCCATGCGCACGCCGCTGTCAGCTGGTGGAAGTTCAGACATACCCTCCAGTAATGCTCGGAAATAAAGCATTGTGCCCCCAACTAGCAGCGGGATCTTTCCCCGCCCGGTAATTTCTTTCATCGCAATGAGGGCGTCTTCTCTGAACTGTGCAGCAGAATAACGTTCATATGGCTCAATCAGATTGATAAGGTGATGCGGTATTGATAGCATTGTTTCTGCGCTTGGTTTGGCGGTTCCAATATCCATATGTCGATATACCTGAGCGGAATCCACGCTAATTATTTCTACAGATAGATGTTTGGCAATTTCTAAGGCAATATTACTTTTTCCACTTGCAGTGGGGCCCATCAAAAAAATAGCAGGCGGGTAGCCTAAGGAGCTTTTATGTTTTTGTGCTGATGCAGAATTTTTTTTAGATAATGAAGAAGTCAATTGCATATTTATTACAGAAATCTACTTTTTAAGTAAGGATTTAAGTTCGACAAACGGACTATAAGTACACAGTAGCTCTTAATTTCTGTCATCAGAGGATTATATTTTAACGATTATGATTTCTGTGGCGCGCTATAAAAGAATGAATATTTATACGGGTAAGCTCGCGTGTAGGTGCCTGTAGCTCAGAAATAATTTTATCCGCCTCGCTCTGCTGCCTGATAAGGATCTTTTGGATAGCATGGGGCGAGAATCAGTAAAGATTTTCCCTGCAAAGCCTAGTGCGCCAGAAATTGCGATTAAACGCTATATTCAATTACATGGCAAGTAATGGTCATTTCAGTTAAAATTCAGGCCAATCTAATGTAATTGTGCTGTATAATGCACAATCATGCAACTTAGTTGCATTTACTCATATAACTATAACTAATTTACATCAAATTCTATGATCCTCATCCTGAACCCTGACGCTTGCGCGACCAAACCTGATTATAAGCAACTAATGGAGCATCTTGCTAGCCTTCCTGGTATTTCTACCCGCGTACATGCTGAAGCCGGTGTTGAACAAACGCTAACAGAAGTATATTTGATTGGTGATACCAAATCGCTACCTTTAGAAGACATGCAAAGTTTACCTTGTGTAGACAGAGTAGTGCGGATCTCAGAGGAGTATCGAGTTCTCGGGCGGCACAAAAATGATGACCGCCCTACTCATTTTGATTATAACGGAGTACGATTTGGGCAAGATACATTAAATATATTTGCAGGATTGTGCGCAGTTGATACGCCGGAACATGTAGAATTAATGATGAAAGCGTTGAGAGACAATGGTTTAAACTGTACACGAATGGGTGCCTATAAGCCTCGTACCAGTCCATACTCCTTTCAGGGTCACGGCAAGGCCTGTCTACCTTATGTATTTGATTTGGCAGGTAAATATGGAATCAAAGTTATTGCTATGGAGGTCACACATGAATCCCATGTTGATGAAATCCGTGAAGCGCTGGCGCAGGCTGGTAATCCTACGGGAGTAATGTTACAGATTGGCACTCGAAACACACAGAATTTTGAATTATTAAAAATTGTCGGGCGCCAGCAGGATTTTCCGGTACTTATCAAACGTGGTTTTGGCATCACGTTAGATGAATCACTAAATGCTGCAGAATACTTGGCATCTGAGGGAAATAGCAGAGTGGTGTTTGGTCTTCGGGGGATGAAGACCACAGGCGCTGATCCTCATCGTAATTTTGTAGATTTTGCCCATGTGCCTGTAGTGAAGCGCCTAACACGTATGCCAGTTTGTATTGATCCTTCACATTCGGTCGGTGCTCGTACCTGCTCTCCAGAAGGTATACTGGATATTATGCAGGCTACTGCTCAGGGTGTAATTGCCGGTGCAAATATGATTTTAGTGGACTTTCACCCAGTACCAAGCAAAGCGTTGGTGGATGGACCACAAGCACTGAAAATGAATGAGTTGGCACATTTTTTGGAAGACATTTCCATTGCCCGCAAAGCTTATGTGCAGCGTACTGCCTTAGCTGAGAGATACCCAGATGAATAAGTATTCGCTATGAAAAGCGAATATCTGCAGCGAAACCGCTGAGCAGCTTGTCAGAGAAAGTCTGTTTTCATTTGTCTAAAATGTAAAGTGTTCTAAGCGGGGAATAATTTTTTGGCAGATGACATTGTTGTTATAGGTGGAGGGGTAATCGGGCTTACCGTGGCGAATGAGTTTTTGCGGTTGGGCGCGAAAGTACGGATTTTAGAACGAAATTGCTGCGGGAAAGAGTCTTCTTGGGCAGGTGGCGGCATACTTTCGCCGCTCTTGCCATGGGATTATCCGGACCCGGTGACAGAATTAACACAATTTAGCAACCGATTATTGCCGGGCTTGGCTGAAACTCTTCGACAAGAAACAGGGATTGATCCAGAATACCGAGCTTGTGGCATGCTTGCTCTTCCTGATATGAATAATAAGGAAGGAACTAAATTTATCGGGGCTAAGGATTGGTGTGCCCGCAATACTTTTCCTCTGAAAAAGGTGTATCCAAATGAAGCTTTTCCAGGGCTTACATTTGGTAAGTTTGCAGATAAATCAGCATTATGGCTCCCTTCAGTTGCACAAGTACGTAGCCCCAGATTATTACAGGCGCTGAAAATTTCAGTAGAATTATCTGGCGGTTCTATCATAGAGCATACTAAAGTTACAGGTTGGCGCATGGATAAAGGCCGGGTCGAGGCCGTTATTACCGATCAGGGAGAATACTCTGGCACGAATTATATTGTTGCAGCTGGAGCGTGGAGCCGCGAAGTACTTGATAAATATGCTTCAAAAATTAACATTTATCCTGTGCGGGGGCAGATGTTGCTTTTTAAAGTAGAGACTGGTTTGCTTGATACAGTTATATTTCAGAATGGGTTTTATCTGATACCACGTCAAGACGGATATATACTTGCAGGGAGCACTGTAGAGGATTCCGGGTTTAATAAAAATATTACTACAGATGCGCGTAAGCAATTACTTGAGAGTGCCCATAATTTTTTACCCGAACTGACTGAAGAAACTTTGGTCGGGCACTGGGCAGGGCTTCGTCCCGGGTCTCCTGAAAATATACCCGTTATTAACCGTCACCCCGTTTTTGATAACCTTTATTTAAATAGCGGTCATCACCGCTATGGTGTAACTATGGCGCTCGGGAGCGCACATCTTTTATCAAACATGATCATGAAAAATCCTCAGCCATTTGATGTTGCCCCCTATAAGTGGCATTTATAAATACTAGGAAATATTGTTTCTGATCTCCCCCGCTTTATCCACAGAGATCGGGGTGGTAATATTAACGTACCTCAACAAAAAATATAGACATCATGGCAGGGCACAGCAAGTGGGCAAACATCAAGCACAAGAAAGCAGCAACAGATGCCAAGCGTGGTAAGATTTTTACTCGGGCGATTAAGGAAATAACAGTTGCTGCACGACTGGGTGGTGGTGAAATAGCAAGTAATCCGAGATTACGTTTAGCGGTTGATAAGGCCTATGATCAAAATATGCCTAAGGCCAATGTAGAGCGTGCAATTAAACGTGGTAGCGGTGATTTGGAAGGTGTAAGTTACGAAGAAATTCGTTATGAAGGTTATGGCACTGCAGGTGCGGCTGTAGTAGTAGATTGTATGACAGACAATCGCGTACGAACTGTTGCAGACGTACGGCACGCTTTTACTAAACATGGCGGCAACTTGGGTGCTGATGGGTCGGTTCTGTTTTTATTTAAACATTGTGGCCAGCTCTTCTTTGCTCCAGGTACTAACGAAGACGAACTATTGGAGGCTGCTTTAGAGGCAGGCGCCGAGGATGTAATCAATAATGATGACGGGAGTATTGAGGTTATTACCCCGCCGTATGAATTTATAGCTATTAAAGCTGCTTTGGAGAAAGCTGAGTTCAAAGCAGAGTTAGCTGCGGTGACCATGAAATCAAGCAATGAGATTATATTAACAGGTGAAAATGCAGTAAAAATGCAAAAGTTATTGGATGCCCTTGAAAATATAGATGATGTTCAGGAAGTTTTTACCTCAGCAGTAATTGATAGTTAATTTATTATCTGATAGGTGACATATTCGCATTCTAGGTATTGACCCAGGCTTGCGCATAACTGGTTTTGGGGTCATTGATATAACTGGCAAAAAATTAACTTATGTCAGCAGTGGCCGCATCAAAACTTTAGATGCCGAGTTGCCATTACGTCTAAAATCAATCATGAATAACCTCAATGAAGTTATTGCGCAACATCATCCTGATCAGGTTGCAGTGGAGCAGGTATTTGTTAACATTAATCCAAAATCTACACTGATGCTCGGGCAGGCGCGAGGTGCAGCAATTTGTGCGGCTGCATTAAATGATCTTTTTGTTGCAGAATATACTGCGTTGCAAATCAAACAGGCAGTTGTCGGTAACGGTCATGCAAAGAAAGAGCAGGTTCAGGAAATGGTGAGTCGTTTATTAGGACTTTCTTCTAGGCCGGGTTCGGATGCGGCGGATGCGCTTGCTTGTGCTATTTGTCATGCTCATGGTGGTTTGGGCCTTGGTAACACATCAACCCAAGGGTACAGTATGAAACGCGGAAGACTGGCATGATTGGAAGATTAACGGGTACATTATTAGAGAAGCAGCCACCTATAGTGCTACTTGACGTGCAGGGCGTGGGATATGAAGTTAATGTTCCGATGAGTACATTCTATACCCTGCCAGATACTGGAGAGGTAATTATTCTTCATACTTATCTTGTGGTGCGGGAAGATGTGCATTTGTTGTTTGGCTTTGCAACTGAAACTGAACGACAGGCCTTTCGTCAACTTGTAAAAATTTCCGGTGTGGGAGCAAGAACTGCATTAGCAGTTTTGTCAGGTTTGAGCGTCTCTGATTTATACCAGGCGGTGGTAGATCAGGATAGCAGGCAGATCATTCAGGTTCCAGGAATTGGCAAAAAAACTGCTGAGCGTTTGCTGTTGGAATTGCGGGACAAGCTTAGTTCTGACATGATTGGTGTTGATGGTCATGCATCCTCTTCAAAAGTAAATAATGACGTACTCAATGCCTTGTTAGCATTGGGCTATAATGAGCGCGAGGCTAGTTGGGCAATTAAAAAACTGTCCCTAGATATTAGTGTATCTGAAGGGATACGAGAGGCTCTTAAATTTCTTTCAAAGGAAAGATAGTGTGAATATTCATTCTATACAGTTGAATGATTGAAACTGAGAGATTAATAACTGCTGCTCCCGTTTCCTCTCAAGAAGAGGTCGTAGAGTTAGCTTTGCGCCCGAAGCGCCTAGACGAATATGTTGGTCAGGAAAAGATACGCGGACAGTTGCAGATATTTATTGACGCTGCAAGGAATCGGAAGGAAGCGCTTGATCATGTGTTGTTGTATGGTCCTCCTGGATTAGGCAAGACTACCCTTGCTCATATAATTGCAAAAGAAATGGGGGTGAGCTTGCGCCATACGTCTGGCCCAGTACTTGAGCGACCTGGTGATTTGGCGGCACTCTTGACTAATCTTGAGCCTAACGACGTATTATTTATTGATGAAATACACCGCCTTTCTCCGGTGGTAGAAGAGATTCTTTATCCAGCGCTTGAGGATTATCAACTTGATATCATGATTGGTGAAGGTCCTGCGGCACGCTCAGTTAAGCTTGATTTGCCTCCTTTTACTTTAGTGGGGGCCACTACCCGTGCCGGTATGCTGACTAATCCTCTACGTGACCGTTTCGGCATTGTTTCGCGGCTGGAATTCTACTCTTCTGATGAACTTACCAGAATCGTAACTCGTTCAGCCCGGGTGATGAATGTAGAGGTTTCTCCTGATGGCGCGACAGAAATTGCTATTCGTTCACGCGGAACGCCAAGGATTGTTAATAGGCTCTTGCGCAGGGTACGAGATTTTGCTGAAGTTAAAGCAGAGGGAACCATCAGTCAGGTTGTGGCAGATTCTGCACTGACTATGCTGGATGTAGATAGTATTGGTCTTGATGTGATGGATAGAAAGTTACTTTTATCAGTAATAGAAAAATTTGATGGCGGCCCCGTCGGAGTTGATAATCTGGCTGCGGCCATTAGTGAGGAGCGCGATACTATAGAAGATGTACTAGAGCCATACTTGATACAGCAGGGATTCCTGAAACGCACACCACGCGGACGTATGGCCACTAGTATTGCTTACCAGCATTTTGGAATACCATTGAAAAATGGGTTGAGCGGCGATATGAGTGAATAAAAATACTAAAACATGAAGAAAGATATTAGAACTAATCTGAAAACAGGTCCTGCTTTTACTCTCCCTACCCGAGTCTATTATCAAGATACGGATGCGGGGGGCGTAGTCTATCATTCCACCTATTTAAACTTTATGGAGCGTGCCCGTTACGAATGGATGCGCGGACTGGGCTTGGATATAAAAGTATTAGCTGAGGTTCATAGGGTGATATTCATGATACGTTCGCTGAATATTGAATATTTTAAGCCTGCCGTATTGGATGATTTACTCGATGTAACAGTACAGGATACTGATCTTGGAAGAACCCGTATTACAATTTCTCAGCATGTTCTCCGCGGACAAACTACACTAGTCAGCGCAACTACTCAGGTGGTATGTGTAGGTGCTGATACACTTAAGCTAGCAAGTTTACCTACTTCATTACGAAATAAATTTGGAAATCAATCATGAATGCAACCGTTACTCAAGATATGTCTATATTTACACTTATTAGCTCTGCTAGCATACCGGTACAACTAGTAATGGGAATGTTGCTAGTTACTTCTTTTTTATCTTGGTGGTTTATTTTTAGAAAATTTTATACCATCAGGGAAGAAACAAGGCAAAGCAATGAGTTTGAAGATATTTTTTGGAAGGGTGCCGACCTAAATGAACTATACCAAAGCGTCTTAAGTGCACGGTATACAACAGGTGGCATGGAAAGAATTTTTGAAGCCGGATTCCGAGAATTTATCAAGCATGATCGCCAGCCAGGAGCAGATGTAAGCGCAGTAATGGATGGTACCCGTCGCGCAATGAGAGCGACGTATCAACGTGAAATGGACAGGCTTGAATCACAGTTATCTTTTCTTGCTACAGTAGGGTCAGTAAGTCCATACATTGGTTTGTTTGGTACCGTGTGGGGGATTATGAACTCTTTTCGCAGCCTATCAAATGTTACGCAGGCAACCATTTCCCATGTTGCACCGGGCATTGCTGAAGCATTAATTGCAACAGCAATGGGATTGTTTGCTGCGATTCCTGCAGTTATCGCCTATAACCGCTACGCTACCGATATTGATCGACTTTCAACACGCTTTGAAAGTTTTATGGAAGAGTTGTCAAATGTATTGCAGCGTCAGGCCAATGGATAAGATTAAATTAATAGGAACAGTTTCATGAGTATGCGCCGAGCAAAGCGACGCTTGATGAACGAAATTAACGTTGTGCCATATATTGACGTAATGTTGGTGTTATTGATCATTTTTATGATTACAGCGCCGCTGGTTAATTCTGGCCAGATTGAATTGCCTCAGATTGGTAAATCACTGAAGCCTGCGATTGCGCCCCTAGAGGTGATTATTAAGGCTGATAAAAGCTTAGCAATACGTGATCTTGCATTGACGACTACAGAACGAAAGGTTAACCGTGATGAATTGATAGCTGTGATTAAGAAAAAACAGGAAAAAAATAAAGATCAACCCGTAGTAATTGCTGCTGATAAGAATGTACGATACGAAGAAGTAATAAAAATGATGGATATTCTACAAAAGCAGAGGGTTACCAAAGTGGGCCTTCTGGCCAAACAAAAATGATCAATACGAATATTCGATGAGAGGGAAATCACCAGGATCTGCTAACCGGGATCAGAAGTGGATTAAGGCGGGAGTGCTAGCTTTATTGGTGCACGTAGTATTTTTTATTTTTATGACTTTTGGGCTTAGTTGGAAAACTAATCCACCGGAAGGGATAGTGGTGGATTTATGGAGTGATTTGCCTCAGCCTGAGCAAAAACCAACTAAAAAAATTAAAGCGCAGCCACCAAAGCCAGCACCATCAAAAAAAGTTAAGCCAGTGCCACCAAAAAAAGTTAAAGTGGCGCCAAAAGTTAAAGTAGTGCCACCAAAAAAAGTTGAATCATTGCCGTCGAAGGCCGATATAGTACTTAAGAAAGAAAAAGAGAAGAAAGCAAAGTTAGCTAAGGAGAAGAAAGAAAAAGAGAAGAAAGCAAAGTTAGCTAAGGAGAAGAAAGAAAAAGAGAAGAAAGCAAAGTTAGCTAAGGAGAAGAAAGAAAAAGAGAAGAAGGCTAAGTTAGCTAAAGAGAAAAAAGAAAAAGAGAAGAAGGCTAGGTTAGCTAAAGAGAAAAAAGAAAAAGAGAAGAAGGCTAGGTTAGCTAAAGAGAAAAAAGAAAAAGAGAGAAAAATAAAAGAGCAGAATGCCAGAGTGGCAGCTGAAACAGAGAGATTTCAGAAGGAGCTACGAGAAGAAGAGGAAAGAAGAAGGCTTCAAAAATTGGCGTATGCAAAAGCAGCAGCTAAGCGAAACCTGATAGATGAATATAAGGCAAAGATTCTGGCAAAGATCAAAAGTAAACTAGTGCTGCCACCAGATTTACCAAATGATCCTGTTGCCGAGTACAATATTACATTACTGCCAGGTGGAGAAATTTTGAGTGTTAAATTACGAAATAGCAGTGGATTTCGTTCGTTCGATGAGGCCGTAGAGCGTGCAATTATATTAGCCAGGCCGTTACCTTTGCCAAAGGATAAATTACTATTTCCAAATTTTCGGGATTTAGGTGTTAAGGTACATTATCTCGATGATTAGTATAATTGCTCTCTATAAAATATTTTTTTCGAAAATTAATTCTATGTGGAATTCTTTGCATCAATCTTTCAGCACTATAATTGTTCTAATATTTTGTTTGTTTAGTTCTCCACTTCATGCTGCGCTCGATATCGAGATCTTTGGCGGCGGAGCCTCTCAGATCCCCATTGCCATTATTCCATTTGCTGCCGAAGAAAGACTCGCACAAAGTGTAACAGCAGTTGTGAGATCTGATCTGCAGCGGAGTGGGCTGTTTAGAATGGTTGATTCAGTTAGCTCTGTTCCTCATGAGCCTAGTGAAATTATTTATCCTGATTGGCAAATGCGGGGGGTAAATGCAATGGTTATTGGAGCCACTAGGCTATTGCCTAATGGGCAAGTAGAGGTACGATATCGTCTTATGGATATAGCAAAACAGCAAATATTGATTAGTGATATGGAAACTGTTTCTGTAAAGCAATTACGTGCTGTTGCCCACCGAATGGCTGATAGTATTTATGAAAAATTAACAGGCGATATAGGGGTCTTTAGCACCCGCATTGCTTATGTGGCAAAACAGGGAAAAAGATATGCATTAAAGGTTGCCGATGCAGATGGGTTCAATGCGCGGACAGCAATTGAATATACTGAACCCATTATTTCACTTGCGTGGTCACCGGACGGCACTAAAATTGCTTATGTTTCGTTTGAGAACAAAAAACCAGTTATTCACGTACAGACCCTTGCAACTGGAGAGCGTAGGGCCATAGCAAAGTTTAGGGGGAGTAATAGTGCTCCGGCTTGGTCTCCTGACGGTAAAAAAATTGCAGTAGTTCTGAGTAAGAAGGGCGGCTCACAAATCTTTTTAATAAATTCTGATGGAAGCGGGCTGAGAAGGCTTACCAGGAGTTCCAGTATTGATACTGAGCCTAATTTCTCGCCGGATGGCAAATCAATTATTTTTACTTCTGACCGTGGTGGTAGTCCTCAAATTTATCGAATGGCAGTAGCAGGGTCTGCATCAAGGGTGGCTGAACGTCTTACTTTCGAAGGTAGTTATAATGTGAGTCCGCAATATCATCATGATGGTAAGAGTTTTATCTACATACACCGGAACGATTCACAATTTAATGTAGCTATACAGAGCTTAGAAACTCGTCAGGTACAACTACTAACTGACTCTGCATTTGATGAGTCTCCTAGTTTTGCACCGAACGGCAAGATAATCCTGTATGCTACTGAAATTAAAGGACGTGGTATTTTAGCTGCAGTATCAAGTGACGGTAGAACAAGGCAGGAATTATCAACACAAGAGGGAGATATAAGAGAGCCGGCATGGGGACCTCTACCAAAGTGGCGTCGAAAGTTCTAATTTTGTTTGGTCGTGTAGATTGGTAAATTTATAAGGGAGAGAATTATGAGAAAAATTTTAAGCATTGCTCTGGTTGTTTTGTTGTCAGCATGCGCTAATAAAACTATTAATCCAGATGGGGAAGAAGGAAATCAGGCCAATACAGGCGCCATGTCTGGAGAGAATGCCTCGGGTAGCCCTACTGTAAATCCATTGGTTGATCCAACTAATATATTATCAAAGCGTAGTGTATATTTTGAGTTTGATGAATATGTGGTTAGTGACAAATATAAATCTATGGTGCTATCACATGCCCGATATTTACGTGATAACTCTAATTTGAGCATTCGCATACAGGGCAATACAGATGAACGCGGTAGCCGTGAATACAATCTTGCATTGGGTCAGCGTCGCGCTGATAGCGTCAAGAGGGTGATGACATTGGCAGGCACTCAAGACAGTCAGATTGAATCTGTTAGCTATGGTGAAGAAAAGCCACGGGCTGTCGGCCATAATGAAGCCTCTTGGACTGAGAATCGTCGCGCAGATATTCGTTATCAGGGCGAATAATCATGTATTTACGCTCTCTCTTGTTATTGTCAGTGCTGATCAGTTGCAATACGAGCTATGCCGCATTATTTGATGATGAGGACGAGCGGAAGAAGTATCGTGCCGCTCAACAAGAGCAGTCGAGACTTCAAGAAGCACGAATTGCTAAGCTAGAGGAAGTGACTAACCAAGCAATTATCGGACTTCACAACCAGATTGAAGAGTTAAGGCGTGAGTTTAGTAAATTAAATGGTCAAATTGAGGTATTAGCATACGATATTAAGTTGTCCCAAAACAGACAGAAGGATTTTTATATTGATCTAGATAGCAGGCTAAGGAGAATTGAGCAGCCTGATGTTGGATCAGATACGAACTCTTCTGTTGTTGAAGGAGTCCCAGTAGCCTCAGCAGCTCCAGCAGCCCCACTAGCTCCAGCAGCCCCAGCAGTTAGTGATACGGTGGAAACTGATGCTGAGAATAGCGACTATCAGGAAGCTTTTAATATGTTCAAAATTGGCAGATTCAAAGGTGCCGTATCTAAATTTAAAAGCTTTAACGAAAACTATCCCACATCAGAACTCTTACCTAGTTCACACTATTGGATTGGAAACTCTTATTATGCAATGCGTGATTTCAAGCGCGCAATATTTGTACAGCAAGAATTAATCAAAGATTTTCCAGATAGTGATAAAGTTCCTGATGCTATGCTTAACCTTGCCAGTAGTCAGAAAGAAATAAACTATATAACCGCTTCACAGAAAACCTTGAAAGATTTAATTACAAAGTATCCCATCAGTGAAGCAGCAAAAAAAGCTAAATTACGATTAGTCGATTAAAAATTTATAATTTATGTAGTCAGTTACTCTGCAGCCTTATAAAATAAGGCATGAATCTTCAGCTATCTGGGCAATATAGTAATATTGGGGTAATCGTTTCTAGAGAGGAGTCGAGATGAGATACAAAAGTTTTCAGGAATTCTGTGCTTATATAGCTAAAAATAATCCACAGCAGCCTGAATACCATCAAGCAGTTAATGAGGTTATGGAAAGTATTTGGCCTTTTGTTGTTGAGCATCCCGGTTATGCTGAGCATGGTATTTTGGACCGTCTTGTTGAGCCGGAGAGAGCGATTATATTTCGTGTGTCCTGGGTTGATGATCAGAATGAGGTTAGGGTAAACCGTGGTTATCGGATACAGCATAATTCTTCTATTGGGCCTTATAAAGGGGGCACGCGCTTTCATCCATCTGTGAACCTTTCTATTCTCAAATTCTTGGCTTTTGAACAGACTTTTAAGAATGCACTGACTACTTTGCCTATGGGTGGAGGTAAAGGTGGCGCAGACTTTGATCCAAAAGGGAAAAGTCAGGGGGAGGTAATGCGATTCTGTCAGGCTTATGTAAGTGAATTATTTCGTCATATTGGTTCTGATACCGATATACCTGCTGGAGACATAGGGGTTGGTGGCAGAGAGGTAGGTTTTATGGCGGGGATGTTAAAGAAACTTTCAAATCGATCCGATTCTGTTTTTACAGGTAAGGGGTTGAGTTTTGGGGGGTCATTGATTCGTTCAGAGGCCACAGGTTACGGTACAGTATATTTTGCAGAGGAAATGTTAAAGCATGCTGGTCGTTCTTTTGATGGCTTGAGAGTTTCTGTTTCAGGCTCAGGTAACGTTGCTCAGTACTCTGTCGAAAAAGCGATGATGTTGGGTGCAAAAGTGATAACAGTTTCTGATTCAAGTGGTACGGTGGTTGATGAGGATGGTTTCACAACTGAGAAACTTGCGATATTAATGGATGTAAAAAATAATTTAAGAGGTCGAGTTAGTGATTACGCTGAACGGGTGAAAGCTACTTTCATACCTAATGTACGGCCATGGCATGTTCCAGTTGATGTTGCGCTACCTTGCGCAACTCAAAATGAATTAGATGAAAAAGATGCCGCCACTTTGATAAAGAACGGGGTATTTTGTGTTGCTGAAGGGGCAAATATGCCGTCTACAGCGGGCGCTATAAAACTTTTTGATGAGGGTGGAGTTATGTTTGCTCCGGGCAAGGCCAGTAATGCTGGTGGAGTTGCTACCTCTGGGCTGGAAATGAGTCAGAATGCCATACGCCTTTCCTGGCCACGTGAAGAAGTAGATGCTCGTTTGCTAGAAATTATGAAGGCTATTCATGGCTCCTGTCTTCAATATGGAAAAAGAAAAGATGGGGGTATTAATTATGTCGATGGGGCAAATATAGCAGGCTTTGTCAAAGTAGCAGATGCAATGCTTGGTCAGGGTGTAGTCTAGGTATCATTCAACCAGATAGAGGGTGCTTTCTTCCTTTATATTTGATTAACAGGAAGATTAGAAGCCTTCAATTTTCAAATTGTCATGGTGATGGATTTTTTACTCGAGAACGTTATGCGAGGGTCTTTTATCAGAGACAAATTCTTCAGTCCTGCAAAAGGCTAGATGTATTGTGGTTGGTGGCCTGATGAGTAAAACTTTGTCTGGAGTTAATCTTTTGTGTGTTTTCTATGTTGGATTAAAACTATATATCTGGACGCGGGAATCAGGTTAATGAGAAATATTCTTCTGACATTATTATTTTTTTGTTGTGTTGATATAGTTGCAGCCAGTCAGGATCTCGATTTTATTGCAGTACGTAAAGCATTCAAGGCAGGAGACTCTAAGAAACTAGCTATCAAAATCCCGCGCCTGCAAGGTCATATACTAGAGTCTTATGGGGCTTATTATCAGCTGCAACTGCAGTTTGATGAAGCAAAGTCAGATAAGAAAATGAAAGTAGACATAACTGCGGTTAGGAAATTCCTTGCTAGCTATCAAGGTAGTTTTCTCGCTGATAAGATACGTGGCCAGTGGCTAAAAATACTTGGGGAAACAGAACAATGGAAGTTATTTGCTAAAGAGTATCGATTTCTTATTAAAGAGGATACAGAACTTAGTTGTTATTCATTGCAGCAACGGCTAAATATAAATGATAGTGGTATACGAGATGATGCACTTTCATTGTGGCTCAATGAGAAAGAAATGCCGGAAAGTTGCGTTTCATTATTTGATTCTCTTGTTTCAGCCAAGCTTCTAAGGGAAGAAGATGTGTGGAAACGAATACGCCTTGCTCTTGAAAAAGGTAAGGTAAGTGCTGTAAAACAAATTAATCAGTATCTTCCTAAAAAGCACGCGCTCAGCGAACGAAAATTAAATTCCGCTAACAAGAATCCATTACGCTATTTAGGTAGACATAGGAAAAAAATTAAAACTCGTGCTGATCGCGAAATTATTTTATTCGCAATGTTTCGTCTACTTCGTAGTGATCTGGGTCGGGCTTATGCATTCTGGCCCAAGGTACGTGAGAAATTCTCGCTCAGCGAGCAATCATACTTTACGGGGCAGTTAGCAAGCAGGGCAGCATATAAGCATGATTCTCGTGCGCTCGCCTGGTTTGACGAGGCTACTAATACTGGTGCTCCGACTCTCCTTTCAGATAAACAAATTAAATGGAAAGCGCGCGCTGCCCTACGTGCAAAAGATTGGGTGACCGTATTGAAAAGTATCAAGGCTATGTCGCGCCTTGAACAGCAGGCAGCAGTATGGAGATATTGGAAGGCACACGCGTTGAAAGAGCAAGGTAAAAATGTAGAAGCTCGAGTCATTTTTGAGCCATTAAGTACCGAATATCATTTCTACGGACAGCTTGCAAAAGAGGAGCTGGGAGTTGCGAGCGGGACTCTTCCCAAGCCTTATAAAATTGAGGAAGAAGAAATCACAGCTATTCAGAAGCTGCCTGGAATCAAAAGAATACTTGCGCTCTATCGCCTTAATTTGAGAATTGAAGCCACACGCGAGTGGATATGGGCAATACGTGGGTTTGATGATAGACGTTTATTGGCCGTAGCTGAAACTGCACGACGTAATAATCTATACGATATAGCCATTAATACGGCTAATAAAACCATAAAACTTCATAATTTTAGCCTGCGATATCTTGCCCCTTATCGTGGCGCGATGAAAAAAGCTTTGAAACAAAAAGACCTTGATGAGGCCCTTGTTTATGGCTTGATTCGGCAGGAGAGCCGCTTCGTTTCAAGAGCTAAATCTGGGGCTGGAGCAATCGGATTGATGCAGTTAATGCCGGCTACTGCTAAGTGGATAGCAAAGAAATCAGGCGTGCGAAATTATCGCAAAAAACTTGTCTCTCAGGTGGGAACTAATCTTATGTTGGGGACATATTACCTTGAGTACGTGTTAACTTTATTT
>Ga0315321_10000353_pt1 | contig 33236 bp, 23 predicted proteins | sample M180m21515metaG_FD_203464 | JGI IMG/M metagenome (GOLD analysis project Ga0315321, IMG submission 203464) | Ammonia-oxidizing marine archaeal communities from Monterey Bay, California, United States - M1 80m 21515 | ecosystem: Environmental > Aquatic > Marine > Intertidal zone | place: USA... | reverse complement strand
ACCAATGAGTCATTGTTGTTCTGACTGCTGGCAATTTGCGGTTGTAAAAAGAGAAGGCTTAAGACAAAAGCCAACGCTGACAAGTGGAAACGCGGCCGGCGTCGGTTATGTTGGCACAGGTAAAGCAACGGATGCTTCCATGATCATCTGTTAAGCAATGTTGTTGAGTGGCGATTGACCATCAAAACTCTGCTTGCGGACTTGAGGTTGGTTCTAGGGTTGCCGAAAGGTCGGACGTGTATGTGCCCCTGATCTGTTTGAGACGCTAAGAAAAGCAGCCTATATGCGTCAACGCTGCTTTCGTGTTATCCAGGCTTCTGTTCAGTCATTCCCAGTTTCACGCAATTCAAATGATCTCGTTTCACTTGTACCTCTATGGTGCTGGCAAAGGACCATTGCAAGCCAGTTTTGAAGCAGTCGAGAAACGCTTGAAACGGCTCAATACGCTTTACTTCGAGCCAGATGGTTCCTTTGTCTTGAGCCGTGAGGCCGGTCGGGAGCAGGTTTTCGGAATGCTTTACGATGCCGCGGGGCAGCTTCAGTATTGCGATTTACGTGGAAATTGCGGGATCGAGACCTGGAAAGTGGTTCGAACTGCGATACTTGGGGAAAATGTCGCCGATCATGAAGTCCTATTAATACCAAGCCAGAAATTGCAAGATTTGCAAAGCTTTGAAAACTGTCTCATAAAGAGCTAACAAGACGTTTGCAGCTGGACTGTGAAAAAAGCGTTTTTAGAAAACTATTGCGGCCAAATACCAGTATTGACGCGTAGTTTATAGAATCGGTCGTGTCGATTCTGCCGATTGGCACGCTGATTGCTCTCTAAGGGCTTTCAGCAAAGCCAACGTGGCTGAGTAGCAAGATGCCCCACTACAGGGCGAGTTCTTTCAGGAGGAATCCTACAATGTTGACCTTAACGAACGAAAATAGCGTCTCGGAACAAATCTCAGTGGCTCAAAATGAGACGCTGCCCTCGGATGCTGAAATCTCACGCCGTGTGATGCGAATCAGGTCCGGTTGGAGTGTCGGTGAGCGAGTTCGCCGTCGACGCGAAGCAGAAGAGCGATTCGCAGATCTGATGGGAAAATTGGTGAGCGATACCGCCGCCTAGAACCTGAGTTTGGCGAGCGAAAGATCGATGTTCTCAATGCGAGGCAGAGGCTCATGCTTTGCCCCCTGATGTTCACGCATCCAGACTTTCGCCGCCGTTGGGATCCGCGTTGAGTGGTTCGCCGACCACGGTTTGTCGATACCGACAAGCTTCAATGAAAGATTCGAGCAACACAAGCGCCGCGATCGCGTCAACGCGTTGTTTTTTCTTCGCTCTGGTGAAATTTCCGCCGATCCGCCGATTTGCATCCGCTGTGGTGAATCGCTCATCGAACATTCGCACTGGCAGCAAAGTTTCTGCAGCCAACCATTTCGCGAATTCTCTCGCTTCCTTGCTTTTTTCGCTTTCTCCCCCATCGCAGTGGATGGGAAGGCCAACGACGATCCCAACGATTCTCTCCGACTTAATCAGTGATCGGAAGTAATCACCATCGTCTCGCCAATTCGCTGCCGGATGAACCTCAAGTGGGCTCGCCAGAATCCTGTCTGGGTCGCAGATGGCAATTCCAATACGCACCGTTCCGTAGTCAAACGCGGCAATCCGGCCAGAAGTCGGGAACTGGTCATGTGGTTGATTTGGATCCGCCGAACTCATGGACAATTCCTGACAAGGTCTCTGATTTCAAAGTTCCGAGAACTTACCCAGCGTGGCGTTGCATCACAAGCCTTTGCTTTGCCGGTGACTGACATTCAGGATCACTGCCAGTGGAATTCTTTGGGTTGATTAGCGAGGCCAGACCAGGGGCCATCGAGAACATTACCATTGAGAGGATTGCCATTGTTTCAGTTTCGAATCATGTCACATACTTGATGAGGAAATCAATCGTCATCATCGGTTTGCGTGTAGACGCACGGTAGGAGTGATTTGTGCTGGGGGATTCGAAAACTCAACTCTCATTTCGCGAACAAGTTGACGGAATAGGGCGACTGCGATTACCTCTTCGTGAGATTTGGCTGTATTCGCTGACATCATCCGTGCGATCTTATCTTGTCTGTTTTTTGCATTGCGTTGTTTGTCGGCATGAAGTTTCTGGTTTTTCATTAAGTATCAGCGATCTCGCTGGCGTCAGGAACGGACTGTGTTGCTACCGGGGGTTCAGAGTATCATTCGAATCAGCGAAGCTTTTTGACGCGGGCTTGGGTTCTCATCCTGTAGTGCACAGCTTGCATCGCAAGTGTTGTGTCCAAGAGCAAATAACTGGCAAGCTTGAAAGAGCTCGCAACCTGTGTTTGGTGATATCGCATACTCTTCATCATTCCTACTTATTCCTGATTTGGCATGTTGACGCAGTGTGGCGTGTTGAGTGAGTCGAAGCCGACCTTGAACACTGGGTTTTGGGTGGAGGAGACATCTGTTGGCCCTGCTTTGGTAAAGTGGTTGCTGCGATCAGCTTCACGATTTGTTGATTTGTATTTTTGTGCACTCAGACCTCCTTTTTTACGTGACTAGCAAAACCTCACAACAGCGTCCTTTCTCTCGTCCTCGGATTGAGTCGATGCAATTGCAACGACTCAATGAATTACTGTTGGAGGTTCAGAATCGCCCGTTTTATGGTCAGCATCATCTACGTAATCACTATCCTCTGGAGTCACTAAGTGACCTCTCTTCACTGCCGTTACTGACGAAGGAGCAAGTGCTTGGAGAAGCTGCTGGCCATCCCGCTCGGATCTTTGATTTACCGCGAACCGATTACACCCGACTGCATCAGACAAGCGGAACAAAAGGTTTCCCGATGGTAGTGCTGGACACGCCATCAGACTGGTCTTGGTGGTTGACTTGCTGGGATTACGTGCTCGATGCAGCCGAGGTCGAACGGGATGATGTCGCGATGATGGCGTTCTCGTTTGGTCCGTTCATTGGATTCTGGACCGCTAACGACGCGCTGGTTCGACGCGGGACAACGGTGGTTCCCGGTGGTGGGATGACTAGTCAGCAGCGGATTCAGATGATAATTGACCATCGGTGCACTTTGCTGTGCTGCACTCCTACCTACGCATTGCATCTGGGTGCAGTGGCTGAAAAGCATGGTGTCGACCTAACCAAAACGGCCATTCGGCGCATCATTGTTGCCGGCGAACCGGGTGGCTCCACGCCGACTGTCCGAAATCGGTTGGAAGCACTGTGGGGTGCCAAGGTGGTTGACCATACAGGAGCCAGCGAAGTTGGAGCCTGGGGATTTGGCAACCTTGCGGGCACTGGAATACACGTCATCGAAGACGAATTTATCGCCGAACTACTGTGTTTCGATGTCGAGCATCCACAAGGGGTGGAGGCGGGTGATGGCGAGCAAGCTGAGTTGGTGTTGACGAGCCTTGGCAGGTTTGGAGGACCGGTGATTCGCTATCGAACGGGGGACATCGTCCGTGGGTATCGGAATCATGATCAAGAATGTGGTTTTCTGTTTCTTGACGGCGGAGTGCTCGGTCGAGTCGACGACATGATGGTGATTCGTGGTGTCAATGTATTTCCCAGTAGCATTGAGTCGATGGTCAGGGAAATTGCACCACTGGCTGAGTTCCGAATGATTGCGACTCGTGTTGATGAGATGGACCAGCTGGCCATCGAGTTGGAAGCTGATGAAGCAAGCGTTGCCAAGCTTTCCGACCTGATCCGTGACCGATTGGCGATGCGAGTCAGTGTCGAGCAAGTCGCCGCAGGAAGCTTGCCTCGTTTTGAAGCGAAGGCTAAAAGACTGGTCGATCACCGTAAGATGTAAACGGTGGCAACTGAGTTATAACTGTTCCGTGAATTTTTACGAAAGAACGTAATCCCCAGATGACTGAGCCCGTTTTTAATGAACCCCAATTGAGCTTGCCCGCTGGTGTTGTGCCTGTGGGTTTGGGGCGTGATGAGAATTCAGTGGTTACTATCAGTTGGAGCGACGGCGTCGAAACAAAGTGGACGGCTCAGCAACTGCGCAAGGCTTGCCCGTGCGCGACATGCCGAGAAAAAAGACGGGGTGAGAAGAAGAATCAGGTAACCAGTGGAGGTGAAATCGCTGGCCTTCCGGTGTTGACTGCGGCTGAGACGCAGCCTTTGACGATCATTGGTATGAAGCCAGTTGGAGCCTACGCTTACAATGTTCGATTCAGCGACGGACATTCATCCGGAATTTTTTCATTGGAATTGCTGCGGTCATCAGGTTGATGATCGTCAGCTTTCCTGATCTAGCCTTGCGCATGCATTCCACATTAAAGCTCACGGGGTGTTTTTGAGGACAGCAAGTCAAGCTTTTACCAGCTTGCTGACACGTCCCCCACGAACCCATTCTGTGACGAAAATATTACCGTCCGCATCAAAGCATGCATCATGAGGGTGAACAAATTTTCCCGGAATCCATTTGTCGGGACTGGTTCGCATTGCTTCTTTCTTGTCGAGTACTCTGCTGCGCCAGGCTTCATCGTCGCCGAGTTGTGCTAACGGTTCGTTAGTAGACCCCAAAATCGTAATGCGGGCGTGTAAGTCTGGCACGAGTAACAGATCACCTTGGCTGTCGATGTCAGCCGGAAACAGGAAGCCGTCCTGGGTGCGGAGGTGGTTGCCGTTCATGTCGAACCATTGAAGTCTTGAGTTGGCACGGTCAGCAACGACTAGTTTCGGAGTCCCATCCCTCGCATCAAGCCACTGTCCGTGAGGTGTGCGGAACTGGCCGTCTTGCTGACCAAATCCCCCGATGGCTTGGATGAAATTATCCTGAGCGTCGTAGTGGTACAGATACGCGCTGCCGTAACCATCACCGAGATAATAGCCACCGTCGGGGCGGAAACTGATGTTTGTAGGACGGAACCCAAGTTTCTTCTTCCCAGCGAATCCAGCGTGCTCGAAAATCTGGTCGCGATCGCGGGTCCAGACAAGTTCGCCTGTGAGTGACATTTTGGCGAAAGATTTTTTCGCGTAGGAGGCGGAGAGGTAAATGAACTCTTCATTTCCTTCGCTTCGAATATCGATGCCATGGCCGCTCGATGTAGAGGAGTCGCCTTTTTTGACGCTATGAAATCCAGCAAGGCTTTTGACGAATCTTCCATCAGGGTCAAATACGTAGACGGAGTCAGGCGTGCCTGTATGTGTGATGTAGACATACCCCTCGCTGTCGACGCAGACACCATGCGATGCATTTCCATAATTATGGGTTGAAGGCAGGTTTTGTCGTCCCCAGTGATGAATGACTCGGTAGGTGTGTTCTCCTGATCCAACAACAGGCTCTTGGGTGCCGGACTTGTCATCGGCGTTCAGGATTAATGGGGCTGCAATGACAGGGAGTGCTGCAGCCGCACGTGTGCTAGTAGACAGAAACTTTCGGCGACTTGTTTTGTGGTTGGGCACGTTGCATACCGTGGTCGGTGGAAGTGGCTGGTCGTCATGGCTCGATTGAAATGAGTGTCAATCATCGCCGGAGGGCTGTGTTGAGGGCTGTGTTGAGCGCAGTGTTCTTGCTGTTACTTGCCGAGCGTTCGTCGAGTCGGAACGTGATTGATCGTCCAGTAAAGTTCATCTGCAAAATCGGTTCCGTCGACAGCTTTTATTTGGATTTTGATATGGGCTTGGTCAGCAGGAATCATTTTTCGGATGTTCAGTTTCACACTTCGCCCGTCTGGTCCTAGTGTGACTGATTCAATTTTGATTGGTTCAGTACCGGGTTCATCAGTCAGAGGTGAGTAACGATCTGATCCATAGCTGCTGCGCCAGTGATAGTTCCAATGCTCGGCTTGATAGGACTCGATAGTTGTCGCACTATCCGGATCAATTGGAAAGTTGAATCTGAGTAGCAATCCATCATGTTCAACCTTGCAGTCGGTGACCATCTTCCACGGCTTTCCAGTGTATCGCACGCGTTGCAGTCCACCGTCCAGTAAACCGGGTCGTCCACCGCCATTCCAGCCCTGTAGCCCGGTTGCGTAAACTTGGCCATCTTTCGGATTGACTCTGGCACGCATGATCCCGGTCCGGAAATCAAATGGCAGTTTGGCAATGGCCGCTTGAGTATGTCCCTCGACATCCTGAATCATCAGGTAGGACATCCAACCTTTACCAAAACTTGTGTGAAGCAGATGGCCTGATAGTGGTCCCCACCGTTCATCGTTGACCCAAAGTTGACCACCGGATGAATTGTCGAAATCTTGCGGCATCCAGATAAGTGGAGGATCAAACGATGACGGGGGTACAACTTTTTTGATGTCGATGGTTCCACCACCCGGTTCCCACATGCCGGGAATTGAATACGTTTGAACCCAGCCATAAAACCCGTTGGGTTTTAACAGGCTTACCTTTGACGCCGGCGTCCACTGACCTTGGTTGTCGCTGGCCGTTGGACGTCCGTCCGGAAGCATGCCCATGCCATTGGGTGTGCGGAATCCTGTGCAGAAAATCTCACGTTTTTTACCATCGGGAGAGATTTTGATCACTGCACCAGGAAGTGTTGAATCTGCGCCGTGACCACTCTTGCTGTAATAGAAGTTTCCAGTCGCATCCGTTTGAAGGTCAAAGTTGAAGGCGTGAAAGTTGACGGAGACATCCATGTCAGGACTGAAACTCTCGTGGAAGTCTGCCTCGCCGTCCTGATTCAGATCATGTAATTTTACGATGCGGTCCTTGCAGGTGACAAAGATGTGGTCGTCAACGACCTTCACACCAAAAGGTTCATAGAGTCCCGCAGCGAACCGTTTCCAACGCAGGTCTTTCAGTTCGCTGTCGATCCCAGAGACAATCCAGATGTCACCGCCGTAGGTCGATAGCGCCATCCGCCCGTCGGAAAAGAAGTCGAGCGCTGATGTTCGGAACCAACTGTTCCACGGATTCGATTCCGGTAGCGTGAGAGTGTCCAGTGCATACCCGGAAGGCTCTAGCCCTGGATAGCCGACGGTGTGCAGTGTCTCAGGCCAGCGTAATGGGCCGCCGGAAATCAGGTCAGCGGTGATTGCTTGGTTTTGATGTGAACCGGTTTGTGTCGATGCAAGCCATCGTTTGAGTGAGGTTTTCTCGTCACCTTGCGACCGATGAATTGTGATGTTGCGTATTTTATGATCCTCAGGCAAGCGTAGGCAGAGACGCTTTTTATCATCGATTTCCCACTGCAATCCCGCTGTGTCGCCTGAGATCGCCGCGGCTGTATATCTGACAAGCTGGCCAGCGTCATGTTGGTAACTGATGATGAAGTGATTCTCTGCCGGGCTGACTGACTCAGTTGAGTTGATCGTTTTCAGCCCATCGGCGAGTGTCCCGATCGTATTGTGGACCTTTCGATTGGCTGTCGCATCAGCAATGTCCTGTTCTTTTGCCACTGATAGAACTAATGGTGCGCCACCCATGATCTGCATTTTATGGGCCAGCCCGTTTTCTGATTGTGCAGGAATTTCGAGGATTGCTCGGCCATCAATTGAATAGCTGAGCACAACCTGTTCAGTGTGTTTGTAATGTCCCTTGTAATCCATCCATCGAGTCGGCATCGGTCCTCGTGGTAAAAGTTCGTTTCGAGGGTAATCGAGTGATCCATCGTGCCCCCATGCCCAGCCAGACCAGTCGTCAATTTCTTTTCCCGCCGGAGTTACCGTGCCCTCCCCACGGTCGCGAATATGTTGGGTTTGACTGAGGTCCAGTCCACCGGGCCAGACGCCGGCCTGATCCATGGAGTGCAGGTCGTAAGAGATCGTGGTGTTACCGAGATCAATGTTCAATACGCTGCTATGTTCACGTCCCAGTTGTGATCCCAGAGCACTGCCGTAATCACGTTGGATGTCAGGCTGTTCAGAGCCATTTCGAGTTCCCTTGGGCAAGCTAGCGAGATATTCCTTGTCGACTTTAAAGTAGTCTGGATTGGAGGGTTTCATGAATTGTTCGCGAACGTAGTGCACGACTTGATAACGCTCTTTGGGGGTCAGGTGTCGCATTGAAGCCATGAGCCCCTTGCCTTTGGAAAGGGTCATGAACATCTGGAAAGGTTCAGATCCAAATCGCATCTTGTCCGTGCCAAAAGCACGTGCGGTGGGAAGAGAGGGTGTGTTCCCATCGTTCCCATGACAGTTAAAGCAGTAACCGTGGTAGATGCCTTTGCCCGTTTCAAAATCTCGGCTGCGCAACTTGCTGATGATGCCTGCATGGTCAATGTCCTGTGTGTCATCCTTGAATTGAAGTTGGTCGGAGCTTGGCATTAACTCCTCTGCTCGAACCGTGCCTCCTTCCGCAATCTCAATCAGATAAAGAGTCAGATCAAGAAAGTCGCGAAGATTACCGATGGTTGCAACCAAGCCCTCGGGCATCATTGATTGAGTGTTCGTCTTGATCGCCTCGATTTCGTCTTTTGAAATAACACGACTTCGATCCAAATCATTCGCGGATCGCACTGTAAGCGAGTCTTCGTTCTCACTGATTATGAGAGCAACAACCACTTCCCCATTTGTGGTCAAGATTGATTTCGTTTCGTGGCCTTTGTGAATCACTTTTGATGGGTAAAGCAGCGATTCGACCAAATATGTGTCAGATACTTCTCGAATGGTTGCCAAGTTGGGGCCTAGGGGTGAATCCTTCCTAGTTGCTTCCTCGTTACTTGCTGTGTGGCAGTGAACGCAGGAGGCGGCCGAGGTGTAAAAAACGAAGGCTCCTCGTTGAGCGTCGCCCCGCTGCCGTGCCTGTTGTGCCAAGTCCGCAGGGGCGCAAGCCTTCAGTTGTTGGATAAATGGCATTGAGGGCCGAACGGTTTCAGCTACGACTGGCATGCTTAATAAACCAATGGACAGGCATGCAATGAATAGAATTCGTTTGCTCGACGGAAGATGCATAAGGAAGGCAGAGATGCTGGGGCGGGAAAGAAACGAGACCAATTAGAGTTTACACACATCGGATCCCCCTTGGCTGTTTCTAGCGGAGACGTTTTCGACTGGGAGTGGGCAGCCATCGAGCAATGAGTGTGTCTCAACCGGTGATGCAACAATCAAGAACTCGTGCTCTTGACGAGTGTTGGTTTCTGTTTGAATTGTTAATTCATGGACAAGATGCCTGAACGGGGGCGCACGACGCTGAAGTCCATTCCTTTTAAAGAGTGTTCGCCGAATTCTGCTGGCAAATGGTTGGAAGTCATTGCCTGCCATCAAGGGTCGCAATTCAGTGATGTACCAAGAATTGTGCGGCGAATTTCGTTGTCAACGCTTTGGTTATCCTGCGGGGTGGAAAGCAGAAGTATTTCTGAAGTGGAGCTAAATGTTTGTCCAGTTGACGATCCCACGCTCGATGGCGGACCCCATCCGCAGGGGGGGTTCGGGCAAGCGTTTTGAAAAAAAAGTGTTTATTCCCAGATAAAAAACTTGGACCGCTACGGCTAACCGCTAGTCTATGACGCCAAAGAATTGCAGTCGCGATGGATCTGTGCCTGCGGTCTTTCTTATCTTTCAGATGTTCTAAGCACGCCATTCAAACTCTAACCTTCACTCAGAAGGAACACGGGACTTCACATGCGAGAGACTCCCAAGACACGACAACGATTATCTCGTCGATCTGCTTCGAGAAGACGCCTCTTTGAATTGCTGGAGTCGCGCCGTCTGCTTGCAGCGGATGGAACTTTTTCTTGGATGGATCCGGAACATTGGCATGGCGGCTGGGAAATGAGTCCGGCCGAGTTTCAGCAGTATTCGCCTTTCGGTCCGATGGAGGACGGTGCGTACGATAATTATCTGAGCAATTTTGACGACCATGATTGCGACGGGGGAGAGGGAACACCCCATGAGCCGGGTTGCACGTGTGGCCAATGTACCTCGATAGGTCCTAAGTTGTTCGTTGAACGACCAGAGCAGATCTATGATTTCATTGAAGAAGGCGGTGGCTCATCAGATGACTCAGCATCTGGAGCGCTCGCTGACACGTTCTTGTTGCACAGTCTGCCAACAGCTAATCACACGATCTATCTTGACTTCGATGGACACGTTACGGAGGGTACGACTTGGAATTCGCAAAGTGGAATTTCAAGCATTGTTTCGCCTGCCTATGATCCTGGCAATAATGGGGCGAGTTTTACGGATGCCGAGCTGACTCAAATTCAGGGGATCTGGAAGCGTGTCGCTGAAGATTTCTCGCCATTCGAAATCAATGTCACGACGGAAGATCCAGGTGCTGCTGCGCTCAGTAAAACTGGAGGTTCCGACACTCAGTGGGGATCGCGCGTGGTCGTGACCGAGGACTGGGACGATTGCGGGTGTGGCGGTTTCGCATACCTGACGAGTTTTAACGATTCGGTCGATGAGCCTGTTTTCGTGTTTAACACGAGTGCAATCGGTGTTTCTGCAGCAACAACCCATGAAGTTGGCCACGCTTTAGGTCTCAGTCACGATGGCACCACCGCCGGTGCTGCGTATTACGGGGGACATGGATCAGGAGAGGTTGCTTGGGGACCGATCATGGGAAGTGGTTACTACACAAACATGACCACTTGGGATACAGGCCAGTACTATCAGTCGAATCAGAGTCAGGACGATTGGCAAATTATCACAAACAACAATGGATTTGGCTTTCGTGCAGATGATCACGGGGGAAATGCTTCGAGCTTTAGTTCTCTAGTAATCGAAGGCACTAATAGCAGCGATTCGAATTTATCAGATGTGAGCGGTTTTGGCGTCATTTCTCAAGCAGCCGATCAGGACTGGTTTGAGTTTCAAACAGGTTCTGGCGTGATCAATCTCACGGTTGATTCGTATGTGCAGGAAACCTTTGTGAATAATGGTGTCGGATTCACGAGGACAGTTGAGTCAACGCCAGTGGGGGACCAAGGTTCAAATCTAGATGTTTTAGCAACAATCTACGATAACAATCAGAATGTTATCGCTTCATCTAATCCAACGCTGGGGTTGAGTGCTTCGTTCAACGACCTCTCTTTGAACGAGGGTACTTATTACATTGCGGTTGATGGAACTGGTTATGGGAACTGGGCTGCCAATCCACCGACTGGGTTTGATCAATCAGTCAGTCGGGGTCAGTACCTGATTAGCGGTACTGTCGTCTCCGTGGATCAGACACTCAATGCCGGCAATGATTTTGCAGTCACGCAACTGGAGACACCTGTAAATATCAACGTGCTGGAAAACGACTCCGATCCACAAAACGGATCGTTCAGTATCACATCGATGACTGACCCGTCCAACGGTCAGACGAGTGAGCTAAATGGGGTTGTCACGTATACGCCAAATACAGGATTCGTGGGTACTGACACATTCACGTACACCATTACTGATGATCAAGCAGAAACGGCGACGGCAACCGTTACAGTGACAGTGGTGCCGCCAACGCCGCCTGTGTTGCTTGTTGATGATGATCAAGGCCAAGCGTTTGAGCGTTTTTACACCGCTGCCTTAGAGGCAAATTCGATCGAGTATGACACTTGGCAGGTGTCGTCCCAGGGATTGCCTCTTGCTGCCGATCTTGCTTCTTACAAAGTCTTGGTTTGGAATACAGGTTTCGATTACTCGGCTAGTGATGCAGGGCTGTCGACGAACGAGCAGATTGCCTTATCAAGCTATCTTGATGGTGGCGGGGGCTTGTTCCTAGTCGGACAGGATATCCTCTACAACGAAGTCAGCGCTTCTTTCCAGACGGAGTATCTCAAGCTTGCTTCTTTCACGAGCGACGTTCGGAACCTGAGCCAATACGTAGGGGTCAGCGGTAGTTCAATCAGCGATGGTATGAATTTGAGTTTTAGCCTTCCGTCTGACTTCAACGCTGACTGGAGCGATTCCTTATTGCCGGCTGCAGAAGCCGAAGGTGTTTTTTACCGAAATGCTGTAAATAGTGACACCGAGCCATTCAATACAATTGCGTATGGTGGCGAAGATTTTCGGGTTGTCTTCATGGCATCCCCATTTGAGGGTATTAGTAATACGGCGGGTAATCCAAATAACCAAGCCTTCGTGATGGAGAAGGTAATCGATTTCCTGATGCCTCCATCAGTTCCCACAGGTGATGTGGTCATAACGGAACCGACTCCTTCTTCAGTGACTACCGAGGCTGGTGCTAGTATCTCGTTCTCAGTGGTTCTCACGGAGGAGCCTGTCGCGGATGTGAGTTTTGCTGTTTCGTCTAGCAACGTGGATGAGGGTGTTGTTGACGTGAGTCAATTGACCTTCACGACTGGCAATTGGAACCTCCCTCAAACCGTCAACGTGACGGGGGTAGACGATTCCGTCGTGGATGGTGATGTGGCCTACACAATTGTGCTTGGTGCCGCGAGTACCACGGATAGTAATTACATTGGTTTGAATCCTGCCGATGTGGCCTTGACGAATGCCGACGACGACGAGCCGGTTTTGACCTTGGCAGTGAGCGTAACTGAGGTTGCCGAGACCGGGACAATGTCCGCAACGGTGACACGCAACACCGACACGGGCTCACCATTGACTGTCAACTTGGACAGCAGTGATTCAGGAGAAGCAACCGTTCCAGAAACCGTGACGATTCCCGCCGGTGCGACTTCCGCCGAATTTGCGATCACGGGAGTTGATGATTCGGTTGTGGATGGTGATCAACCAGCCACGATCAGCGTGGGCCTCCCAGGTTATCAAGGTGATTCGGTAGGGATTACAGTCACGGATTCAAACCAGCCAGCATTGAGCTTGTCGCTTGCGGATTCATCGATTAGTGAATTTGAAGGCAGTACGATTGGAACTGTGACGCGAAATGGATCGGGCCCCGAGTTGGCAGTGCAAGTATTTAGCAGTGATGAGAGCGAAGCTATCGTTGGCAGCGTGACGATTGCTCAGGGTGCTACGAGCGGTGATTTTACGATATTCGCCGTCGATGATTTTGATGTTGATGGTGACCAGACAACGACGATTGTCGTGTCGGCAGCGGCCTACACAGGTGCCAGCGAGGTTCTGGTCGTAACTGACAATGAGGTTGCTCGGTTGTCGGTCGATATTGTCACAGCGAGTGTTGCAGAGGGTTCGGTAACGACGGGAGTGGTGGCACGAAATACTGGATCGTCGGGCGACTTGCTGGTGACGCTTTTGAGTAGCGATTTCGGCGAAGCCAGTGTGCCTGCCAATGTGACGATTCCTGATGGTCAGGAGAACGTTGAGTTCACGATTTCTGGTGTTGAGGACGGATTTGTCGATGGTGATCAACCCGCAACAATTACTGCGAGTGTTGCCGGATATCTGCCGGGAAGTGAAGTAGTTACGGTTCTGGATACAGACATTCCGACCCTGACTTTAGCTTTCTCTGCATCTTCGGTTTCCGAGGCGGAGGGGGTGGTCACTGCAACCATTAGCCGTAACACAGTGGCATCGGCATCACTCGAGGTGGCAATTTCCACCGATGATCCCACAGCCGTCAGCGTGCCAGTTGTTGTGACCATACCAGCCGGTCAGGCGAGTGCCACATTCAATGTGACGGGGGTCAACGACGATCTGGTTGACGGTGATCAGACAGCGGTTGTTAGTGTCAGCGCTGATGGTTTCGTTGATGGGGCTGAGTCAGTGGTCGTGGTAGATGATGATGTCGCGACGCTCTCCTTGAACATCGATATTGAATCCATCAACGAATCGGCGGGTGGCACCACTGCGACCCTTTCGCGAAATACACCAACGGACAATCCTCTCATTATCCTGTTGACAAGCAGTGATGAATCTGAGGCAACGCTGCCCGCGACTGTGACGATTCCATCCGGAGGCACGAGTGTCACCATCGATATCAACATTGTTGATGATCAGGAATATGACGGCACCCAGAATGTTGTTGTTACAGCTACAGTCGATGGGTTTGTTGCGGGGGTCGATTCCTTCGATGTAACAGACAATGACCCGCCGCCACCGGATCCTGAAATCTTGTTCGTTGACGATGATCAGGGTGCTGCTTATGAACGTTTTTACACAGCTGCGTTGGATGTGAATGCCCTCAATCACGACACGTGGGAGGTAAGCTCGCAGGGCTTGCCGACCGCATCGGACCTCAGTGACTATCTGGTCGTGATCTGGAATACCGGCTTTGAGTATTCGGCTGCGGGGTCTGGTTTGGACGGCACTGAACAGGCTGTCTTGACGGAGTATCTCGATGGCGGCGGAGGTTTATTCCTGGTGGGTCAGGATATTCTCTATAACGGGGTCAGCTCAGCTTTCCAGTCGAACTATCTGAAACTGTCATCCTTCACCAGTGATGTGCGTAATCTGAGCCAGTATGTCGGTGTCAGTGGCAGTTCGATCAGTGATGGTATGAATCTTAGCTTCAGCCTTCCATCCGATTTCAGTGCCGACTGGAGCGATGCGTTGGCGCCCACTTCAGTGGCAGAGGGTGTTTTTTATCGCAACGCTGTGAACGGTGATTCACAGCCTTTCAATACGATTGCGTACGGGGGTGACGATTTCCGTGTCGTCTTCATGGCATCGCCTTTTGAGGGAATCAGCACAAGTGCTGATAATCCAAATAATCAAGCGTTTGTCATGGATAAGGTGATTGATTTTCTCATGCCGCCGACTGTGGCCACGGGTGATGTGATTGTTACCGAGCCGACGCCGTCAGCCTCAACAACCGAAGCTGGCGATTTCGTCGAGTTCACCGTTGCCCTGACCGAAGCTCCCACCGCAGATGTTAGCTTCAGTGTTTCATCGAGTAACGTTGATGAAGGCACCGTTGATGTAGAGCAGTTGACATTCACGTCCAGTAACTGGTCTTTGCCGCAAACGGTTACCGTAACAGGGGTTGATGATTCCGTGGTTGATGGGGACGTCGGTTACTTGATTGTCCTCGGAGTCGCGAGTACGTCAGATGATAACTACACCGGATTGAATCCTGACGATGTTGCTCTGAACAATGTGGATGATGATTCTCCAATTTTAACATTGGATCTTGGCGTCGAAACCGTTGCAGAGGGATCGACACTTAGCGGAGTCGTGTCAAGGAATACTGACACTGGTTTGCCGCTCACTGTGAATCTTAATAGCAGTGATGTGGGTGAGGCTACGGTAGCTGCGACCGTCACGATCCCAGCGGGTTCGTCATCAGCCCAGTTCCTGATCACAGGTATTGATGACGCTTTTGTTGATGGGGACCAGCAGGTTCAGATTAGCACTGAATTATCCGGTTACGCCGGAGCCTCAGGTAATGTAACGGTTGTTGATGCAACAGCCCCTGCCCTCAGCTTGGCTCTCGCTGACGCCGCCATCAGTGAGGACGGAGGCACGACTACTGGCACCGTCACCCGGAACAGTTCGGGAGATTCAGTGACATTGGTGGTCACCAGCAGTGATCCATCCGAAGCGGTGGTTGGCAGTTTGACCATTGCTGCCGGTGCGACCACGGGTACTTTTGAGATCACGGCTCAGGACGACGTTGAAGTTGACGGAGACCAGGAGGTGGTGATCACTGTTGACGCTGGAGGTTACGCAGCTGACAGCGAGATTCTGACTGTCATTGATGATGAGGCAGCGTTGTTGACTGTTTCGATTGCACCTTCTGATGTGGCTGAAGGATCGGTGGCGACGGGAACCGTTGAACGTAACACTGGAACGTCCGGCGCGTTGGTAGTGACGTTGTCCAGTAGTGATGATGGCGAGGCAACCGTGCCAACAACGGTAACGATTCAGGATGGCCAGAGCACCGCACAATTCGTTGTCACTGGCGTTGAAGATGGATTTGTCGATGGAATTCAAACGGTTGGCATCACTGGATCTTCCGATGGCTTTAATCCAGGAGTCAGCACCATCAGTGTGCTTGATGTCGATGTTCCAACGTTGACTGTCGAAATTGTTGCTGAGGAAGTAGCCGAGAACGGAGTGGTGACGGCCATCGTAACCCGCAATACGGATACAGGTACTGCTCTGGCGGTTGATCTTGCCAGTACAGATAGTGGAGAAGCGTTTGTTTCTCCGAATGTCGTGATCCAAACCGGAGCCGCAAGTGCAACGTTTGACGTGTATGGGCAGATCGACGGTGTGGTGGATGGCACCCAAACGGTGGTCATCACAGCAAATGCTACCGACTTTGTTGAGGGTGGCGATTCCATTGATGTCACGGATATCGACTTCGAGGAAACTGACCAGTTTTACTTTTCACGCAAGAACAACGGCACTGTCGCCGGTGTCCTGTTCCAAAATGAAGATATCGTTGCTTACAACGGTAGTGAATTTAGAGTGTTTTTCGATGGGACACCTTGGGCGAGTGGGTACGCACTCGATGCTTTCTTTATCCAAGAGACTGGTGATATTCTGATGTCCTACAGTGTTGCTGGTTCAATCACAGGAGGCTCAATTTCCTTTGATGATTCTGACATCCTGAAATTTGATCCAAGCACACAGACTTGGGAAGTGTACTTTGATGGTAGTGATGTTGGACTGTCCAGTAATGGTGAGGACATCGATGCAATTAGTTTTGCACCCGATGGGAGGCTTGTTATTTCGACAAGTGGATCAGCCTCGGCAAGTGGTGTCAGTTCCCGTGACGAGGATATGCTTGTTTTCAACGAGATTTCGCTAGGGGCAAACACCTCTGGAAGTTTTGAGATGTACTTCGACGGCAGTGACGTGGGTCTTTCAACTTCGTCGAGCGAGGATGTGGATGCGATCTCGATCACCAATGATGGGACGATTTACATGTCAACGGTTGGCAATTTTAGTGTCGCCGGTACCAGCGGCGCCGACGAAGACGTATTTGTTTTTGAGCCAGCAGGTTTGGGGACGAGCACCAGCGGTACTTTCCGACCGGGGCTTTACTTCGATGGTAGTGCTTACGGTTTCGGAAATGATGTTGGCGGACTTCAAGTTGTGAATCCGCCGGGGAGTGGCTCGGGGAACTTTGCGGCGGCTCCTGGGCCGGGAGGCGGGGTCCCCGATGGTCTGATGGTGTTGATGGATTGGGAGCCTGTGGTTCCAATTGAGGTTCAAGCTGAGGTTGCGGGACCACTGACCTTTGCTCAGTGGGAATCCCTTACTAACAGCGAATTTGTTCTTCAGCCAGCGACTGCTCCACAACAACCAACTTCCATGGATGAGGCATCCGAAGAAGAGACGCGATTGATGTGTCTGGATGAAGCGCTCGCCGAGTGGGAAGTCTAATTCAAGGTGTGGTGTGGACCCGTGTGGTGACATATCCGCGGGTTGAGGTGATGCCCGTTCGCTGTTGCTAAAGGCAGGAAGCGAACGTTGGTTGATTTTGCTCGCGGCTCTGGCATTGGCCTGACCAAGTATTGGTTTAGCTCGGGTCGCTGGCGTACGAGGGGTTCCATGCATCGCAGAAGCTTGCCTGCGGTCACAGAGCCGCAGATGCAGTCTTCGGGCTCAGGCTTGTGAATCCTGTCAAGCTCAGCAAAGCTGTTCGTTGGCTGTGTCCGCTTGCTCAGACGGTCGCCTGTCGCCTGTCCGCCGCAGATATATGGGAAGGGATTCTTTAACAGCACTGATTCAGTGCTTCGTCCACGATTCGATCATGTTCCTGCTTTGCTTCGATCAGGAATTCGAGCTGGTGGGTTGTGAGGAAACCCATCTTCTTTGCTAGTTCACCGAACAGCATTTTACAGTTCCTTTGTTGGTCGCAGACTCGAACCACCTGTTCGGTGGTGAGGAGCCCGTTTTGTACCGCAATCTCACCGATTGGTTGAACCCTGAGCCGAATCGACAAAGGTACTTCTTGCTGAGTTGATTTTTGGAAAACCATCGCACGCTGCCCTGAAGTTGAACGAAAATCTTGCTGAATGAACAGCACTGCCCATTTGAAACCTACTCCCTCAATGGGCCCTGGGACGGCAACAACAGTGATTTTTCCAGAAAAACGTTTGGGTTGGGGAATCCATTGGCTTGCGTTATTTCACCCGGTAACATTTTCAGTTTTCGTCTTTGCAAGGAAAGTGTTGCGATAGTTGCCGTACATGCATTGAGAACACTCCGTGCCGGCGTTGAGAGTCGTTGAGATGGGACGTTGGAACCACCGTATTTCATGATCCTCATGAACTGACGGTTCATATGGATGCGTCGTTTGGCCATCAGCGTTATCTTGGCGGTGAGGACTCACCTTCAAGTCGTGTCGATGCACTTGTCTTGTGTCAACGCACAGGCATCAACTTGCATTGATTGGTATTCAGGTATGCCAATGGAGAGATGCGTCTACGAATCACAAGAATTGGGAAGTGCAAGTGAATCGAGATTTGTTACATCCACGCGATGAAATCATGAAGACGATGGAGCGGATCTATCGGTACCGAATGACCACGACTTCCGGAGGTAACTTGTCGATTCGTGATGAGACCGGCAATATTTGGATTACTCCTGCGAGGATTGATAAGGGGAATTTGCAGCGTGGTGATATTGTTTGCGTGCGGACGGATGGGACAGTTGATGGTAAACACCCACCGTCTTCGGAGTTTCCATTCCATCAGTCCATCTATAGCGTCCGCCCTGATGTGAATTCGATAGTGCACGCCCACCCTGTTGCACTTGTAGCTTTCAGTATTTGCCAGTTGGTACCAGAGACAAGATTGTTCCATCAGGCGCATGCGGTATGCGGTCAGACTGGATTCGCTCAATATGCTCTGCCTGGTAGTGAGGCGTTAGGGAACGTAATCGCTGAACAGTTTCGCAGTGGTTGCGACAGTGTCATTTTGGAAAACCATGGGGTGGTGGTAGGCGGTGATTCCCTGTCGCGTGCATTTCAGCGGTTCGAGGCTTTTGAGTTTGCGGCCAAAACAATCATCAAAGCCAATCAGTTGGCGACAGTTCGTTATTTGTCAGAGGGGCAATTGCAGCAGACGCATGCGAGGACTGTCAAACTTGAGTCGTTTGTTCCAGGTGGTGCATCGATCCGTGAGCGGGAGTTGCGGAGAGATTTGTGTGATTTTATTCAGCGAGGCTGTCGGCAACGATTGCTGATCAGCACTGAGGGTAGCTTTTCAGCTCGTGTCGATGATCAATCATTTTTGATTACCCCTACGCATCAGGATCGTGAGTGTCTTGAGATCAGAGATTTGGTGTTGGTCAAACAGGGATGCATGGAAGTTGGAAAAAAAGCGAGTCGGGCGGTGCGGGCACATCAGGCGATTTATCAGCGGCATCCCGATGTTCAAGCGATTGTTTTTGCACATCCAGTCAATGCAACTGCTTTCAGCGTAACAGGAGAGTGTTTTGACGCGCGAACTATACCTGAGAGTTATGTGTTCCTGCGCGATGTCGCGCATGTTCCTTATGGAATTCAGTATCGCAATGACGACCAGATTGCTGATCACGTATCAAGTGAAAAACCAGTTGCCATTCTGGAAAACGATGGTGTTTTGGTGACCGGAAACACCGTCTTGGATGCCTTTGATCGCTTGGAAGTGTTAGAGGCAACAGCAGAGGCCGTGATCAATTCCAAGGCAATCGGTGATGTTTCTTCAATGTCACCCGAAACGATCACCGAACTTCGAAAAGCATTCAATATTAGATGATCAGATCGCTGATTGCCGATGGCTCGGTCAGGTAGAGAGAGGTTAGGGGACGCAGCACAGTAATATCCGAGCCAGGAAACGGTGACTGGTGTCTGTTTTGGCTACTTTGCCGGACTGAGAAATCTCCCAATTTCGCCCACGTAACTGCCATGTTCACGTATTGCACGGACTGTCAGCGGTGGCTGATTCGCGAGGTGATGCATGGTCGCTGATGCCGGAAAACCGCGTTCCCGCCCGAAAGAGAGGCGACGGTGGGATTCGAACCCACGAATAATGGATTTGCAATCCATCGCCTTAGCCACTTGGCCACGTCGCCTATATCTGCGCAACCTAGAGAAAGGTTATTGATCAGTCAAGATCGGCAGTTTTTTTGTTCTGGCGAGTCTGCCAGTTATGACGGTAGTATCGTCCACCTACTCCCGCTACTTGATGAGAGATTCAAAGTTTTTCCGAGGTTCATTTTCCACCAGCTACGTGAGTTGGATTGGCGAGAACTCGCTTTTTTTTGGAATTCGATTTGACTACGTGAATCGGATCACGGTGCTCGTGAACAGTTTTTAAAACGAATGGCCTCGTATATAGATACAAAAGACCTGTTTTCAACGGTGGAAGCCGGCAGCGATGCACCGCATTTGATCAGGGGAGCCAAAAAAACGTGTACTGAAATCTTCTTCTGCCGTGCGGTGTTCGCGATTCAAGCATGGCCGAGGCAGCGAATCCCCGATTCGGCGTCTGGCATCGAGCAGTGGAAGGCATCGAGCAGTGAAAACAGTGCCTTGCGGCTAAATAAGGGGCAACCGAAGTGACCCAGGTATGAAAGAAATGCCTCAGCGTCGACCACATCGCGTTCCGGCACGCTGTGCCACGAAATGCTAGGCTCAAGCTCGTGCACGGACCACTGAGCATCAATGGTTTAGCAGACAGTTATCTCGCGATTGGGAGCGCGGTGCCATGAATGCATATCAACAACCACGCGGTTCGGATCGCTTGGCTTTTCGCTGTGCGTGTTCTAGTAGGTACCGAGTTCACGTCGTTCGATGCCAGTGAGCAATCCGATCAGTGCGGTGCGAAGTTCTCTCACCTTAAGCGGCAGTGGCAACAGCTTTCGGTTCACGCCACGATGAGCACCATTGATGATGTGTGATTGCCGTTTATCCACCAAGAGGATAGACGGGATATCAGAGGTGTGGGCATCCGACGCGAATTTGTTGAACGCTTCGAGTGCAAGGCTACCCAATTCAGAAGCTCCAAAAATCACACAGTCTGCTGGCACATCTTCTTCAGGTCTGAACCTTGCTAATGCGCGATTGGCATCAGAAATTACTAGGACCCGATATCCTCGGGACTTGAGGCGTTCACGAATCGCATTCTGCAGTCCTGACTTTGATTCCACCAACATGACAACATAGCCTTCGCCTTCGTTGGTTGGCAATTCATCGTCGTCGTGGTGTTCATCCATTGGCGAGTTAAAGTCGTTGTGCTGTTGTTTTCCTCGCCCCAAGCTGTCGATCGCTTTTTTTAGCTCTGCCTGTAACGCTGCAGCAGATTGAATTCTTTTGTCCGGGTTGAATTCCAGTGCCCGCTGCACAATCTGATTTGCAATACCCGGTACTTCGGGCACCCGTTCATGCAGCGGGACCACCTCTTGGAACCTGCTGACGTTGAGACGTTGCAGGCGATCACGCGTCTCTGTAAGTGCTGGGGTGCCTGCCAGCATGTGGTAAAGCATGTTTCCCGCAAAATAAACGTCACTTCTTGGATCGTCTTTGCGAACTCCCGTACCACGTTCCAACGCGGCATAGTCAATCGCGCGTGCATTTGGACAGTCAGCCATCTTTTCCGGGTTATTGCGATCCGAAAGAGCAGCGAGCCCAAAATCCACCAACTTCGCTTTGCCATCAGAAGAAATTAGAACATTGGATAGTTTCAAGTCACGGTGCGCAATTCCCAGTGACGCAGCATAGGCCAACCCAGAGGCGATCTCGTGCATCAAACGCAGAGCGAGGTCCGCTGGGAGTTTGCCGCGAATCCGGACTAGTTCTCGCAGCGTTTGCCCCTCAACAAATTCCATTACCAACAAAGGATTTCGTACATCGGGAATGACGTCTACGATGCTGACAATGTGAGGGTGGCGTAGTTTAAGCCCCATGCTACCTTCGCGAAGGAACTGTTCCAGTTCCTTGATCTCATCGCGAAAACGTTTACGCAGCACTTTGACAGCGTAAATGTCTCCTGAGTCGTCCCCTTTTTTCTCGGCTCGGTAAACTCGAGCGAAGGTGCCGGCACCAATCAGATACAGGACTTTGTAGTCTCCATAGAAGTATCCAGTTCGATCTCCCTTCAGGATTTTTTCTGTTTGCAAGGTTGTGACGATACCACGACGTTGCATCACCCGGATCATGTCCTCAAGTGAGTGGTCGCCAACGCCAAGTTCACCAATGGCGTGGTCTACGTCACGACGCTCGGCCAAACCAAGGTCAGCAATGCGGTCGGCAAAAAGTTGGGAAGTCAGTTCACTCATGAGGTCAAAAAAACACTATGGACGCAGGGTGCGCGGGATTAGACGAATGGGTTGGACGAGTCGGCAGAGTTCAAATCTGTGGCCGTAATCGGACTCAACTCCATTCTACACGGACCTTAACGGATGGACAGCTAATCCTTGCGTTGAGTTCGCCTGTGAGCGTGTTAAAATGCGTTGTGCGGCGGGAATGCGCAGTTGGCACGCTTTGTTACGGTCTGCGGTGCTGGCTATCCGACCGTCGAAATTGCCAATTTTCACGCAAATTGCCTCGATTCAGATAGCCGGGTGACGCAAAGGCATTCCGCCCCGTGTACGTGGCGAAAGCGACCTAAAGCCACTACATTCTGGGAACAACATCGATTCCCAACAGGTTCAGACCCTTTCCCAGAGTCTGCTTGCAATGGACAACAATTGCGAGACGAGTTGCACGAATTGCTTCCGTCTCTGCCTTGAGCACATGACAGTTGTCGTTGAACCGGGAATAGGATTTTGCCGTTTCGAGCAGATAATCAACCAGATGGTTGGGCGCGTAATCTTTGTGGACGGTGGTGAGGGCCTCCTCAAACTTGATCAACTGCAGCACAAGATTGCGTTCTGCGACGTGGGTAAATTCCAAGCCATGCTTCTTGACCATGGCCGCGACATCATCCTCACTTGCATTTGCGTTCTGAAGGATCTTTTGCATCCTTGCGTAGGAGTACTGCACGTAAGCAGAGGTGTTCCCATCAAGAGCGACCATCTTGTCCAGATTGAATCGGTAATCGCTGGTCCGGTGATGGCTGAGATCTGCGAATTTGATCGCACCAATTCCAACCGCCTCAGCGATATTCTTTTGCTCTTCCGTGTCCATGGGTGGGTCAAAGGCAGCAAGCCTCTCTGGATTGCAAACCACCTGTTTGGCACGGTCCACAGCATCATTGAGCAAACTTTCCAGTCCGATCAATGATCCGCTTCGTGTCTTCATTGGGCGACCATCTTCACCAAGAACAGTTCCAAAGTTCACATGCACCAGCTTCACATCTTTCAGTCCGAAGTGGTCAGCAACGGCAAACAGTTTGTCAAAGTGTTCACTTTGGCGTGTGTCAACGACATATAGGATTTCCGAAGGGTTGAATTCGGTAAACCTGTACTCGAGGGTCGCTAGATCGGTCGTTGCATAAAGATATGCACCGTCCTGTTTGCGAACGATCATGGGCGCGTCAAATTCAGGAAGAAACACACACAACGCTCCATCACTATCGGAGGCAAGCCCAAGTTTTTCCAACTTGGTTGTCACATTGGCCAACATCGGATGATAGAAGCTTTCACCAAGCGTGTGGTCAAAGTCTATGTCCAGTCGGGTATACATCCGATTGATCTCATCTTTGCAATGTGGAAGGAACCTGTTCCACAAAGCGAGGTTCTCTTCATCACCCCGGTGGAGTTTGGCTGTTTCCTCTAGAACGTCCGTGTCAATGTTCCCGTGCTGTTCAGCTTTTGGGCCGAGGTCGGGATCTTGTTCAATCGTCAAGATTTTTTCTTTGGCAGAGGACAGGTTTGCTTCGGCACCCGCCAGCCTGCGTTCAGCAGCTGTAAAACCTTTTTTCGCTTTTTTCAGTTGCTTGTCTTCGGCATTTTCGACAGCATTTTTTGCCTGCTCAACTGCCTGCTGGCCATCTTCGATGCCCTGTTTCAGCTTTGGCAGCGACTTGATCGCTTTTTGATATTCAACCAGCTGATTAACAATGCGATAGAGTTTCGCCAGTTCAGTGACCGGATCTAACTCCACTACGCTCGGGTCACCAAAATGTTTGTAGCCGTAAATGATGATCCCAAACTGCGTTCCCCAATCGCCCAAGTGGTTATCGGTCACTACTGGGTAACCGAGAAATCTCAATGTTCGAGCCAAAGAGTCGCCGATCACGGTGCTGCGGATGTGTCCCACATGCATTGGTTTGGCTACGTTCGGTGATGAAAAGTCAATTACGATCGACTTTTCGGTCACGACTTGAGTGACGCCACAACGATCATCGCAGACCATCTTTGCGAGCGAGTCAGTCAGGAAACTGTCTTTCAGTTTCAGATTGATGAAGCCCGGCCCGGCAATCTCCGGCGGGTCGCAGAGATCATCAAGCTGCAGCCTCGCAACCACCATTGCGGCGATTTCACGCGGGTTTTTTCCATCGTTTGCTTGCTTGGCCAGCGGCATCGCGCAATTAGCTTGGTAGTCGCCGTGTTTTGGATCTGATGTTCCGCGGATCATTGAGGCGTATCGCTCAGGGTGATCCGTAAAATCCCCGAGGGCTTCCATGAAACGCTGTTGCAGAAGATGAGGGACGTGCATGACGTATGTTTGAATTCAGGAGTCGGGAGTTGGACGCCGGCGGTTGCATGCCATGGTATGTACCATGGCATGCATCTCATCGATCACTGATCAGATGCTTGGTAACCGTAGCAAGTTGGGGTCGGCTTCTGGGAGCAGTCCACTGATGGACGAGTCATTCCTTGCCAGGCTCGAGGCCAAGGTCAGCGAGCGGAATCGCTTTTCCATCAGCCCAAAGCGATTCGAGATCGTAATAATCACGCGTCTCGTCATCGAACAGATGAACCACAACACTTCCATAGTCGAGTACGATCCAGCGGCTCTCGGCATAACCTTCGATTCCGAGTCGCTGGTCCCCAAGATTTTTTTCGAGTTCGTCATCGATTTGTTCGCTGATCGCGTGCAATTGACGACGGCTCGTGCCCGTAGCCAGAACAAAGAAATCAAATTCGGCCGATTGGGCGGAAACGTCCAGAATCATTACGTTCTGGCCATTGTTGTCCAATGCCACTCGTGCGGCAGCGGTTGCCAGAGCTCGACCTTCATCCAGTCCATGCGGACGGATTGCTCTGCTGGGGGCTCCGAGGGCCGATGCGTCGTCGGATGAAACTGTTTTCGATGGTTCCACAGTAGATTCCACGGTAGATTCCAAAGATTTTGCGTTGGGGTCGGGGGGGGAGTTATCTGTCATAACTACAAAGTCTAGTGGATTTACGTTCGCTGTCACGGACAGGTAGTGATGAGCCGAACCGCGAGACTGCAATTTCACAGTGTGCTAGCCCTTATTCATGGGCAGAATGAGTATCACGAGTGAAGCGAATTCACCGAGTTATTGAGCTCTGCTGGCAGATTCCAAGGCTTGAATGATCCTGCTTCGTGGCATGTGGAACCCAGGAAACGGAATTTATGAAGGTTTCTTTCCATGCAATGAATCAGCACTGGTACCTCGAAATTATGGGGTAAATGACTGGTCTTTTTCGGTGATCGACCACACATCGTCCTCCACCGGAGAGCCGATGCATGAGAGAAACCATCCGCGGAAACGGTTCTCAAACTGCCATGGTTGGCTACCCAGCCAGCAACACTGTCGCTTTCCTAAGACTTGGCAACGCCGCCGGCCAATTTGCAACGCCCCCTATCAGTGCCCCATGAATGTGGACTCGGTTTGCAGCTTTGGCGTTTGAGCCGGTTAGTCTCGGCTTGCAGAGGTGTCGTGAAAGAACTTCAAAACGAGGTCACGGTTGGGCTTGGGCCCCAAGGCAATCACAACTAGAGCGATGCCCAGTGATCCGATCAGGTCCCAGATGAAGGGATTAACTCCGAGAAATGAATATGCTTTGAATGTTTGGTTTTCCCAGTATCCATAGCAAGTAAGACCCAAGTGCATTCCCGTTCCACCAAGCATTGCTGCGATCGTGGCATTACTGGTCATGCGAGGCCAGTACAGACTGAGCAGCATGGGAATCAAGAAGCATGCTGCTAATCCACCAGTTGCAAAAACGATTAAGTCTTGGAGGTACTGAGGTGGATTAAGCACAGCAAGCACAGCCAGGACGCCCACGATGACTGTGACGCTATAACTCAATATTTTGATCATCTTTTCGGGAGCATTACGATTAACATGCTGTTGATAGATGTCTCGGACAACTGCTGACGAAACAACCAGCAGAAAACTGTCAACGCTCGACATGACAGCCGCAAATGGTGCGGCTACCAGCAGACCGGCCAGCCATGGAATCCCTGCGTCACGAGTCAGTTGGGCTGCAAAAGCAGGCATGGTTTGATCGGGGGCGATTTCCATGCCAGGCATCAGAACTCGTGCGCAACAAAATATGATGATCAATGCAAAGTAGATGATCGAGTAATAGACTGCGACAGTGACAATTGAATATCGAAGTGTGCGAGTATCTTTAAAGGACAGAAGACGCACCATGTTGCTGGGCTGCCCCGTTGCTGCGAAAGGCCAGAAAATGAAAAAGCTGATGGCTGTTCCGATGGCCAGAAAACCAAGCTCGTTACTCGACGCAGGACCGGGGTTGCTGACGTAATTTCCTGTTTGTCCTGCGCCGTATTGGTATGGCTCTGCTTCGGTTACTTTTACACGTAGCCCGGGGTCAGGGATCTTGCCGGAAATTCGCTTCGCATTCAGTTCTTCAACTTCGAAAGGTGTTGTGATTTTCAATATTTTGACTGGTTCTGTCGAAGATTTTCCTTTCGTTAGCGTGGCTAATTCTCCGAGGCGGAATACCTTTCCCGAGTCAAATAACCAGATTCCTTTGGCGAACGTTTGATCGGAGTCAGCGATCGAACCGGTTGAAAGAACCGCCATGCCATGTTCTGGGGGAATCATCTTTGCAAGTTTCCGGGTCGCGACTTCCAGTCCACCTACCTGCCACAACGCCATGCCCAGCATCAGGATCACTCCCAGGAACATGACGATTCCCTGCATCACATCGGTCCAAACCACCGCGCGGAATCCCCCGTATACAACATAGATGATTACCGCCGCAGCAAACACAATCAGGCAGACCAGATAGTCAGGTTCAGCTTGGTTGACCCAAGGGATGTTCATGGTCGTCTGACTGACAAACGAAACGGCAGATTGGAATAGCGGTTCGTCGGCAAACAATGTGCTGAGGATGATGCCGCCCGCTTTGAACTGTGCGAGCAGATAAAAGAACATGAAGAAAATCAAAAGCGAAGTCGCCACAAGACCAACGGCTGGGCTATCGAAGCGTGCTCGAAGCACTTCCGGAATTGTCAGTGCATTCGTTTTGCGAGCGATCTGATTCATGCGTTTGCCGATCAGTGCCATCGAAACCAACGGCATTACCATGTACGCGGCGATCCAAAGTGCCAGCGTCCATCCATGGGTGTAGATTAAAGCTGGGAATCCGGTGAAGGAACCACCTGATGCATTGGTAGCTGCGAAGGTCAATGCGAAGGCCCAGACTCCAAAGCCTCGACTGCCTAAAAAATACTCGCCGACAAAATCTTTCCCCTTGCCGACACGATTTGACAGAATCGCCAAAACGAAAACGGAAATCGTGTATCCAGCAAAGGTCAATAAAGCGGCTGTCGAACCCTCACTCATGATCCGTTCCTTCTGTTTTGTCAGCTCTGCTTATTTCCGGAGCGGGCGAGCAATCCGGCAGCACATGGTCCTCGATCTGAGTCAACGCAAACCAGCCGGTGACCAGAGTGGCGACGATCCACGGCACAAAAACCCCCCAGAACACCCATGACGGCATGCCGATCACTGTGGTTAGCGGGGTTTCTGGGGGTGGGTAACCAAATGCATAGCAATATCCGACTACCCAAACGAAGTGCACCAGCCAGATCACGAAGATCCACTTGAGTTCACGTAGCGAGCTTTTGAATACCGGATCTACCGGTGGGTCATGTTCCTGAACCATTGAGTCTCGCCATTCGGTGGGCGGTGTTTGGAGCGATCATCGCACAATGTAAAGCACCGTCAGGTCCGTTGTGTAAGGTACCTCCGATTTTTCTATCTCAGAAGCAATTTTACTCGTCTGTGCAGTCTTTACTTGGCCTCGTTTTGGGCTCGTAAATTAACCCTTGTTCGCAGACTGCCTACTTCACAGCCTCTCGGGGTGCGTGATCCTTGGGCCTGCTTCGCAGCACCTGTTTTGGGGTAACAATCGGCAAGCGACGTCAGAAAAGTGGGGCAGGTCAGATGCCGGTCCGATTGCGTGCAGTGACGGTCCACCTCTCGGAGCTGACCTCACCTTGACGCACGATCGCGGCGCTGTCGTGCAATGCCATCGTGGGGCAAACGTGATGTGGGATTGCCAGCAGCGGTTGCCCGAGTCGGAGTTCGTTCGCTCTGGGACTCTCGAGAACCATGTGTTCCTCGCTGTGGCTAATGATGTTCGCTTCGGGCATGCCAACTACTGTCAGGCGATTCTTAAGAGGCATTTCAGATGCAATTGCCTTGTATCCGCAGTCCACACAGAATCGATTGTTACCTGGTTTACTGATGACTCTGGTTAACAGTGTGACCGCGATCTCGTAGGACAGTTCAGAGAAAGCAGTGGCGTAACCCGTATCCCAAAACAAAGTTGTGCCCGGCGAACATTCCCATGAAGTAGATTCGGCCCAGAAATTGAATGTTGGTGACCCGCCTCCCACGACATTGCCGATGGAGTGTTCTTTATCGTAGGCAATGACTTGTTGGATGATTTTTTCCGTCTCGCATTGTCGAGTTTTCACCGAGGGTTGATGCAAATGGCCGTCGTAAACGTGTAGCCCGGCGTATTCGAGTCCAGTCTGTTTTTCAATCTGCTCACGGAGTGTGCACAATGAATTGCCAAAAGGGATGCCGGTTCGGTGCATGCCGCAATCAATGTCAATCAGGACTCGAAGGCTCAGGTTGGCGGTCTGCATTTGACTGGCCAGCTGATGGACGGTGTCTTCATGATCAACAATCGTGGCGAAGGAAACATGGGGGTGTTTTTGAATCAGCGTGGTCAACAATGCGAGATTCGGACCAACAGGTTGATATGCCAGAAGGATATCCTGACCTCCGTTGGTCGCGATCATACTAGCTTCACTGATCGTGGCTGCTTTGAACTTGCTGATCCCAGCTTCCACTTGCATGCGAATGACATTCGCCATCTTGTGTGTTTTTACATGAGGTCGCAATCGCGACCCCTCGCCTGCCACCGTTGAAAGCATTTGTTGGATATTGCCCGCTACGCGGTCGGCATCAATCAGGATGCCCGGGGAGGCGCATTTATCAATTCCTCGAGGCATGCAAAACTCTGTTTTCATTCGATCAGGTCCAAGCATTTTTCAGTAGAGAGAGGAAGTTGCCGTGGCAGATGGCTGACAAGTCAGTGTCATCATATCCTCGGTCCTGCAGTATTTTCTGAAAGTGATTCAGGTCAGCAATGGTATCAAGGTCAGCGGGAGCCTGTTCTGTCCCGAAGCCACCATCCAAGTCTGTACCAATTCCTGTATGGGCGTTCGTACTGAGCAGTTGGCACATGTGGTCAACGTGATTTGCCAAGCCATTTAAATTTGCGTCTGCAATTTCTGACGGCTGGCTGACACCTCTTTTCCATCCAGGAACAACCATCCAGACGTCAAGAGCGACTCCGATGACTGCGTTGCGTTCGGCTAATGCGAGAATTTGGCGATCGCTCAGTTGTCTAGGGTCGTCTACCAACGCACGACAGTTGTGGTGACTTGCCCACACGGGACCTTCGTAGACTTCCAGAGCGTCCCAAAAAGTATCTTCGGCAAGGTGTGTTACATCCAGGATCATTCCAAGCTGATCCATCTCGTGTAGAAGTTCGCGACCCGCGGACGAAAGCGACCCACATTGGTCGTGCCCCAATGCATAGCGACCGATCCCATAATGTGCTGGGCCAAGAGCTCGGAGGCCTTGATCATAGGCCGCTGATAAATCTTCAAGCGTTCGAAGGGAATCAGCCCCCTCTAGGCTGAGAATGTATCCAATCGGTGTTGTGTCTTTGTCGCGGGACCAGCAGTCCAAGTGTGTTTCTAGTTCGTGTTGGTTGCGAATGGGACGTAGTTGCTGATCCGTCTCCATTGCCCGGTACCATGCGAGTTGGCCTTGGGTCATTGCCCATGCTTGGGGTGGTGAGTTCCACATCCCCACAGGGCCTGCGGGTTTCATGCACCCAGCAAGTAGCGTAGCCACGCAAATACCAATTCCCGCCTCCCGCATTTCGGGAAAGGCAACAGTACCACAGCCTCGACCAGCTAAGTCGGACATCCCTGCTTCACCGGTTCGTATTTCCGGGATGCTAAGTCGCAAGTCTCGGTTGTATTGCAGTGCATTCAGGCTTAGGTCAAGGTGGGCGTCAAAAACAAGCATGCCAAGGAATCTATTTGAGGATATCGACGACTGTAAAGTAGAAAGAGAGCATCGATAATGATCAGAACCTGCCCACACCATGCCTCATTTACTGAGCAGATTCCAGATGGTGGGGGTGAAATACAGTCAGCAAATCAGGAAATTCATCAACCCGATTGTTTCAGCTTGCGAAAACGCTTCACCACAGGAAAAAGTCGCACACAATTGAAACAACGCAACAGAACGTGTCAAAGCTGACGGGTATCAAAAAAATGAATGCTCTGCACGCGAGCGATTGGGGCAAGGCCGATAGTGCAAAAAAAAACGCCAGCCGTTGAGGGCTGGCGTCTTGGATGATGCTTGACCGGAGTCGTGCTTCGAACCAGAAGTAAAGGCAAGGCTTACAGGTTCGGAGTCGTATAGGGCTCGACATCACCGACCATATGGAAGTGGTTGTGGTCGATGTAGACGACTTCAATCGCTTCGCGGTCTTCCAATGTGTGCGGAACGGGATAACCGATGATTGTTTCTTCATCAAAGTAGATCGTGCACTTGTAGTGAGCATGGTGCAATTGTGCGGGCCCGATCAAAGGGTAGAAGCGAGGCGGATCCATGTAATCCGCAATCTTCTCTTTGATGATTCGCACGTTGTTGCGTTGCTTTTCCCAAAGAAGTGGAATACCACCCTGAACAGGTCGAGCTGTTTCCAGTGCGTGGATGATCTCGTCATCGCTCGGTGGATCAAGGGCGACGATTGGACCACCTGAAGTAGTGGGGCCAAGAATCGGCACGCGGTTGTACCGTTCCTGTTTCCAGAACTTCTCTTCTTGCTTGTGTTGGTAGTACGGGCTGACCGGCATCGGGAATCCAAGAAAACCGAGGTTGTAGCCGTAGTTAACGCCGTAGCAACCGCTGGATGCGATTGCTAATACTGCCAACGTGCTGAGTGTGAAATTTCGAAGCACACCATTGTGGCTTCGCTTTTTGCCTGTCGCGGCCATTACGTTTCCGTCGCGATGGGGATTCGAGCTGGTCATCCGAGCAACCTTCCGTGGTTCGTTACCTTTACGTCTGAACTATGACTTCTCATCAATGTGAACAGAACAGACGCCTTGCTTAACAGTAGTATCGTGTGAACTTATACCGATCTTGCGGATAATTCCGAAGAATCGAAAAACCAGTCTGATTCACTGGGGAATCGTGTTCCAGTGAGGTTACGGGTTCGGATCGTTTGTCGTCCAATTAGCGTGAAGCACCCATGAACGGCATGAAACTCTCGATTGTTTCCCGCTCTGTTCCATGTCGTGAAACAGGTGTTTCGCGATGGCAACGCTAATGAGATTTGGTACAAAAAAACCCGCGTGCCAAGGACACGCGGGTCACATGATTTTCGGACTGTGCTGCTAACTGAATGCAGCTGACTTCCGTGTGACCGACTTAGCGATCAGTGAAGTCAAGGAACCACCAGCCGTCATCCCATTCGAGGCTGATCTTTCTCCATCCCATTGGTACCTGTGGGTACGGATAGAATGGGCCGATGTAGGGCCATGCCGAAGGGCTGTACTGCTGTGGGTACGTCAGTGCAGCATAGTTTGGGTAAGCTGCGTAGCCGGGCCAAGCGTAGTTTGGCATGTTCGGCGAGTCGTACCGTGGAGCACCAACAGCAGCATAGGGAGCCATTGGAACTGGCTGTCCGCCCATTGGTGTCGCTGCACTTGCTGGTATCGCTCCGACAGGAGCCGCTTGTGCTCGGTAAGGAGTTGTCATCACTGGCGACTGAACAGGAGCAGCCACAGGAGCGGCGGCCGTTCGGTTGGAAGCGAGACGGCTAGGCCGCGAGACAGGATCGACAGCGACTGGAGCCAGAGCAACTTCCTGCAAGGAAGGAGGCTCAGGAAGCTGTGGTGCTGCTACTGCAACGGCGGGCGTTGCACTCGGAATCGCGATTGCCTCGCGAACTCCTGCGACACCGACCACATTAGCAGCAATCTTCAAAATCTTGTCACGCTGTTGCGATGAGCTGGCTCGTCCGGTCAATTGAAGGACGCCGTTGTTGCTGCGTACATCAACACCGAATCCAACCAGCTCTCCCTTGGCTTTCGCACTTCGCAGGGCACTCACCACTGCGGCAACGACTTCAGCATCATCCTTCGGTTCAGCAGCGCTGACAGGAAGGATTTTCCCAGGCACAACCGGTTGTGCCTGTGCTCGCTTTGCCGAAAGAGCTTGTTTGAACGAGAATGGGCTTGGCTTTGACTTTGCTACCGCCTCTGGAGCGGGCTTTGAAGCCAATTGCTTTGCCTTCTTGTTGCTGGACTCGAGTTCAGCAATTTTACTTTCTGGCTTGGCCTTAGCGACCTTGGTCGCCGGGGCAGGAAGGTCAGCAAGATCTGGCTTTGCCACTGGAGCCTTGACGGCCATGGTGGGGGCAGCGGTCACTATCTTGACCTCATCCTTCACCTTGGTGATTCCGTCAATGCCTTTGGCGGTACCAAGTACAAGTTGTTTTTGAGCGTCTTTGACAACACTCCCGCGGAAGATAACAACCCCCTTGTCGACCTTCATGTCGAGGGTGAAATCCTTCAAAGCTCCCGAGTCTCGGTTGCTCTTCAGTCGTTTGATGATCTGTTCGGCGATCTCACGGTCCCCACCCCAGGCCTGCATTGGCCCGAAAGTAGCGATCGCGGCAATCGCCAATCCGAAATATTTGCGTCGCATCGAAATGCCTCCCTGCAGTCCTGAATCACTCTGGGCCCGTGTCCTTTTGAAAATCCTGACGCACGATGCGTTTAGGAATCAGCTACCGCGGGTGGCAGCTTTGCTCTTCAAAATGGTATTACCAGACCGGTGTTGTTGCTTGTTTCGGCCAGAACAAGGTAGGCAAGGTAGGTTTTTTCGGATTTTGTCGCTGATTGCGATTGCGACGAGCAAAAATTGCGAGCTCTCATAGTTTCACAATCCGTGTTCCACTGATTCGTTGGCAGCAATCATGGTTGAAAAATGCCCAAAACACAGTGTTCACGATCATTACAACGGCAGCCAGAGACATTCGTGCTTTGAAGGGCACTTATTTCT
>Ga0315321_10000352_pt1 | contig 33249 bp, 33 predicted proteins | sample M180m21515metaG_FD_203464 | JGI IMG/M metagenome (GOLD analysis project Ga0315321, IMG submission 203464) | Ammonia-oxidizing marine archaeal communities from Monterey Bay, California, United States - M1 80m 21515 | ecosystem: Environmental > Aquatic > Marine > Intertidal zone | place: USA... | reverse complement strand
TACGGAAGATAAACTCGATTTAGCTGAGAGTGAAGAGATCCTTGATGCCGATCACTACGGCCTCAACGACGTCAAAGAGCGTATCCTCGAGTACCTCAGCGTGCGTCAAAAGAATCCTAATCTCAAAGGGCCTATCTTGTGCCTTGTTGGCCCTCCAGGGGTCGGCAAGACCTCAATTGGTAAGTCCGTTGCACGCGCCCTTGGCCGTCGCTTTGAGCGCATTTCGCTTGGCGGCATGCGTGATGAAGCCGAGATCAGAGGTCACCGTCGCACCTATGTCGGCGCCATGCCCGGACGGATCATTCAAGCGATCAAGCAAGCGGGTACCATGAATCCTGTGATCATGCTCGATGAGCTCGATAAGGTCGGTTCGGACTTTCGCGGTGACCCAGCCGCAGCCTTACTTGAGGTGCTCGATCCAGAACAAAACACAAGCTTTCGGGATCATTACATCAACCTACCTTTTGATCTGAGCCAGGTTTTGTTCATCGCCAACGCGAACCTGACCGACACGATCCCACGTCCCTTGCTCGACAGGCTCGAGATGATTCGATTAGCCGGCTACACGGCTAATGAAAAACTGCAGATCTGCCGACGCTATATCGTCGACCGGCAGAGCGAGCAAAACGGCTTAAACGAAGAAGAGATTCACTTCTCAAACCCATCACTTCGTGAGCTGATTCAGGGGTATACACGAGAAGCCGGCGTGCGTGGCCTGGAGCGCCAAGTCGGAACGGTTTGCCGCAAGGTTGCGAGACGTATCGTCTCCAAAGAGATCACGCGCGGTAAAATCACCCCTAACGCGCTGAGGCGCTACTTAGGCCCTGCGCGCTATAAATCCGATCCAGATATTGCGAACGATGAAGTGGGCTGCGCCAATGGGCTCGCCTGGACGAGCGTCGGCGGTGAAGTGCTCGTTGTGGAAGCCAGCCTGATGAAGGGTAAGGGGAATCTTATTCTTACCGGGCAGCTCGGCGACGTCATGAAAGAATCGGTGCGCGCAGCGCTGACCTTCTTGCGCAGTCATGGCGAAGAGTTCGGCATCGAAGAATCAGCGCTCGATGAAAAAGATTTGCATATTCACGTCCCGGCGGGCGCTATCCCCAAAGACGGACCAAGCGCCGGTATTACGATGGCTACAGCGATCCTTAGTCTGCTCACCGAGCGGGCGGTTCGACGCGACGTCGCAATGACAGGTGAGATCACCCTGCGCGGGCGAGTGATGACCATTGGTGGGCTCAAGGAAAAGTGCCTCGCAGCGCTGCGCCTGGGGATCAAAACCGTGTTGATTCCCAAGGGTAATGAAGTCGATGTGGGCGAGCTCCCCAAAGAGGTACGGCGCGGTTTGGATATTTATCCCTGCGAGCATGTCCGCGAGGTGTTCGAGCACACCTTTGTTGAGGACGACTCGGGCGCTTAGGCAATGGCCGAAACTGATCTGATCTCTGTCTTGGTAAAGCAAGCTCGTCGACACAAAGACGGGCAAACTCAGTTGGGACCAGGTGATGACGGCGCTTTTATTCGCAGCGTCTCGAATGGTTTAGTGGTGTCCACAGACAGCTATCTTGAGGGCAGCCACTACCGAAAGGCTTGGCTCGAACCAGAGCAGCTTGCTCAGCGCTGCTTAGGCGCTGCGCTAAGCGACCTGGCCGCGATGGGCGCGCTGCCGCGCTTTTATACCTTAGCGCTCAGTCTCGATGGATCAGAACCCGATGACTTTATCCACCGCCTCGGTACCGGTCTCGGGGTGGTCGCCAAACAGTTCAAAATTGATCTGATCGGCGGTGACATCACCAAAAGTAGCCAGCAAGGGCTCACCTTCACCGTCATGGGGAGCCCAATGCAAGGCCGTGTTCTGCGACGACACGGCGCTCGTGATGGGGATGAAATTTGGTTGAGTGGCAGCCTTGGAGCCTCGGCGGCGGGTCTTGCGATTCTCAAGAACAACGCCAACGACAAAAGCCAACTTAGCGATGGGTTCCGAACGGTTGAACCCCGGATTCTCCTTGGCACAACGCTGACTCGAATGGGAATTGCCAGCGCCGGGCTCGATCTGAGCGATGGCTTAATTTTGGATCTCTACCGTCTGTGTAGGGCTTCACAATGCGGTGCGGTGATCGATCGTAAATCGCTTCCTGTTGATCCAAGGGTTAATCGAATTTCAGAGATGATGAATGAACCAAGCGATCAGTACGTTTTATACGGCGGTGAGGATTATGAGTTGTTGTTCTGCGTTTCACCATCGATGGTAGAGGCGATGCATGACGTCTCCATAGCAACCTCGGTGCGCCTGACGCGCATTGGGGTGATCACCAGCGGCAAGCAGGTTACTGATCGATCAGGTACAGTTTATCCCCAGCGTGGCTGGGACCCTTTTATGGAGCTTTGATCATGCGTTTAGAGATCGATGATCAAACGCTCAAAGATCGCATCAAGCAGGTCATTCAACCGCTGGGTGAGGCGAACCTTTGCCTGCGGCTCTATCCTCATCCTCACAGCTTTCCGCCATCCAATGGACCGGTAGCTGCGTTGATTGTCGCGCCCGAAGGGGTCGCTCAAGCGGTCGCTGAAGAGGTGGACGAGCTGCTCTTTGTCGAGATGAAGGATTCGGATCTAGCACGCCGGCTTCAGCGCCTAGCGAATGCAAATCAAGATGACGCAAGCAGCGACCTTGAGGCGCTGCAGCACCTGACTCGAGCGATGGCAACAAGCCGAGACCCTGCGGTGATTCTAAAACGCATCTCCAAGGCGCTCGCAGAGCGCATCGAATTTACCCGCTCAAGTATCCTGTTGTTCAACGTCGACGAAGGCCGGGCTCAGGTCATCACCGCAACCGATCGTGGTGATGACTCGGGGGACCCGCTCCATCTTGAGATCAACAAATACCCCGAGCTTCTCAGGCTGATTGAAACCCGCAACACGGTCGTGATCAACGACACCTCGATCGATCCTTTGATGGACGCTGTGCGAGATGACGTCACCAGCGCCGGCGTCGGCGCTGCGGTTTTGTTTCCCCTGCTCTTTGAAGGCGACCTGATCGGCTGCGTGTTTCTTCGCCGCGCAGCCGGGCTTTCAGGACCACGGACCGAGGCGCTTCGCTTTGGTGAGATCGTCGCTGGCGCCTGCGCCACAGCGCTTCATACCGCCAGGCTCTTGCGAACCGCTAGGCATCGACAGGTTCAAGCCACCCGGGCTCGAATGCTCGCCGAGTCTAAGCTCAAAGACTACGAACGCTTCGAGGAATTTTTCGCTTATGCGAGCGACGGGATGGCGGTTCTTGACGCCGAAGGCCGGTTCTTAGCGATCAACCCCGAAGGTCGGAAAATTCTCAGCTTTAGCGAAGAAGAGCTTCGTGAGCGACCGATTGCTCAAGTCGTTTCAGCTCAAGACCAGACGGTCATTTCGAGGGTTGTCCGCGGCTTCAACCATAGAGTCTTTCCACGCAACCTACACATCCGCGTGGTGACGGGTCGAGGCCAAGAGCGAACCATCAGCTTGAGCGCCGGTGGGCTGGGCGGTCAAAGCTCGGGCGTCATCGCTAGCTTTCGGGATGTGACCGAAGCCACCATGCTTCAGCGCGAATTGACCGCCACCAAAGAGTTTTTAGAAAAGCTGGTTAATCGCACCGGGGACGGCATCGTATCGGCGCGGCTTGACGGGCAAATTATCCTCTTCAACAGCGCCGCAGAAGACATCTTCGGCCTCTCGGCGCGAGAGATGCTGTACAAAGAGCGCGCCGCGGAGCTGTTCACTGCGCTCGGCTGGCAGGACCTGGTGACTGAACTGCGCAGCTCAGGCGGCGTGGTCTCAAGCGCTCAGCGCAGGATGCGGCATCAAAGCGGTCGCGATGTGATCGTTCGACTCGGCGCCTCCATGCTCTTTGAGGACAACCAAGAAGCAGCGGTCGTGATGTTGGTTCATGATATGAGCCAAGAGATGGCGCTGCGCGCAGAGATTGACGAACAAACAGCTCAAGCGGGTGAGATCCAAGGTGCTTTGCTCATGGCAGCCACCGCCGCTCACGAGCTCAACCAGCCGCTAACCACCATCCTAGGCTTCGCCGATATGGCGATGCAACAACTCGAAGCAGAGCACCGAGCACGCAGCGCGCTCAATCGTATTACAGAAGCAGCGGAGCGGCTCGCTAAAAGGGTCAGCGAGCTAGGCCGCTTAAAGCGTATCGTGACCCGCTCTTATGGCGACGGTGCAGAGATTGTCGATCTTGAGGCTTCCACCCGAACTCAGGTCCCAAGCTCAGCTTCGATCACCCACAGCGCAGACAGCGACGAGATCACGCAGACCAGCTTCCGAATCGCTGGACCTGCACCTATTCTTGACCCGGAGACTACCTCATGAGGATTACCCTTGTTCTGCTCTCGCTCGCCCTTCCCGCTCAAGCAGAGGACGCCAAAGCCTACGCGCAAAGAGTGCTCGATGCCGATGCGATGGGATGGACCAAAGCCGAAGTCAAAATGCGCCTAACCATCACCGACAAAAAGAAGCGTCAAAAGGCTCGCGCCCTTGAGATCAAAGGCGCCACCCTCAAGGGCCGCGCGCACACCTTAGTGCGCTTTGCTGAGCCAGCCGAGCTTGCCGGTACCGCCATGCTAATGCGTGAAGAGCCGGGCGGCTCAACAACTCAATTACTCTATCAGCCCACCTACGATAAAATCCGTCCGATCGGAGCGTCTTCAAAAAATGAGCGCTTTATGGGCACCGACTTTAGTTACTCGGATTTTGAAAAGCGTGACACCGACGAGGGGCTGTACAGCTTCGGCAAAGACACCGCCTGCGGCAAAGCGATGTGTCGCGTGGTCCAGATCAAGCCTCAAAAAGGTCTCTTGAACAACGAGTTTGGGCGGATCGAATTGCAGGTTCATCCCAAAGCGCAAGTCCCACTAAGGACGCTCTTCTTTGCAAAAGACGGCACCACAATGGTCAAATCAATGACCGTTAATCGCCTGCGCAAGCATCAGGGTCGCTACGTGGTCTTTGCGGCGACGATGAAAGACGTCAACCGTGGATCCAAGACCCGAGTCGACGTCTTGAAGATCAATTTCAATGCCCAATTCGGGCCAGCGGATTTCAGCGAAGCTGCCTTACGAGGGCAATAACGCGACCCCCAAAACGACAACAGGCGCCCAATAATAGGCGCCTGTTGCACTGCGTTTGAATGAGCAGAGGGCTTAGAAGCCGCCCATGCCACCCATGCCACCCATGCCGCCCATTTCTGGACCAGCAGCGACTGCCTCATCGCGCTTGGGCTTCTCAGCGATCATCGCCTCGGTGGTCAGCAAGAGACCCGAGACCGACGCCGCAAACTGCAAAGCACAACGGCACACCTTGGTCGGATCGACAACACCGGCACCGAGCAGGTCGGTGTATTCATCCGAGGCTGCGTTGTAACCGAAGTTGCTGTCCGTGCTTTCAAGCACCTTATTGACGACCACAGAGGCATCAGCGCCTGCATTGGCTGCGATCTGACGAAGCGGAGACTGAAGCGCGCGCTGGACCACGTGAACACCGACCTGCTGGTCGGGAGACAGGTCCATATCGCTGAGCGCTTTCGAGGCACGCAGCAGCGCAACGCCACCGCCAGCGACGATTCCCTCTTCGACCGCTGCACGCGTCGCTGCCAAGGCATCTTCGACGCGATCTTTCTTCTCTTTCATGGCGATCTCGGTCGCAGCACCCACGTTGATCACGGCGACGCCGCCCACAAGCTTAGCCAACCGTTCTTGCAGCTTCTCACGATCGTAGTCCGACTTGGTCTCTTCGATCTGGCTGCGAATCTGACCCGTACGAGCTTCGATTTGCGCTTGCTCACCGGCGCCGTCAACGACCGTCGTGTCGTCTTTGGTCATGACGATCTTCTTCGCCGTACCCAGCTCTTCCATTCCGATGTTCTCAAGCTTCATGCCCAGGTCTTCACTGACCACTTGACCGCCGGTCAGGGTGGCGATGTCTTCGAGCATCGCCTTGCGACGATCACCAAAGCCAGGAGCCTTGACAGCAGCAACTTGGAGCGCACCACGCAGGCGGTTGAGCACCAGCGTTGCCAAGGCCTCACCGTCAACATCTTCAGCGATGATCAACAGGGGGCGGCTTGCGCGGCTGACCTGCTCAAGAACCGGCATCAGATCCTTCATCGAGCTGACCTTCTTCTCGTGGATCAAGATGAAGGGGTTCTCGAGGACAGCTTCCATGCGCTCAGGGTCGGTCACGAAGTAAGGGCTGATGTAGCCACGATCGAACTGCATGCCGTCGACATAAGTTGCCTTGGTCTCAAAGTCCTTGGCTTCTTCGACGGTAATGACGCCCTCTTTTTTCACTCGATCCATCGCCTCAGCAATGATGGCGCCGATTTCAGCGTCACCGTTTGCGGAGATGGTGCCGACCTGGCGGACCTCTTCCGAGTTGGACACCTCGCGGCTCATGCCTGCGAGCTCTTGAACCACGACCTTCACCGCAGCATCGATGCCGCGCTTAATGTCCATCGGGTTATGACCCGCAGCAACGAGCTTCATGCCTTCAGCATAAATCGACTGAGCCAAAACGGTGGCCGTGGTGGTACCGTCACCGGCTTCATCAGCCGTCTTGCTCGCCACTTCTTTGACCATGGCAGCGCCCATGTTTTCAAAGGGGTTCTCGAGCTCGACTTCTTTGGCAACCGTCACACCATCTTTGGTGATCGATGGGGCGCCGAAGCTCTTTTGCGACACCACGTTACGCCCCTTCGGGCCGAGGGTGACTCTGACAGTATTTGCAAGGGTATTGACGCCGCGTAACACGGCCTCACGTGCGGCTGTATCAAAAATGATATCTTTCGCAGCCATGGGTTTCTCCTAATTTGGGATAATTTTTATGCTTCAACTACAGCGAGGATGTCGTCCTCGCGTAGAATGATCAGTTCTTCGCCATCCAGCTTGATCTCAGTGCCCGAGTACTTGCTGAAAAGAATCTGGTCGCCATCGGTGACCGTCAGAGCGCGCACGTCGCCCTTATCGTTAGTGCGGCCAGGGCCAGCGACAACCACCTCGCCACGCGCTTGTTTTTCTTGAGCGGTGTCGGGGATATAAAGACCTGAAGCAGTCTGTTGCTCGCCTTCGACGCGGCGCACAACCACTCGATCATGCAAAGGACGGATCTTCATTATTTTCTCCAAATTTCAAAAGGCTATGCCAGTAGTGATTTCTAATGTGCCTGCCGGGTACACAAGCGTCCCGACTCAAACAAGCGCAAAGTAAGCAAGGAGGCTGCTTTGGCAAGCCCGAAAAACAAAGAAAGCGACGGCTTTTCAGCCGTCGCTCTTTGAATGGTGCCTGGGGAGGGAATCGAACCCCCGACACGCGGATTTTCAATCCGCTGCTCTACCGACTGAGCTACCCAGGCGTCAGTAGGTCCAGCGCTCCTAGAAAGGTGGCCTAAGCTTTGTCAATCAGATTGCACTTAAACTCAGGCATAGCCGTGCCGACGCAGGACCTCTCGAGCCCCTTGTATTTCATGCAATCGCTGCCGCATCTGCGCATGATCTTCGGGTGGGTGTCGGTCTGGGTGTGCGTTAGCGAGGGCTCGCCTGATCATCCTCTTGAGGTCATCTCTCGCCGGCGGCGAAGCCAGGCCTAGCGCCATCAGCGCGGCCACGACTTCCATGGGAAGCGCTTTGCGGGGAGCCCCACTCGGTGCTGGCTGCATCCAATCTGGAATTGGGCCGCCGAAAAGTGGGGGCGTCGGTTTCGGTGCGTGAGCGCTCGCCTCTGGCCGCGGCCGAGCGGGCTTAGGTTCTGGAGCGTCCGACCTGCTGCTTGGGATACGCCCAAGGACGAACAGCTGCTCAACATCCGAAAAGAACGTCAGTGTTTCGCGCCAAAACCAACCCATCAAGGGAAGCTCCCTCGCACAGAGCGCCCTTTCGTCGACCGTCCGCCCATCTGGGCATCTTGGTAACGGTTCGGGTCAGCACCCACAGCCTTCTTCACTCGAGCATCTGGACCAAACCCCAAATCCATTTGTCCGTTTTGCGGCTGCAGGGATCCGCCAGGAATAGCGCGGTCCACCAAAGCGATATACGTCGAGCCTCCACGTTCGCCCCAAATCACGACACCCTTTACCAAGATGACAGGTGTGGTTGGGTTTCTGCCGATGCGTCGCTCTTTGAGCGCAACCACATAAGTCAGCAGCTCCTCTTCAGTCTGCAGGCGGGCGCTCTTCCTTAGCCTCTTAGTGTACCAAGCCACGACTCGCTCAACCGATTGGTCGACCCAATAGGTCTTCACCTCTTTGACCTGAGCATCGCCAAATTTTTTGGCAACGGCTCCAGGGTAGGTTGGCAGATTGGCCATCAAGATTAGGGTCGCGATCATCATAGCCTATTAAACGGCACCCCTTTACGAATTCCAAGGGCCCGATATCCCGATGAGTTTTTTGCTCTGCCGTGCGGCTGATGCCAGCTTAGCGCTCAGGAGCTAAACCATGGGTGAATTGATCGATCTATCGCTGCTTCGTCGAGCCTATCGGATTCTCGATAATTTTGTCGGTGATGGCTTAGATTTACCTCGTGATGAGCAAGGTGGCGCCTGTACGGACCTGATCGATCAGACCATCGCTTGGTGCTCTGATTGGTTGCAGCGCCGCGGCGGTCGTTCGCCATCTGCAGCAGAGCAAAGAGCGATGCGTCGCCACTTGCTCAACCTGCTTGAAACTCGGCTCGATCAAGCGCTCTAGCCAATATCCTTTTGTAAGCGGCGCTTGAGAGCGTCTCGCTGAGCGGCTCCGTCTTTGCCGCTGACCAGATCACTGTAGCGACCGAGCGTGTGGTGAATGGTCGAGTGATCTCGGCCGAGCAACTGACCGATCTCCGTCTGGCTCGCTGGCGTCATGTCACGCACCAAACCAGCGATCCAAATCCGCGCCTGCACCAAGCGGCGTGTACGCCCCTTGCCTCGAACGGCAGAGAACTCGACGTCGAGCAAGCCCGCCACCGCGCGAGCTATCTGATCAGGGCTTTGGTGCAAGCGTCGAGCCTGCACATCACCAAACATCTCTTGAGCCAAGTCTACCGTGATCTCTGGTGCGCTGCGAAGCTCCGCACGAAGCACCAGGCGCTTAACGGCGCCCACTAAATCGCGTGTGTTGTCGCAATAAAGCTCTGCCAAGAGTTCAGCGACGCCCCGAGGTACCTGATGATAACCGTGGCTAATCGCCTCAGCTGCTGATTGAGCAATCGCGACTCGGGTCTCAAACAAAGGCGGCTGCACCTCGACCACTAAACCGCCGCTCATGCGCGAGCGCAGACGCTCCGGCAGTCCCTTGATTTGATCAGGCGGAAGATCGGATGTGAACGCCAGCCGCGCGCCGCGCGCTTGATGCCAATTAAATAGATTGAACAGCTCACCAAGCGAGTGCTCTTTGCCTGATAAGAGCTGAACATCATCGACCAGCAAGATGGCGCCCTCAAGCTGAACGCCGCGCCGAAAGAGCTGCATTCTTTGCTTGCGAATATGATCGATCACCAAGGTCACAAACTCATCGCCGTTAAAGAACAACACAGGCGTGTTTGGGTTGCGCGCTTTGATCGCGTTACCGATTGCGCTCAAAAGATGCGTTTTGCCCGTGCCGCTGTGACCATAGATGTACAAAGGATTAAACCGAGTACCGCCTTTGCTGGCAAACGATTTGGCGGCAAAGAACGCTTCATCATTGCTCGAGTCAGCCATAAACGCATCGAAACTCATCGCCGAATCAAGCGGCGATCCGTATTCGTGGGCGCTCGGCTTTTTAGGCTTCGTGCTCGGCGATTTTGGCGCCGCAGATGGGGTAGCGGCGAACAAGGGCAGCTCTTGATCCGACGGATTCACCTCAGCGATTTCGGGGTGGTATTCGATGGTCAGATCGATCACCGGCTTGTCCCAGCGCTTACCCAGGTGCTCAAGAATCATCGGGAGATAGTTTTCAACCACACGAACCATCAACTCGTTCTTTGGGGTGAGCACCAAAACCCCACCTGTCTCGCTGACCGCATGCAGTGAACTCAGAAGCGTTCGGCTTGCGTCGTGAAGATCAGGGGAAGCCTGAATCACCTCGCCGACAAAGCGCTTCCAGCGGTCCTGAAGAGTCAGCGTAGAATTCACGAGCGAGAACATCCCCTAGCGGTGCGAGCACATAACGCGCCCTGCCTTGGCCGGCAAAGAGATAAGCTCTTTGGTCAAAGCAGCGCCCAGCCCAAAGGGTTCACAGGCCTGAGGGTGGCCAGGTCAAGTCGCCAATACAGAGTATTTTTGTTGACCCTCCTCGCGCCCACCATTAGAGGGCAAAGCCCTTTGATTTCGGGAGTTTGAAGATGAAGCGCACTTACCAGCCCAGTCGCATTCGCCGCGCTCGTCGCCACGGATTTCGCTCCCGCATGGCAACCGCCGATGGCCGTAAGGTCCTTGCTCGGCGTCGCGCCAAAGGTCGCAAGCGCCTAACGGTGAAGCTCTACACGAAGTGAGCCACTCGGAGCTTGGGTTCGCTCGTCGCTTTCGACTGCGAAAACGCAAGCATTTCCTACGCACTCAACGACGCGGTCAGCGGATTAACGCCGGCCGTGTCTTTGTCTTTATGGCCGCTCATAGGGCAACGGACAGCCGGTTCGGATTTACCGTGTCAAAGAAGGTTGGTGGAGCTGTGGTTCGCAACCGCGTGCGTCGACGGCTCAAGGAGATCGTCCGGTTGAATCGACATGCTTTTCCTGAACGACATTGCTTTGTCATCATCGCTCGGCCAGAAGCAGCGCAAGCTGACTTTGATAGCCTCAGACATGATCTACTCAGCGTCGCCGAACAGGCGCAACGCAAACAAAGGACACCATGAGCGACTTTCGGGATCCCGCCCAAAAGGCGACTGAAAATAAGCGAATGATGATTGCCATGGGTGTCTCCATGGGCGTGCTCATGCTTTGGAATAGTCTGTTCCCGGCGCCCATGCCGAGCCAACCAGAGGCCGCTGAACCTCAAACCGAACAGGTGGCTCAGCCTACACCCGATGAGGCGCCCGTCGCCGCCGCCGAGGAGCAACCTGCCGAGCCCGCATCGAACGAGGCTCAAGGCGAAGCCCCTGCTGAAGCGGTCGCTCCTAGGGCGGCGCTCCCGGAGCAGACCCATCAGCTCCAAGATGAGAAACGCCAAGTCACCCTATCCAACTTAGGCGCTCGACCCAGCGCGATCTTCCTCGTCGATGAGGCGCACGGTAAAATTTACAAAGAACCGGGCAACGAAGAAGAGCGGCCACGGGTTGATCTGGCTGGAAACCGAGCGGACTTTGGAGCGCTGAAACTCCCTGGGCTCAAGCCCAAGACCTGGTCCGTCATCAAAGCCGACGACAAGTCCGTAGTCTACGGCACCCAAGCCGGCACGCTCGAGCTCAGGCGAACTTGGACCCTTAGTGAGCACGGGCTAAGCCACAGCTTGACCATGACCGCCAAACAAGCGGTCAAAGGCCAGGCTCATCTGAGCCTGAGCATGCAAGATCCGCTTTCAGGCGGGTCAATGTTTAGCGGACCACCCGATCTCCCGCGCAGTCTTTGCCACTCAGGCGAAGAGCTTACCGCAAGCTTTGCGAGCGATCTCAACGACAAAGATGAACCCAATCCAAAGGTACAAAAACCCCACTTCTTTGGGGTTGACCGGAACTTCTTTGCGGTCCTCTTTACAGGTGAAGAGATCGAAGAGTGCGCTCTTGATCTTCGCCAAATCCCAGGCGTCGAAGAGGATGAGCCCACGGACATCGTCGTGGTGAACGCGTCGCGTGCCATCGAGCTTGCAGCAGGCGAGACCCAGACCTGGAACAATACGCTTTATCTGCTGCCTAAGAGCGACGAATTATTGGCTTCGGTCGACCCGAAACTGCGGGACACGATCGACTTTGGAATCTTCAAATTCATCGCTCAGCCGATGCTGTGGCTGCTGACCTTCTACTTCTCGCTTCTGGGCAACTACGGCTTAGCGATCATCTTGCTGACCTTTACCGTCAAACTCCTGCTCTGGCCGATTACCGATATGAGTTTCCGGTCGATGGCTCGGATGAAAGAGGTTCAGCCAGAACTGACCAAGCTTCGAGAGAAGCATAAAGCTGATAAGCAGATGCTCGCGCAAAAGCAGATGGAGCTGTTCAAAGAGCGCGGCGTCAACCCCGCTGGCGGCTGCTTTCCGATGCTCTTACAAATTCCGGTGTGGTTCGCGTTGTACTCGACCTTACGAGTGGCTGTTGAGCTCTACGGTAGCCCCTTCATACCGGGCTGGCTCGATGACCTCACCTTAGCTGACCCCTACTACATCCTACCGGTGCTGCTTGGGATCGTCTTCTTCATGCAGCAAAAACTGCAACCGCAGATGAGTGACAACCCACAGCAACAAATGATGATGAAGGTCATGCCCTTGATGATGACCGTCTTCATGGTCGCGCTGCCTTCGGGGCTTGTCGTTTATATTCTGGTCAACACCATCTTAGGAATTGGTCACCAATTCTACGCGATCAAGCGAGATGCAAAGCCAGCCGCTTAGAGACGCCCTGGCGCGCCGAGCGCAGCGGGCGAGGCAAAATAAAGAAGTCTGTCGCTTAGTCGCCGGCCGAACCGACGACCTCGACGGCTTGGTGCTTGATCGGCTTGGTGACTTTGGCTTTGGGACACTGAGTCAGGCGAAGCTGCCCGTCTCGATCGCTGATTTAGAGGCCTTGGTCTCTAAGCTAGGCTTGCAAGGGCTGACCCTTCGCCAGCGTCAAAAGGGCGGTCGTGGTGAAGAGCTCCTGCATTTGGGCGAGCCCCTACCCGAGCGCATTGAGCTTCGCGAGGGGCTTGCGCATGTGGTGCTGCGTATCCACCCTGAGAGCTTGAGTTATGGCTTGTTTCCTGACCTTCGGCGTGAGCGACTTGCCCTAAGCGGTCAGCCGAATCCGGGCTCCGTACTCAATCTATACGCCTACAGCGGCCTGTTTGGGATTCACGCGGCGCTAGCCGGAGCGGAGCGGGTGATTCAGGTCGACGCGCTCAAAAGCACCTTAGCGATGATCCGCGCCAACGAAGAGGCGAACCAAATTCAAACCACACGCCTTTGCGAAGACGCCCTTACCTACTGCCAACGAGCCGCTCGGCGCGGCGAGCGGTTTGATGTCGTGATTCATGACCCACCAACCTTCGGGCGAACCCCCAAAGGCAGGTCGAGAAACCTCAAGAATTCTTTGGTTGAGCTGCTTCAAGCAAGCATGGACGTCGTGACCGATGGCGGGCGACTACTCAGCGTCGTCAACACCAACTCGATCTCTTCTCGCCATGTGGCTGAGGCGCATCGAGTTGCGGCTGAACAAGCTGGCGTTAGACTGACTAAGGAGCGCCCGCTTAAAGTCGCCGCTGATGCGCCAAGCGAGCTCAAAGGTGGTTGGTATAAACTACGACGCTAAGGGGTCGAAACCAGGCGCTTCGGGTTCTTCGGGGTCGGCAACCGTTGGCACGAGACGGACCATGGCATCGAGTAAGTCTTCGAGCCCGCGCTGATGGTGACTCGAGATCGTCAAACAGAGCATTTTACGGCGCCCGCACCAACGCTCAAAGTCGGCTATGCACTCTTGAACAGCGGGTAGGTCAGCTTTACTCAAAACGGCGATACGCGGTCGCTGAGCGAGCTCCGGGCTGTAGCGCTCGAGCTCCTTCTCGATAGTCTCAAAGGCCTCACAAAGCGCAGCGAGTCCGTCGCCCTCAAAGAACTCAGGCAAGGTCACCAGGTGAGCGAGCGCGCTCACGCGCTCAACGTGACGTAAAAACTGATGCCCTAACCCCACACCCTCGCTGGCGCCCTCAACCAATCCAGGGATGTCTGCGATCACGATATCTCGACCGTGGCGACGGGCGACCCCTAAGCTGGGGACCTTCGTCGTAAAGGGATAGTCTGCAACCTCAGGTCGCGCATTGGATACCGCTTGCACCAAGGTCGACTTTCCGGCGTTTGGAAAGCCCAGCAAACCAATATCTGCCATCAGCTTGAGCTCAAGGCTGAGCCGGACCTCTTCACCAGGATCAGGATCCAAAACGAAATCAGGTCGCGGCCGAGACGGCGAGATAAAGCGGGCGTTGCCTTTCCCCGAGCGACCCCCTTGAGCGACGACCAGTTCGTCGCCCTCTTGCATTATCTCACCAAGAACTTGTGGCTCACCCTGGTCATCGATGATCGAGACGATCGTCCCGAGCGGCACCGGCAACACGAGCGCCGACGCGTTCTTTCCTGTTTTGCGGTTCGAGCCGCCGCGAGCGCCAGTCGGCGCCTTGTGCAGAGGTCTAAAGCGGAACTCAAGCAAGGTGTTGAGGCGATGATCACCGCGCAGCACGACGTTACCGCCGTTGCCACCATCTCCACCATTTGCGGGACCGTTCGGCCGACCCGGCAGGCGATTAAAGGTCAACGCTCCCGGGCCGCCATCGCCCGCCTGAACCGTGATCTTTACCGCATCAATAAACTTCATAAAAAGAACAACGGGAGCAGCTCAGCCGCTCCCGTCTCCTTGCATGCCCCGCGCGTTGAGCTCAGGCCTGAGGCTCGATGCTCACCTGACGGCGGCCACTGCGGTGCGAGTTGTACTCAACCTTGCCATCAATCAAAGCAAAGAGGGTGTAATCGCGACCCATGCCTACGTTGTTACCAGGGCGGATTTTCGTACCGCGCTGACGCACCAGGATGTTGCCAGCACGAACGGCTTCGCCGCCATACTTCTTCACACCCAGGTACTGAGGGTTAGAGTCGCGTCCGTTGCGAGATGAGCCCTGACCTTTTTTATGTGCCATTGTTCGCTTCCCTCTCTAGCTGTTGATCTCGGTAATCCGAACCTGAGTATACAGAGCACGGAAACCGATCTTACGGCGATATTTCTTGCGGCGCTTGCGCTTGACGATGAGCAACTTCTTACCCATCAGCGGCGTTTTGCGCTCTTCGAGATCTTTATTATCTTGGCGGACGATCACTGCCTTGACCGAAACGCCGCCGAGCAGTTCAGCGCCGGCACGGATGCCTGAGTCGTCTTTGAGCAAAAGCACCTTATCGAAGAGCACTTCATCACCCACACCACCTGAATGATGGGGAATACGAAGGAAATCGCCGACTTCAACGCGCTCTTGATTAGCGCCGGTATGCACCACAGCAAACATGGTGTCTCCTCATGCCTGCACAGGACAGGGCGGACGTGACTAAAGATGCGCGCCTTTGGTGTCAAGGCTATTGCCACCGGCGGCTCTTCGTTTCGTGGCCGCCTGGCCAACGGATGAGTCAATAGCAATTGGGGCAGGCTTGGGTTAACCAACCCCTGCGCAGCGAAGGACGATGCCCATCATGAATTACATGCTCTGTGTCCGCACAGATGCTGATCAGACCGACGCGATCATGGGCAAGCTCGTCCTTGCCGGTGCACAAGGGTTTGAATGGCGAGATCAAAGCATCGCCGCCTCTATCCCGCGTCATGAAGTTCAGCTGATCACCTACGGTACTCAGGAAGAGTTGACTCCATTTGCTGAACTAGCTGCTGATTTAGCAGGTGTTCTTAGCCCACCCTCGGTGCTTGAAATCGAGACCGTCGACTGGGCCGAGGCTTGGAAAGAATATTTCAAACCATTGCGCATCAGCCCTCGGCTCGCGGTCGTCCCGAGCTGGGAGAAAGTGAGCATGCCCAGTCACGTTCAGATCATTGCGGTGGACCCCGGTTCGGCGTTTGGCACCGGGCAACACGCAACGACAGCGTTGTGCTTACGCGCCCTTGATCTCTTGGAGACTGAGCGCGGAATTGGTGACCTCGCCGATATAGGCTGCGGCAGCGGCATCTTGGGTATCGGTGCTCACCTCTTGGGTGCTGGGGACATTGTCATGATCGACAACGACCCGCTCGCGGTCGAGGTGGCTCGAGAGAACCTTGAGCATCTAGGGTTGGTCGAGCGCTTCGAGTTGACCTGCAGCGATGTCCCTCCGCCCAATCGTCAATTCGAGACGGTGGTCGCCAATATATTGGCACCGGTGCTCATCCGGCTCGCCGAAGCGCTCTGCGCCAACGTCGCTCCGAGTGGCTGTCTCCTGCTCAGCGGGCTCTTAGTCAGTCAAATTGATGAAGTAGAGGCTCCATTTCTGGGTTTTGGTCTACGCCGGAAGCGCTTGAGCTGCGAAGGGGAATGGGCCTTGCTTTGGTTAGAGCGATGAGCGCTCGCCGCTGCCTAATGAACCGACCCAACATCGAAGCGGCGCACGCGCTGATCGGCGACCGCTTTACTCTGAATTATCTCGGACGATCACTGCGCTTGAGACCTGGCGACCAGATTGAGTTCTTTGATGGCCAGGGAATGGCCCGGGTCGCGGAGATTGAAACGGTTGCAAAAACTCAGATCAGTGGATGCTGGCGTGAGCCTGTCCGCCAAGAGGACCGACGCATCGAATCCGCCCCTGTACCGGTCATCGCCCGCCTCAAAAGCCACGCTGAAGATGATGCGATCGCTGCGCTTTCGGCGATCGGCTTCCCGCAAATCCGCCTCTTTCGGGCTGACCGCGATGCGACCGATAAGCCTTGGTCTGAGAAACAAGCCCAACGGTGGCGCCGTATCGCTGACGACAGCTGCCGACAAAGCGGTGGTTACTGGCGCACCGACATCCAAATTTGTGATCACCTCGGACAAGCGATCGAGGGCATAAAAGAGCTCGCCTACGGTGACCCTGCGGGAGGACCCGTAAGCCGCTGCGAGCAGAGCTCGCTCGGCGTGGTTATCGGTCCAGAGGGAGGATTAAGTGCCGAAGAGCGACAGCTTCTGAGCGACTCGAACGCCTATGCCGTCCAGCTCGGCTCGCGGACCTTGCGCGCTCGACACGCGGCTAGCTTACTGCCGGTCGTCGCCTTGAGTCATTGGCGAGTAAGCTCATGAGTTTAGCCTGTCCTCGCTGCGGTTTTCCTAACGATGAGAACGCTCAGCACTGCCGAGCCTGTTCCGCGCCGCTTCAAGACGCCTCAAGTGAGGCGACCATCAAGCCGCGCTTGCGCCAGATCATCGCCGAGACCCGAGCGCGGACACGCGCTCGTCAACGCCGCGGCGTCTCTGTCGATCCCAACCGAGTGGACGTCGTGCCGCGCTTACCAAGCGGCGTCGCAGCCAGCGAAACAGCGCTCAAAACAGCGCTTGAAAAGGGTAGGCTCGCACGACTCCAAGGCTTACGAGAGGAGCTTCGCAAAGGGCGACCAGAGGTCGACCCTCCGGCGCGTGAGAGCATCCCACCTCAAAGCAGCCTGACCCCACAACGCTCAGCAGAACCCGAGCCTGAGCCTGTTGAAGAGCCGGCTCCAACACAGTCGGTTCCCGAATCCGGCGCGCCGGCACCAAAGCAGGCCGATGCCGAACGCGCTGCCCAGCGATTCCTTGATGAGCCGATGCACCCGGTTCAAGTCCTCGCCGGATCCGAACCGCAGCCGGTTCAGCCAATCAAGGGTGCTCCAGCCCCTAAAGCGCCGGTTGTGGTAAAGATCGAGACCCGAGCCCCTGCTCGAGTCGAGCCTGCGACCGAGACCGTAATCGAGCCAGTTATGCCTGCCTTGGTCGAGGGCGAAGGCGAGCTTGCAGCCGAATCTAAACCGCCGGTCGCTCTAGACTCTGAGCCCCTGAAGCCGCTGGACCCGGAGCCCTCTTTGGGCGCTTCATCGATCAGCGAACCCAAAGCGGAGCCAGGACGTCCTGCCGAGTCCGTGCAAGCTGTCGAGACGCCCGCTCAAAGGGCACCCAAAATAGAACCTTCTCAACCCGCAATGGCGCTGCCGATCGAGGAACCCGGCGAATTAGAGAATCCATCGATTAAGCCGCTTCTAAGCGCCGCTGCGAAAACGGCACTGAGCAACCTGCGCCAGACTGCGCAGCGCCTCAAACAAAAAGTTCAAGACGATGGGCAGGTCCTCGACGAGCAGCGCTGTCGTTTATATGACAAACACCGTTTGCTTTCGACCTTTATCGATTTCGCGCCCACGATCACGTTAGCAACCCTGTGGCTCAGCGCTCAATTCAACCAAAGTCGTCTCCCACCTGAAGAGGTCATGGCTTCTTGGCTCCTTGGTGAAGCGGGCGGCACGCCGTGGGGCCTACTGATGGTAGCGATATTTTGGTTGGTTTGGTGTTGGGCTGGAATTGCTGTCTGGAATGTAACCCCTGGGATGAAGGCCGCTCGCTTGAGCTGGTCTGAGGCTTCTAAGTGGAAGCTGTTCGCACGACCGCCTTTGTTTCTCGTCAGTCTTTTGCCACTGGGTCTGGGCGGAACCTATGCTCTGCTCGATAAAAATAGCCGGGGACTAAGCGACCTCGCGCTGCGTCTAACTTGGCGCAAACTGTGATCCACGAATTCGCGCAACTCCTGCTCGAAACCGGTCATCTCCAGCGCGATCAACTTGACCTTTTGAGGCACCGGGCAAGCCTGATGGGCGGCGAGCTCGATCGACATGCGCTAGAGATGAGCCTTCTCGGAGCTGACGAGCTCATCACTTTATACGCTCAATGCCTTGATCTTCCGCCAGCTAGACCTCTCGATTTAGACCGCTTATCGCTCAAGAGAAGCGGCGCTTTTCCAGGCCGACTTGCCGCACGTTGGCGATTCATCCCCGTCGAGCAAATCGGTCTAAGTTGGCAGGTTTTGTCGGATCAAAAACCGGACGAGGCGCTGCGCGAAGAGGTGCGCTGCACACTCGGTGTCGAACTCCTTGTCCGAGCGGTGCCACCTTTTTTGTTTGAACTGCTTGAGCGCTGGCTTCATCAGCGCTCAAGTCAAGACCAACTCGCTCTACTCACCGCACGCTTATTCCCTCGCTTCTCGGTCATTAGCGCCTCAGTTGATCCACAGATCGACACAGGTCAAACCCCTGAATCGTTGGAACCATCGCACTTGAGCTATCGGCTCGCTCGATGTGCAACCGGGCAAGATTGCCTTGATGAGGCACGGCAAGATATGGCGAACTGGGCGCCTATTTGCGGCCTTTGGCGAGTCGATGGTCCGGTTCTTCGTTCACCGTCTCGTGCACTTAGTATCGATGGTCTCGAGGGGTTCTCAGAGGTCTTATCCTGCGATCATCTGCAGGTCTTTGATTCGGTCAGCGAGGGATGGATCGACCTTTGCGATGACGCTCGCCCCTTACGAAGTCTCGCTGTTCGCCCCGTCTTGATCGGGCGTCGCTGCGTTGCCGTACTGTTGGTCGGCTCAGCCTTCTTGGTCGTCGACGGTCGAAACCAGTCTCGACTTGATGACACCGCTCAGGATCTAGCGCACGCCCTTGAGTTACGCCTCGGGTAGAGCTTGAGTTGAGCTTCGGTACTCACTGACCATCCGCTCAACCAACTCAGCAGCTCCAGGTAGATCATCAATTAATCCCGAGATCTGACCCGCCTCGATTTCCCCCTCATCGAGATCGCCGCAAAATATTCCAGCTCGTCCACGACCACGACCTAATAAGGCAGCTAGAGCCTCACGATCTTGACCTGAGCGCTCGGCTTGAATCGCTCGATCAGCAAAAGCGTTTCGGATCAAACGAACAGGGGTCACCGGAGACATCGCTAAAACGGTGTCCCGATCACCCGCTTGAATCACCGCATCTTTATACGCTTGATGGGCGCTGCTTTCTGCACAGACTGCGAAGCGAGTGCCGACCTGAACACCTTCAGCCCCGAGCGCCAGAGCAGCAGCCATAGCTCGTCCGTCAGCGATGCCCCCTGCAGCGATTACCGGCACAGTGACCGCATCAGCAATCTGAGGAATCAAACACAAGCTGGTGGTGCCTTGGGGGGCGTTGTGGCCGCCGGCTTCAACCCCCTCACAGACCACCGCATCCAGGCCGAGGTCTTCGCATTTCTTAGCTTGGCGAACGGCGGCGACGACGTGGACGTGGACACGTCCAGCCGAGCGTAATTGCTCAGAAACGACCGCCGGAGAGCCCGCCGATGAGAAGATAATCGGCACCTCTTCTTCAAGCACCACATCGACGCAGGCGCTCATGTGCTTGTACAGCAAAGGTAAATTGACCCCAAAGGGCTCAGCCGTCACCGCTCGAAGTTTACGGATGTGCTGCCTGAGCACCTCGGGCTGCATCGAGCCCGCACCCAGAAGGCCCAAACCACCAGCCTCGCTAACCGCTGCAGCAAGACGCCAACCCGAGACCCAGATCATCCCTGCCTGGACGATCGGGTAACGAATCCCAAAAAGGTCCGTGATTCGGGTCTTCAAGACCTATTTAGCCGGTTGTTTTTCCGCTGGTTTCTCAGCCGGCTTTGCGCCCTCAGGCTGAGCTGAACAAGCCGGTTTACCGGGACCAGGCTGAAGCATAAACCAGGCGAAGGCGTCGGCTCGATGAGCCTCAGCTTTACCCGTCAAGCTGGCTGCCGCTGCACGGCCCAACAACGCATCTCGGCGATTGGGGTCGGCGGCGAGCACGCGCTCGAATCGCTTGAGCGCTTTCGCGCCATGACCCGCCTTGGCTTCACCTGCCGCCGCTTGACCCAAAGTGACCTCGATCCAAGCAGCCTCCATCAGCTCAGCAAGAGCGCTTGGGATCAGCTCTTGGGTCCAGTCCAGCAGATCACCCCGAAGCGCTGTCGGCTCGGAATTTTTCTTGAGCATCTTCTGCGACGTCGCAAAGTCTTTCTTCTTTTTGCGGTTGCTAAAGGTCGCCTTGATCGCAGCGCCAAACTTCGCTTTGAGCTCAGCGTCCGTAGCCTGAGGCCCCATCGCCGCAGCCGCGACAATCGCCTTGAGCATCGGATCCTCGCCCGCCGTTTTACCGACCGCTAAGGCCGCACCTTTGAGGTCGCCATTGGTCGCTAAGAACATCGCAAGCTCTCGACTGGCATTGGGCAACCCAGCTTTGACCGCAGCGAGATAGGCTTCGTTGACCGGACCGCAGCCTTTCGCTGCAGCTTCGCCGCGCGCCATCCGCGCCTGAGTCAGCACCGTGATCCGAGCGTCGGGTTTCTTTGCCGGGTCTTGGGTCGCGCCAGCGAGCAGCGGAGCCGCTTTACCGACCTCGTCGCCGTCGAGCATTTTTAGGGCTAAATAGACCGGTGTATCGACCGCTTGAGGCGCGGCATTGCTAACATCTTGAAGCCCCGCAGCGCTTTTGTTGCTGGTCTCATCAACGGTAGGCTGAATCGCATTCCAAGAATCAGCGACGACACCGAGCCGCTCTTTACCATATGGGCTCTCGGCCTGCGCCTGCAGCGCTTTGAGCACTGCGCCGGCGTGCGACTGAAGATTTGGATTGGTCATATTGGCTTCGAGCCACAAGCGATCATAGAGCAAAAAGAAGGGCGCAAACGCTCCCGCGTCAGGGTTGATGGCGCAGCCACCTTTTTCGTCCTTGAGGCACTGGCTCTGCTCGCAGCTCTTCAGGCACATCGCTGGCTCAAGGCCGGCGAGCGCTTCGGTCATACGAGCCGGTTCACCACTCGCTAGCGCCTCTAAGCCTCGTTCATAAGTCGCCCGCAGCGCTTTCGCCGCAGGGTCGTCGCCAGCCATCGGATCGCTAGCGGCCTCACTGCCGCCACCTGAGGTCGCAAAATAACCCACCGCGGCAACCACCACGACCGCGGCAGCGATCATCGGCATCTTGCTCTTTTTCGGGGTCTCAGACAGGTCATCTTCGGTGCTCAAACCCGGCACATCACTGGGTTCGTGCGTCATCTCTTCGAGCAGATCGAAGGCGTCATCGAAGCTGTGGTCTTCGCCGTCGTCGGCATCAGCCGAGAGCTCAGAGATCATCTCCGTCGCCTCATCGTCGCTCGCCACTTCAACCGCATCAGCGGGGGCGTCTTCGATGGGCTCTGAAAAGTCCATCTCAAGAGCTGCCTCTAATGCTGCTTCATCATCGGCGCTCGGCCCCGATGGCAGATCAGCGACATCCAAGACCGCGCCCGTTATCGAGGTTGGATCGGCAGGCTGAGCTGCAGCATCAACCACCGCAGCAACCGCCTCAGGAGCCACGGCCGCAGGACTGTTTGAAATCTGCTGGCGGCGCGCATCAAGCATCGCAAACGCTTCAGCAACCTCTGGAACCGCCAGCGCCTGGCGCCACTCACCCTCATCCTCACGGATCATGCATTGGCGCGGAACTCGCTTTTCACCCACCCAGCGAACTAGGGTGGTGAGGTCCTTAACTTTATAGATCTTTCCGTTGGTATGACGGATCTGCATTGGGCTCGCTCCTTCCAGGGCGATGGTGAAGATAAAGCCGCAGGCGTTGCACTGATATGGCTGTGTGGAATCAATCGCTTTGGCATCGATCTGCCAGAGCGTTCCACATTGTGCACAGCGCGCCTCCACTTACCTTTACCTCTTGGTCACAACGGTGACCCTACGGACCCCTCGTCTTTAGGGCAAACTTTGTCGCTGCAGCAAGACAGCAGCGAACTCTGCAAAGCCCTCGCCGCGTGCCTTTGTCGTTATATAGGCCGGGGCTTCGGGAAGTTCCGAAAAGTCACGAATGTTGGCCACCCCTACACTGAGCGCCGCAATGGCGAACAAAGGACCATCATTTGGTGAGTCACCGATGTAGGCAAGCCGGTGCGTATCGAGATCATAATGGGCTCGCAAAACCTGCTGCAAACCGCTCGCTTTATCCCACTCGCCAAACCAACCGTTCACATGAATCGATGAGACCTTCGCTTTAGCACCTTGCTCGGCAAACTCATGAGCCAGCGCCTCCGCCTGACGGATGGGGAATGGGCCCACCTCTTCTGCAAAATCAATCGCCAGATCAAAGCGACGACAGAACTGATCACTCGCGACTTTGAACTCCGGAAATTTCTGCAGCAAATGCTCCGCTAATGCGTCCAGCTGACCAGGCGCAGGCGGAACCCCCAAATCTTGGCGCTGCACCAAGCGACCGCTTCGCTTGAAAAACAGCGCACCGTTCTCGCCTAAGACTCCATCGACCGGCCACGTGCGCGCGATCATATCGCACCAACCAGCGGGGCGTCCGGTCACCGCTAACAAGCGAAAGCCTGCGTCATGGAGTGCCCACATGGCTGCATAAGCTTCAGCGGTCACGCGACCGTCTGTCGTGATCGTGTCATCGATATCAAAACCGACGGCGCGCACGCTGTGCCATAACTCGTCAGGGATCTGTTCTATGGGTTTCATAATCCGCTCTTACGATGGCCTCGGCCAGGCAACAAGAGGGCACAAACAGGTCGATAATTCGGCGCTAAAATCAAAGCGCTACTTTACGATCAAAACCGATAAATATACATCAACGTCCGGAACAAATGTCCGGAAAATCCGATATGAACAAAAAAGCACTATTAACAGTTCGTGAATATGCTGAAGAAGCTCGAGTCACCGAGCGCACGGTGAGGCGCTGGATCACCGAGGGCCGCCTGCGCGCTATTCGGCAGGGCAAGAAGTACCTGATCCCGCGCGAAGAATCGGCCGGTTCGCTCCTTGGCGACTACAAACGCCCTAGCCTTCCTGGTGCCGCCAAACCGGTCGGTGAAGGCGCTCTGCGTTATCTACTTTTTTGGATGTGCGATGCCTGGGTGGATGGGAGCGCAGCTCAACGCGCCTTTTACCAAGAAGACAGCGAAGGCGCTGAGCGTTACTTTCAAAATCTCATCGCCGAAATTGATCACGAGGCCAGCGAACACGTGGACACCGAGCTCGCGCTTAGGCTCCGGTTCGTCGCTCGCGACTTGCTCACTCGGCTCAACCAATCCTTCGAGCGAGCCGAAGCGGTTGTTTCTGATCCTGCGCTCGCCGAGACCACAACACCAACCCAACAAACCACCCCGCTGCAGAGCAACGCCCATGAAACGATGCCTTTATCCGGAGGTGAATCATGAACCTGATACGCCCCGCCCACCCCAACGACCTTGACGGTTTATTTGGGCTCGCTGAACACCTCAACACGGTCAACTTACCGGCTGATAAAGATCGCCTGAGTGAAATGCTCGAGGACAGCGTCAATCAATTCGAGGGTTCAGATGCTCCTGATCAAGCGATGATCTTCGTGCTTGAAGATGGGCAAGGTGCGCTGCGCGGCTCAGCGACGATCATCGCTCGCCATGGCTCGCCGCAAGCGCCTCATTGTTTCTTCGATGTGATTGATGAAGAGCGCTACTCTCCTCGTCTTGACCAAGTATTCCACCATAAAGTTTTACGGCTTGGAACCAGCTTTGTGCCCCGCACAGAGATCGGTGGGCTCGTGCTTGACCCCAGCCTTCGCGGTCAGGGCTTAGGCCGGTTCCTCAGTCTGTGCCGGTTTCAATTCATAGCCGCCTACCGTGAGCGGTTTTGTGACTATGTTTTAGCCGAATTGCTTCCCCCCTTTGACGAGGACGGCAATTCTCCTTTGTGGCACGCCTTAGGGCAGCGCTTCACCGGACTCACCTACCGAGAGGCCGATCGACTTAGCGGACAAGAAAAAGAATTCATTGAGGACCTTTTCCCGCGCTCTGATCTCCACGTCAGCCTGTTTAGTCGAAAGATCCAGTCGGTGATCGAACAAGTCGGTCCAAACACCAAAGGTGCTCTCAAGCTGCTGCTTGAGCAGGGCTTCTTTTACACCAAGCGAATCGATCCATTTGATGGAGGCCCTCACTACCGCGCAAACACCGACGATATCGCCTGTGTCCGATCAACCCGAGGACTTCGGGCAAGAGCTGGCCAGGGCCACGGCCAAGCGATGGTTGGTGTACAGACCAAACAAGCGCGCGATTATCGAGCCTGCTTAGCGCCTGTTAATGCTCAGGGTATGCAGGTTGATACCGATCAAGAAACGCTCGATAGGCTTGGCGTTGAAGCCGGTGAAGACCTACTCGTGACCGTGATCTAAAGAAGGCGACACGGCTGGGGTTGCCGACGCCAATTGCACTGCCCATAGTGCCGCCGCAAGGAGCACCAAGATGCACAAAGGCAGCTTTATCGCAGGACGCTGGGACCAGAGCGGGCCAGCGGTCCTTGAGGTCACCAGCCCCATCGATGGGCAATGCGTTTTTTCAACGCCCTACGATCCCGATCATGCCGATCAAGCGATCGCAGCTGCTCGCAAGGCAGCGCCAGCTTGGGCAGCCCTGTCCAGAGCCCAAAGAGAACAGGCGCTTAGACGAGTCCAAACCGAACTCGCTGCGCGTCAAGAAGCGATCGCCCAAGCGATCACTCGAGAGATCGGCAAACCCCTCTGGGAGGCACGCGGTGAAGCCAAAGGTCTCGCCCCGAGAATTGATCTGACCTGCGGAAGCATCTCCGCTGATGTGGCAGACTGGGATCTTCCCAATGGCGTCGGGCGCGGGCGCTACCTCCCCTTGGGAGTCGTCGCGGTCTTGGGGCCTTTCAACTTTCCTGCGCACCTCGCCAACGGGCAGATCTTACCCGCCCTGCTTCTGGGGAATACGGTCATCCTAAAACCCAGCGAAAAAGGCGCAGGCGTCGCGGCTTTGTATACCGAGGCGATGGCTGCAGCTGAGCTGCCACCTGGCGTCTTTAACTTGGTTCAAGGGGATGCAAGGGCCGGCGCTAAGCTCACCGCAGACGAGCGCGTTGATGGGCTGTTGTTCACCGGCTCAACACGGGTCGGTAAAATGATTCTAGCCGCTACCAACCAAACCCCAAACAAGCTCGTCAGCCTTGAGATGGGCGGGAAGAACGCAAGTCTTGTCAGCGAGGACGCCGAGCTCTTAGGCTGCGCTAAAGAGCTGCTTCACGCCGCTTTTATTACCTGCGGGCAGCGCTGCACAGCGACCAGCCAGGTCTTTGTTCATCATTCAAAAATTGACGAACTCGCAGCCCTGCTCAAGCGCGCGCTTCCGAAACTCCCCGTAGGCAATCCCTTCGACGATTCAACCTTCATGGGTCCGATCATCGATGCCTCCGCCAAGGCGCGACTCTTAGGGCTCAACGAATTGTCAAAGTCAGCAGGCGTTGAGACCCTATGCGCAGCGAACGACCTGGGCGGCGCTGGAAATTTTCTGACGCCCTCATTGCGGGTGGGCGACTGGGCTGATCACGATTATTTTACCAACGAACACTTCGGGCCCGACTTGGTGTTGATTCCGATTCAAGACGACGACGAAGGCTTAAAGCTTATCAACGACCTCGAATATGGTCTGGCCGCGGCCGTGTTTTGTGAGGACCAAAGTCGTTTCGATGTCTTGGCATCGCGGCTGCGCTGTGGTGTGGTTAATTGGAACAGAGGAACCGCTGGAGCCACAGGGCAGCTTCCTTTTGGGGGTTGGCGCAACTCTGGAAACCACCGACCTGGCGCTCTTTTCGCCGGTCGATTAGTCACCGCAGTCCAAGCGCGCTTGCATCATGGCGGTTCGGTGTCAGGATTTGTCGAGGAGGCAATGAGATCATGAAGCAACTCGGCCTACTGCCTTTACGCAACGACGTCTTCTTCCCAGGCGCCGTTTTACAACTCACGGTCGGACGACCGGCATCGGTCGCTCTGATCAACGCCGTCCAAGAAGGATCGATCGAGCTCGGTGTGCTCTCGCAGCGCGACGCCTCGGTCGAATCGCCGACTCGAGAAGACCTTTTTGAAGTGGGAACCTACGCTTCGATCATCTCGGTCATGCAGACCAACACCGACCGCTTCCAGGTCATGGTCAAGGGTCTGACTCGGTTTCGCCTCGAAACGCTCGATGAGTCGGGAGAGTTCTTGCAGGCTGAGGTAGAAGACCTGCCCTCAAGCGAAGAAGAGAGCGAAGAGCTCGATGCATTGGTGGCGATGGTTCGAGAGCAGAGCCTGACCTATGTCGCATTGAGGCCTGACCTGCCCGAGCGCGCCCGCACCGTTCTTGAGGGCATCCGCAACCCCGGGCGCCTCGCTGATGTGATCGCAGCCCACCTCGAGATTTCGCTTGAGCCGCGCCAAGAAGTGCTGGCTACGGCAGATGTCGAAGAGCGGCTACAGCTCGTCCTTCGACTGCTCAACGAGCAATGCGAAGAGCTCAAAGTCAGCTCTCGGATCCAGCAAAACTTAGACGATGAGCGCAGCCGACATCAACGAGAGCAGTATCTGCGTCACAAAATGAGAGCGATTCGTGAAGAGCTTGGGGATGACGACCCTGACGAGAGCTTCGCTGATCAGATTGAAACCAAACTCCACGACGGGCACTTCCCAGAAGCCGCCGCAGAAGCCGTCAAGCGCGAGCTGACTCGACTGCGTGCCATCCCGAGTCAAAGCGCTGAGTATACGGTGGTTCGTTCGTACTTAGAGTGGCTTGACGCTGTGCCGTGGAATGAGATGTCAGAGGACCGAATCGATCTCGAGGGCGCGGCAGCTATCTTGGATCGCGATCACCACGGAATGGATCGCCCGAAAGAGCGCCTGCTCGAATTTCTTGCGGTTCACAAACTCAAGACGCACCTGCGCGGGCCGATCCTGTGCATGGTCGGACCGCCGGGCGTGGGTAAGAGCTCTTTGGCGCGCGGTATGGCTGAGGCGATCGGGCGAAAGATGATCCGAATTAGCCTTGGCGGTGTCCGTGATGAGGCTGAAGTACGTGGTCACCGTCGCACCTACGTCGGCGCCCTACCCGGTCGCTTGATCAAGTCTCTGCGCCAGGCAGGAACTATGAACCCTGTGATCGTCCTTGATGAGCTTGATAAGCTCAGCTCGGATTATCGCGGCGACCCCTGCGCAGCCTTACTTGAGGTGCTCGACCCCGAGCAAAATGACGCCTTCGTCGATCACTACCTAGATGTTCCCGTCGATTTAAGCTCGGTCATGTTTATTGGGACAGCGAATACGCTGAGTACCATCCCAGCGGCGCTCAAAGACCGGCTCGAAATCATCGAGGTGAGCTCGTACACGGCGATGGAAAAAGAGGCGATTGCGCGCAAGCACCTGCTACCACGCCAGGTTACAGAGCACGGCCTCGAAGACGACGACCTAGTGATCAGCGAAGAAGCGCTAAAGGGCGTGATCGAACGCTACACTCGCGAGGCGGGCGTTCGACAACTCGAACGAGAAATAGGCGCCCTTTGCCGCAAGTCGGCGGTCTCAAAAGTTCGAGAAAACTCGAAACTATCGGTCGAAGACACGGACCTTGTGGACCTGCTCGGAGCGCGTAAGTTCCTGCCAGAGGTCGGCGGACAAAATAGCATGCCAGGTATCGCTATCGGTCTGGCATGGACCGCTGTAGGCGGAGAGATTCTGTACATTGAATCAACCGCTATGCCCGGCAAAGGGAAGGTCCGACTGACGGGCAGTCTAGGCGATGTGATGAAAGAAAGCGCCGAGACAGCGATCGCTTACGTTCGTGCGCATGCGGTCGCCCTTGGTCTGCATCAAAGCGCAGACAAGCCCCTACTCCATGACACCGATCTTCATATTCACTTTCCGGCAGGAGCAACCCCTAAGGATGGGCCCTCGGCAGGCGTCACCTTGCTCAGCGCGATCGTGTCGCTCTTGCGCGGGGTCCCGGTTCATTCAGGGCTCGCTATGACCGGTGAGATCTCATTGCGCGGACGTGTACTGCCGGTGGGCGGAATCAAAGAAAAAATCCTGGCAGCGCATCGAGCGGGGCTGACCACTATTTTGATCCCTCATCAAAATGAGAAAGATCTCAAGGAGGTCCCCGACGAGGTCTTGGATCAGCTCACGATCCATTTAGTCGAGCGCATGGAAGAGGTCATCGGTCACGCCTTTGATGCCGATGCGCTTCCGACCATCCTCGCCGAAACCAAACTGCGTGAAGGTGCTCAAATCGACCAATGAGAGTCGTGATTCAACGGGTCACGCAAGCTCGAGTTGAGGTCGATGGCGAGATCGTCGGGTCGATCGATAAAGGGTTGATGGTCCTAGTCTGCGCGATGGACAATGAACGTACAGACTTCGAGTCCTGGGCGAAGCGGTTGTGCGGTATCCGGCTCTTTCCTGACGCCTCTGGAAAGATGAGTGAAGATGTCCAATCAGCTGGCGGAAGCCTTCTGCTGGTTCCGCAATTTACGCTGAGTGCCGACATGAAAAAGGGCTTAAGACCGAGCTTTGGTCGCGCCAGCTCCCCCGCCCTAGCGGCAGAACAAATCGCCGGACTTGCTGCGCACTGTGAAGCGCTGGGCGTGCGCACCCAAACCGGTCGCTTCGGAGCCGATATGGCCGTTCACCTGACCAACGATGGCCCGGTGACGATCTTTATGGATAAGCCTTAAGATTCCACAACTACAGGGCCCGTGGCGGCCCGCGTCTGGCGACTTTTCAACAGGTGCTCAACTGTTCCACGTGGAACATATTATTTTCGAACCACGGGACGAAGGCACTTGTCCCTCTACCGGCCTATGGGCATGAGCGACACATGCCGAGCGCCACGAACCTGACCCTAAAGACCGACCACCGACCGATGCTGACACGCCTCGCTTCGCTTCTGGGCACCTGGAACCAGGCTCATAACCTAGTCAGTCGTCAGCTCAACGAAGACCAACTCTTGGATCTACTTTGGGAAGCCACAGCCTTTGAGCAACTGCTCCCTCTTAACGCGTCCATCGTCGACCTAGGTAGTGGCGCTGGGATCCCCGCTTTACCCCTGGCGCTGGTCCGACCCGACCTGAACATCGAAGCGGTTGAACCCCGCGAGAAACGCTGCACCTGGCTACGCTTTGCCAGCACCGAGCTGGGTTGTAAGCTGAAGGTTTCCCAGCGACGCTGGGATACCCAATGGGATCATTTTGATTACGTCGTGAGTCGTGCCGTTTTCCCGCCTGAAATCTTCTGTGACTCGGTCGGAGCGCTCGCACCCAAGAGCCTCCAAATGACCGGTGAATCGGTGAGCGACGACCAACGCTCCGTTTATCATGTCTTGCGCGGGCGCGAGCGCGTTGGCCTCGTTCTTGCTGGTAGCGAGGTGGGACCGATGAACGGAGAGCCAGCGCCATGATTCTAACGATCGCCAACCAAAAGGGTGGGGTGGGTAAGACCACGACAGCAGTCAATCTAGCGGCATCGCTAGCAGCCGCTGAACGCAAAGTCCTTTTGGTTGATTTCGACCCCCAAGGAAACGCCAGCTCTGCCTTTGGTCTGCAGCGACGCTTCGGGGACCCTCAAGTCTACCACGCGCTCATGGGCGAGCTCCAAACCCATGATACGATCCTGGCTACCGAGCTACCTGGACTAGACCTTCTGCCCGCGGGGCAGGACCTCATTGGGGCAGAGGTCGAGCTGGTCCACACGCCGAGTCGCCACGACCGCCTACGCAGTCTGCTGACGCCGCTCAAAGGTAAGTATGATGAGATCATTATCGACTCACCTCCAAGCCTGGGTCTGCTGACGCTCAACGCGCTGATCGCTTGCGACCAAGTCCTGGTCCCACTTCAGGCAGAGTTCTATGCGATGGAAGGCTTGAGTCATCTGCTTGAGACGATGGATCAAGTCCGCTCAGGCTTTCACGCCCCATGCCAGCTCGCTGGTATTCTCCTGACCTTGGTCGACCGACGAACCCGCCTTGCTGAGCAGGTCTGCGCTGACATTCGAAGCTATTTCGGAGAGAAAGTACTCCACACCGAAATCCCTCGAAACGTTCGCCTAGCCGAAGCACCAAGCCACGGTAAGCCGGCTCTTCTTTACTCGATAAAAAGCGCTGGCGCTCAAGCATACCTGCAACTCGCCGCCGAAATGATTGAAAGGAATTCCCATGAGCTCGTCTCGATTGGGCAAGGGCTTCAGCGCCCTGATGGGCGATCGACCCAACTCGGAAGCTGAAGCGGTAAGCCCACCTGCGCAAAGCGCCTCAGGCGCCTTTGCTGAGCTGTCGCTTAAAGCGATCCAAGCGGATCCCGACCAACCTCGAAAATTCTTCGCTCCTACCGAAATAGCGAGCCTGGCTGAATCGCTGCAAACCCACGGCTTACTCGAGCCGGTCGTCGTTCACCAGCTCGCTAGCGGAAGCTATCAACTGATCGCCGGCGAGCGCCGCTTGCGCGCTGCGACCCAGCTCGGCTGGAGCACGATCCCAGCGGTCATCCGAAGCGCCCACGCGCAGAGCAACCTGATCTTAGCGCTCGTTGAAAACTTACAGCGAGAGGACCTGACTGCGCTGGATGAAGCGCATGCCTATCACCGACTCAAAGAAGACCACCAGCTCACGCAAGATCGAATTGCCCAACTGGTCGGCAAGCGGCGTGCGACCGTGGCCAACGCGCTTAGACTCTTAAGTCTCGGCGAGACCGCGCGCCACGCGCTCAAAAATGGATTGATTGATAAAGGGCATGCGCGGGCCTTGCTCGCGATCTCCGACGCTGAAACCCAAGACCTAGCGGTGACGCGTTGCGTCAAAGAAGGCTGGAGCGTTCGGGCTACCGAAAACTTCGCAAAAAACCAAAAGACAGGCCGCTCAGGCGGCTCAGAATCGACCAAGTCAACAAAAGCCAAGTCAAACGAAGACTATTCGGCTCTTTCTTCCGCAATCGGCTTAGAGATCAATCTGAGCGGTCGCAAAATTACACTCAATGCCAGCAATCGCGAAGAGGCGCGTCTTTTTCTTGCCCGATTGACGCGGATGGTGCGGGGTGCACAAGGCATGGATCAGAAGGGATCATCATGACACAGATCACGCATACGCTTCTTGGCCCCGACGCCAGCTTCGAAGGTAAACTCGAATTCGAGGGCGATGTTCGCATCGATGGTCGGTTTCGCGGTGAGATCGTCAGCAATGACCGTTTGATCATCGGCGAAGGCGCTGTGGTGTACGGAAACCTGCAGGTCGGCACCTTAGTGCTCAATGGCAACCTCGAAGGTCAGATTCACGTCCGCGAAAGCGCCGAGCTCCAGGCAGGTCGCTTGGTTGGTGAACTCTACGCTGGCTCGCTCCAGGTTGCCAAAGGCGTAATTCTCGATGGTGTGGTCCACATGCTCAATACACAGCCCAGCGAACAAGCCGTGCAGCATCCAACTCATGAAGCGCTAGCGGCTAGCGATTACTAATCGCTCGAGGTGAGTTGAAGCCCGAAAGCGGTCAGCGCTTCTTTGGTCGCGCCTGACCTAGGGTCGACAAAAATAGTGCGCTCTTTGCGTACCAACGCTTTGCCGAGTTGGCCCGGAACCGCATCCAGATCCGCACGAAACGCGAAGCGAACCTCTGATCGCTCACCGCGTAAGCTTGAGTAATGCAGAGCGAGCGCTGCGCCCGCCAAGATCAGGTCCTCACTCGCTGCCTCCCCGCGCTCAAGCGGCAACACAACATGACTTCCTGGACCATCTCTGAGGTGGAACCAGAGGTCTCGACCTCTCGCTAACCGAAAGGTTACGGCTTGGTTTCCTAACGCCGTTCGTCCCAACAAAAAGATGTGCCCATCGCTCAGATCAAAACGCCGAACCCCCTTCGGCAGGGCGTGATGTCGACTCGATCGCTTTGGCTCTCGGGGGGGAGGCGGCGACGCCTTGTCGAGTTGGTCAAGCTCCCTAGAGAGCGCAGCGAGACGCTGCTTCGTTGACTCAATGCGACGATGCGCTCGCTGGGCTCGATGAAACAAACGATCGACTAGCTCCGACACGGTCTGCGCCTGACCATCTGTAATTTGGGTCGCTTCGGAGCCATCATACTGGGGAACCTCCCAACACGACTCATTACGTGAGACCGCGCCGCGAAGCGCGTTGGCGCGCTCGCCAAGCTGCCTAAGCTCTGCGGGGTCATCACCGCTCATCGCCTGCGTTAACTTAACCTGTTGGCGCTCAATCCGGCGCCGCTCTTTAGCTCGCCACTCAGCGATCAAATGATCAGCTCGGCGCTGCTCAAGCTCATCCCATTCAATGGTCTCAAGAGCGCTCAAATCTGTTTGCAAAGGCCCGGCGAGGCGCGCCTCATCAGACCACCAAACGCCGCGCACTTTGCGACGATAACTCACGCTCAGAATGCGCCCATCCGAAAAGCTGATCTCCCAAAGCCCTGGAGCCACCCGAAAACCGATGAGCGTCGATGGCATGCTCTTTCTGAGCATCGCCTGAGAGGGGTGGGGGGGGGCGCCTGGCATGGGCGCTTGAGTCGCCAAATAGGCGCCGCTGAGCGGCGCTTCGAGCACGAAAATCAGATGAGCCTTTAGGCCCTCGTGCTTGAGGCAAAGGTGGAGAACTCCCTCTTGGGGGCGCCGCAGCTTTTCGAGTTTAGCGAGCAGCGTTTGTGCCAATCGGAACCGTCACCTCAAAAGCGATATGGCGAATCGTTCCCTGAGTTGACCAGCTCATACCCAGCCATCCGCCGCGGTCATGCCAGCGCAACCCCACACCGTAATGCTCGGTCGCATAATC
>Ga0315321_10000351_pt1 | contig 33275 bp, 24 predicted proteins | sample M180m21515metaG_FD_203464 | JGI IMG/M metagenome (GOLD analysis project Ga0315321, IMG submission 203464) | Ammonia-oxidizing marine archaeal communities from Monterey Bay, California, United States - M1 80m 21515 | ecosystem: Environmental > Aquatic > Marine > Intertidal zone | place: USA... | reverse complement strand
TTAGCTCCGGTGGTTCATCAGTGGTATGTTCACTGATGGCCTTGGGGCTGTTGCAAAACGTGCGGCTCTATCAAAAAGACAACTAAAGACTTTTACTCATGAGTAACAAAAATTTTGGAAAAAGAAATAAAACCAAAAGCTTCCGCCCCTCAGGCGGCATGCGCAACAAGGTGTTAAAAAAGGAACCCGAACAAGGCCGCGAAGATATGGAGAACGGCCGAATCCTCGATGAGCCCGTGTTCGATCACACTCACGAGGCCGAGATCCTTAAGGCCGAAAACAATGCCTTTGGCGTAAAAGAAGAAGCGGAAAAGCCCGCCCCTAAAAGCCACGACGACGCCCCAAAAAAGAAGGAGCAGAAAGAGACCGGCATCATCGCCTCAGTCAAACGCTTCGTTCGTAAGCTCATCCCCAAGAAACCTTCCGGCCGGGAAATCATAATCAGTGCCGAGAGTCTCGAAACCCGCATTGGTATCATGAAGTCCAATCGCCTCGAGGACTTCACCATGGAGCGCAATAACGACGAGCGTATTGTCGCCAGCATTTACAAAGGCAAGGTCCGCAATCTGGAAGACCGTCTTGAGGCCGCCTTTGTGGACATCGGAATCGAGAAAAACGCTTTCCTCCATTACTGGGACATCCTGCCCGCCAATCTCGAGAAGCAATATGAGGTCATCGAGCGCAAAGGCAAACGCCGTAAAACCCCTCGGATTTCAAAGAAAGACATCCCCAAGAAATATCCCGCCGGCAGCGAAATCATCCTGCAAATCCAGAAAGGCCCCATCGGCACCAAAGGCCCCCGTGCCACCACACACCTCTCCATCCCTGGCCGTTTTCTGGTGCTGCTCCCCTACTCTGATCAGCTCGGAATCTCTAAAAAAATCTCCGATTCCAAAGAACGCAAGCGACTCAAATCCATACTGCAGGACCTTGATATTCCGGACAACATGGGCGCCATCCTGCGGACCGCCGGCGAAGGCCGCCGCAAAGCCTACTTTGTGCGCGACCTCAAGATCCTCATGGATCAATGGAAAGAAGTAAAAGACCGCATCGACAATGAGCCGGCCCCCAACTGCGTTTTCCGCGAACCGGATCTTATCGAGCGTACCGTGCGCGACTTTCTCACCGACGATATCGACCGCATTCTCATCGACAGCAAAAGCGATTATGAGCGTATGTTAAATCTCGTCGAAAAAGTTTCCCCTCAGTCCAAGAAAAAACTGGAACATTACACCGAGGTCCAGCCAATCTTTGACAAGCTCGGCATCACGAAACAGCTCGAAGCCGCCTTCTCACGCAAGGTTAACCTCAAAAGCGGGGGCGCCCTTGTTATCGACGAAACCGAAGCTTTGGTCGCCATTGACGTGAACACCGGCAGCCACAAAGGCGGCGGCAAAGATCAAAGCAGCACCATCCTGCGAGTGAACATGGAAGCCGCTGAGGAAGTGTGCCGACAACTCAAGCTCCGCAACATGGGTGGATTGATCGTTATTGATTTCATCGACATGAAGCAACGGCGTGACCGCGACAAGGTCATGAACAAGGTCAAGGAATGCCTACGCAAAGACAAAGCCAGGACCCACGTGCTCCCCATCTCCCAGCTCGGCCTGATGGAAATGACACGCCAGCGCCATTCCGAAAGCGTACAATCCACCTTCCATGACGAATGCCATTACTGCAATGGCCGCGGCAACATTAAGAGCCCCATCACCATGAGCGTGGAGATCCAGCGCAAACTCACCGAGATCCTCAAAGCCCGTGGTAAAGATGAATCCGACTTCATTCTGCGCGTCGCCGTAAACCCCAATGTGCTAGATCGGCTACGCCGCGAAGACGAAGATCTCATTATCAATTTCGAGAAAAAATACCTGGTGAAGCTCGAGTTCCGGGCCGACACTTCGTTCCACGCCGAGCAATTCAAGATTTTCGACGCCACCAACAACCGGCAGCTGGCCAGTGTCGGCGAACATCACTAGGCCTTTTCATTGACAGAATCAGGACGGAGCGTTGCCATCAGGCATGCGCTCCGTTTTTCTTTGCGTCCTCGGCATCAGCGCCCTTTTCCATACCGCCGTCGCCGCCCTGCCTGGGACCCGTTCGCTCACCGAAAATGGCGATCGATCCGCCCAAATGGTCGCAGGGATTAGCCGCTTTCTGGATCGGCAAATTGAATCCGCCGCCCAACAGCCTCCGCAGCAGCAACTCGATCCCATCACCGCTCGGAAACAACTCCGAAAGGCTGTAGGCGCCGTGGACTCACTCCTTTCCTTTGAGGGACTTCAATTCATTTCCAACACCACACGTGATTCCATTCGTTACCATGATGCCCACATGGAAGTCCACGCAGTCCGCTGGCCGGTTTTTAAAAATGTCCATGGCGAAGGATTACTGATCACGCCGACCGGTTCCATTCGTGCCCGCGTGGTGGCCATCCCTGATGCCGACCAGACCCCGGAGCAAGTAGCCGGTATTGCCCCCGGCATTAGGCCCGAATCCCAATTCGGCCGTCGGCTGGCGGCCGCAGGATGTCAGGTCGTCATCCCCACGCTAATCAATCGTAGCGATGAATTCTCCGGATCCGATCGCGTCGCCTACACCAATCAAACTCACCGCGAATGGATTTACCGACAAGCCTTCGAAATGGGCCGTCATGTGATTGGCTATGAAGTTAGAAAAATTGAAGCTATCCTCAATTGGTTTGAAGCTGAAAATGCCAAGATCCCCGATCCGGCACCGATTGGGCTGATTGGCTATCACGAAGGCGGCCTCCTGGCCCTACATACGGCCGCGCTAAACCCTCGTGTCCATTCAACCTTAGTTAGCGGATATTTCAATGCCCGCAACCAAGTGTGGAAAGAACCGATCTACCGCAACATTTTCGGCCAACTTAATCAACTGGGAGACGCCGAGCTGGCTACTCTCATCTCCCCGAGCACCTTGATCATTGAGCACGCGGCAATCCCAACAATCTCCGGCCCACCGACTGCACGTCCCGGACGCAGAAGCGGCGCTGCTCCCGGCGTCTTAAAGACACCCCCGTTTGCATCTGTATCCAGTGAAGTTCACGAGGTCATGAAACGCACCAGCCCTCCTCCGAAACATTTTTTCATCACGGCAGACGGAAAAATTCTTGAGAATTTTGCCGGCAAACAATCATTAGAGTTATTCTTGAAAGGCCTTCAAGTCACGCCGTCTGCCAACTGGCATTCAACGAAAGCTCCCGCCAAGGCACTTCATAGCCCCATCCCCCAAGACCGGCAAAAACGTATGGTTCGCGAATTGGAAGAACACACCCAGCAACTCCTTCGCTTCTCCGAATATCGCCGTAATGAACAGTTTTGGAAGAGCCTAGATTACAAACAAGCCGAAAACTGGCACACCCACACCCAACCCCACCGCAAACACTTCAGCCATGAAGTAATAGGGGAATTCCAGATACCGGATGTTCTCCCAAATCCGCGTTCACGGAAAATTTTGGAAACCGAAAAATGGAATGGCTATGAGGTTACGCTCGACGTTTGGAAAGATGTATTCGCATGGGGTTACTTACTCCTCCCCAAAGACATAAAGCCCAACGAACGCCGGCCTGTCGTGGTCTGCCAGCATGGCCTTGAAGGTTTGCCGATGGACACCATCACGCGCGACCAACAATCGCGTGCCTTCGGAGCTTACAAAGGGTTCGCCGCCGAATTGGCTGACCGCGGCTTTGTTGTGTTCGCGCCACACAACCCTTACCGCGGCCGGGACGCCTTTCGAGTGTTGCAACGTAAGGCCAACCCACTGGGTAAGTCGCTGTTTTCGATTATTGTCCCACAGCACAATCGAATTCTTGATTGGCTGGAAACCCAGCCTTATATCGACAAAAAGCGCATCGGTTTTTATGGCCTGTCTTACGGAGGGAAATCCGCCATGCGTATTCCGGCACTTGAGCCGCGTTATTGCCTTTCCATTTGCTCAGCAGATTTCAATGAGTGGATTCGTAAGAACACGACCGTGGACGCCCGCTACAGCTACATCTTTACCGGCGAATACGAGATCTTTGAATATGATCTGGGCCACACTTTTAACTACGCTGAAATGGCCGCCCTTATTGCGCCGCGGCCATTCATGGTCGAGCGAGGTCATCACGACGGAGTAGCTCCCGATGAATGGGTGGCCTATGAGTTCGCTAAAGTTCGCCGACTGTACGCGCAATTAAAGATTCCAGAACGCACTGAAATCGAGTACTTCAACGGTCCGCACACTATCAACGGCCAAGCCACCTACGCATTTTTACATCGTCACTTAAATTGGCCTGAACCAAAAAAATGATCGAATACCTCATTGGAGCGGGAATCATCGGAGCCGCTGCTCTTGTTTCCAAGCTGCTTCAGCTGGAACAGACCCAACCGACCCTCGAAATTCACCACCGCCCTTTCCCGTTAGAATGGCGTGAAATACTCGAGAAAAAATGGCCGATTTATTGCCGTCTCCCAGAGAATCTACGGGATCAACTCGAGCAATTGACATTGGTGTTTCTCGAGCGCATTGAGATCCGCGGCATTGATGGACTTGAAATAACCGATGAAATCCGTGTCCTCACTGCTAGTCAGGCCTGCTTGCTGTTAGTAAATCAAAACACCTTCTTTCCCGCAAAACTCAAATCAGTCGTCATGCGCCCAAGCGCCTACACTGCCACGCAATATGATTCTGTTGGCGGAGTACAAAGCGAACGCGAGATTCATGTACTGGGCCAATCATGGGAGAGCGGTTTGGTCGTCCTGTCCTGGGACAACACTCGCACCGGCGCAACCAACGCTAAGGACGGACGAAACCTCGCGCTTCATGAATTCGCCCATCAGCTCGATCAAGCAGACGGCCAGGCTGACGGGGCACCCATTCTAGGCTCTCCCGAACAATATGATCGATGGCAGTCAGTTTGCTCCAAGGTGTTCACTGATCTACAGGCAAAAGTGAACGAAGGAGACAAGACCCTGATCGATGAATATGGCGCCACCAACCCGGCCGAATTTTTCAGCGTAGTCACCGAAACTTTTTTTGAAAAACCGTATTACCTCAAAAAGAAACGCCCCGAACTCTACAAGCTTTTTTCAGAGTACTACCAAGTTGACCCACTCACTTGGGCTTAAAAAAACTTCACCCGCCAACCGGGTGATTGGCGGGTGAAGACCTGTCAGTAGCCTTACTTGCTCTGTTACTCACTCAACGCCCAGAGGTCTGTGAAGCATCTGGATGTATTGCGAGAGATTCAAACGATTCCGGTCATGCCGAAATCCAGTATTGAAAAGGGGAACGTTGAAATACATACGCGGGGTTAATTCTGCTCGGGATCAAACCGGTGCAGGCCCACATCTTGGGCGATGTCGTTGAACTCTTCCCGACTGACATTGTCCAGCCGTTTGCCGCGTTCATTCAACTTTTCATTGATCTTCACAGCTTTCTCGGTCATCTCCTCGTGAGTTTCCTTTGAGCCACCCACAAGCGCAAAGTTATCTCCCTTGGTAACTCTTTTATGACCGTCTGAGTCCAAACCCACTCCAAGCATCATGGCTTTGGAGGAATCTTTTTTTTGTGGCGAACGTGCCATTTCCAAGACACTAACAAATTCACAGGCTGTGAACAAGTCGAAACTAGCTCACCGTCAGGGATTGCCCATTATGCCCCGGCCCCAGCTCCAATAGAAACGGAACCGCCATCTCCGCCCATTTCTCGGCGGAAATAAAATCCGCTGCGGAAGGCCCAAAACAACTGCGCAACATATCCGTATTGATCACCCCCGGGTTGAGCGGCACCGCTGCCATTCCTTCTGGCAATTCCTGAGCCAATGATTGTGTGAGCCCCTCAATCGCCCATTTGGTTGCGCAATAAGGTGCCACTTCCGGAGAAGTGCTTCGCCCCCACCCCGAGCTAAAGTTCACAATCACGCCGCGACCGGCCTTCGCCATGGGCTTAAAAAAATGCCTAATGACATTCGTAACACCCTTAATGTTGATATCAATAACCTCATCAAATTCCGCCGCCCCTAAGTCCCAGAGAAAACGATTTCGATTAATCACTGCCGCATTGTTGATCAATAAATCCGGTGCCCCCATTTCGCCCAACACCGACTCCGCCCACTCGGCAACCACCTGATCTTCTGTGACATCCACTGCTTGAAACATATGCGGATCGCCCAATTCACCGCCAAGATTTTGCAGCTTTTTCTCGTTCCGACTACACCCGGCCACGCGATGACCCTGAGCGGCAAATTCTAGCGCCATGGCTCGACCCAGTCCCCTTGCTGCTCCGGTAATTACCACCACCTTGCCTTCGTTCCTTTGCGCCGCCATGATCATGGTCAAATCATTAGGGCGTTTCTTTCAGGCGTCCATCCTATATATTGGGCCGCGGTGAATCGATTTGAAAAACAACTGCAAACCCACGAGGCAACGCTAAGGCGCGAAGCCCTCCTGACCTTGCAACTCAACATCGGCCGCCGGTGCAACCAAGCCTGCCGCCATTGCCACGTGGATGCCGCCCCGTGGCGTACTGAAACGCTTTCATCGGAAACTTCAGGCCGCATTCAAGACTGGATTCGCACGCATCGCCCACAGACCGTCGACATCACCGGTGGCGCCCCCGAATTATGCCCAGAATTTAGTAACCTCGTTCAAACGGCAACCCAAGCCGACTGCGAAGTAATTGATCGATGCAATCTCACCATATTGCTGGAGGCCAATTTTGAATGGCTGCCGGAATTTCTCAGCCAACACGACGTAACTATTATCGCCTCTCTTCCCTGTTATCAGCCGGAAAATGTAAATCGCCAACGCGGCAACGGCGTATTCGATAAAAGCATTCGCGCCCTGCAACTTCTCAATCAACACGGTTATGGTGACTCCCATTCGTTACACCTCGTATACAACCCGGTCGGCGCCAACCTGCCACCGCCTCAACCGGAACTGGAAACAGAGTTTCAGGAAACGTTGGATCGGAATTTTGGAATCCGTTTCCATCGACTGTTCACCATCACTAACCAACCAATCGCGCGCTTCGCAGAAGATCTTCGCCAACAAAACAGGTGGGATGAATACCTTGAACTCCTCACCAACAGCTTTAATCCCGAATTGATTCAGAGCTTGATGTGCCGCTCAACTCTGAGCGTGAACCATGAGGGCGACTTGTTTGATTGCGATTTCAATCAGATGCTCGAGCTCAACATACGCAACGAAAAGCCGCTAAAGCTTTGGGAGATTACTCCTGCCGACCTTGAGGGCCGCCCAATTCTCAATGGCGATCATTGCCTAGCCTGCACTGCCGGAGCGGGCAGCAGCTGCACCGGCACCTTGACTTAGGTTTCCGAATAAACTTCCGCACCGCTTTCGGTAAACTCACGGGCTTTCGCTTCCATCCCCGCTGACAACGCCTCCTCGTCATTCAACCCATTTTCCTCTGCATAACGGCGAACGTCATCCGTAATTTTCATGCTGCAAAAATTCGGGCCGCACATGCTGCAAAAATGCGCAGTCTTGGCCCCGTCCGCGGGCAGGGTTTCATCGTGAAACTCACGCGCCCGCTCAGGATCCAAGCTCAGATTGAACTGATCTTCCCAGCGAAATTCAAAACGCGCCTTGCTCAGCGCATTATCCCGATACTGAGCCCCCGGATGGCCCTTGGCCAAATCCGCCGCGTGCGCCGCGATTTTGTAAGTAATCACGCCTTCCTTCACGTCATCGCGATTCGGTAAACCCAAGTGCTCCTTGGGCGTCACATAACAGAGCATTGCCGTGCCATACCACCCAATCATAGCCGCGCCGATCCCACTGGTAATGTGATCGTAACCCGGCGCAATGTCAGTGGTTAAGGGGCCCAGCGTGTAGAATGGCGCCTCATGGCACCACTCCAACTGCTTCTCCATATTCTCCTTAATCATGTGCATCGGCACATGCCCCGGGCCTTCACACATGGCCTGCACCCCACGGGCCCAAGCACGTTCCACCAGATCGCCTTGCACCTTGAGTTCGCCAAACTGCGCATCATCATTGGCATCCGCAATTGAGCCGGGCCTCAGTCCGTCGCCGATCGAGAAGCTCACATCATAGCGCGCCATGATCTCGCAGATTTCATCCCAATGCGTGTAGAGGAAGTTTTCTTTGTGATGCGACAAACACCACTTGGCCATGATACTGCCCCCGCGGCTCACAATACCCGTGGCACGCCTCGCTGTTACCGGGATGAACCGCAACAACACGCCGGCATGAATCGTGAAGTAATCCACCCCCTGTTCGGCTTGTTCGATCAAAGTATCACGGAAAATTTCCCACGTCAGATCCTCCGCTCGGCCATTTACTTTTTCGAGTGCTTGATAAATCGGCACCGTACCAATGGGCACAGGGCTGTTGCGAATGATCCATTCGCGGGTGGCGTGGATGTTTTTCCCAGTGGAAAGGTCCATCACGGTGTCCGCCCCCCATTGCGTGGACCAACGCATTTTTTCAACCTCTTCCTCAATACTGGAAGCCACCGCACTATTGCCGATATTCGCGTTGATTTTCACAAGGAAATTTCGGCCAATGATCATTGGCTCCAGCTCCGGATGATTGATATTGGCGGGAATAATCGCCCGCCCTGCGGCCACTTCATCCCGCACAAATTCTGGCGTGATATAATCCGGAATCTTGGAACCAAACCCTTGGCCTGGGTGTTGCTGGTTTAAGACATTACGGGCGCCCTGTTTGTTTTCCACCGAACGCACGGCTTCTTCTCGTCCCAGATTTTCACGAATGGCAATGTACTCCATCTCCGGGGTCACGATTCCCTGCTGAGCATACCAAAGCTGGGTCACCGGATGGTCCTTGCCCCTCAACGGACTACGCTTCAACCCCGGAAATATGCGGTGTTCATTGCGACCGTTGGTTGACTCCACATGTCGTTCGGAGAGATAGCCATCATCCTCCGGCTTAGCTTTGCGACCGGAATACTCCTCCACATCTCCGCGAGCCCGCACCCACGCATCGCGCAATGCCGGCAACCCTTCCTCGACCTGGCAATTCATGCCCGGATCGCCCCAAGGCCCACTGCAATCGTACACACTCACCGGCTCGTTTTGCTCATCCGCACCGGCCAATGTCCGGGTTGGGCCCTGCTCAATTTCGCGCATGGGCACGCGCAGCTCCGGATGAACCCTGCCGTTTATATAAATCCGCCTTGAGCGCGGGAGTTGACCGTCAAATGTATCGCTGGTTGCTACCATGAGAAATAAATGAAACTAAGCCTCGAAAGACTTGCCGCAACCACAGGTGGTCTTGGCCTTTGGATTGGTGACCTTAAATCCGCTGTCGTTCAGGTCGTCCGAGAAATCCACCACGGATCCCTTCAGATATTCAGCACTGATCGCATCCACCACCACCGGCAGTGCATCCCAGTGCATCACCTGATCCCCATCGCGCTGCTCGTCAAAAACCAGCCCATACTGCATCCCGGAACAGCCGCCCTTTTCCACATAAATCCGCAGCGAATTATTATTAGGATCGTTCTCAGCCGCCAACAAGCGGTTTGCCTCCGCCTCTGCAGCGGGAGTTAAATCTAGACACCGGGATGATGATACAGCCTCCATCGGGAAACAATGGTATCGGATTTCCACGATGCAGGCAAGAGACCTCGCTCATTCCTGCAATTCCTCAAACCGTTTACGCCTGATAGCCAAGCCGTTTTTCAATCCGGGAAATTGCCGGGCCAGCTCATCACACAAACCAATTGCTTCACGGTACCGTTTTAAGCGCTCCAAAATTCGGATCGCTACAAAGCCGCTTTGGGTCTGCCAATAGGCCCCTACTTTTTCACCTACCTCCAAATGGCGTCCATAGAACACAGCCATGGCGTGATCGGCCGCACTATTGAGCCTCGCCTTCGCATCCAAGCCCGCAGCACTGCGCTCCAGCGCATAAGCCAAGCCGAGGTGTGACTGGCTCCGCACCTCGGCCGGAGCCACCGTGGCCAGCGTCAGGGATTTTCGATAGGCCTCTTCCGCATGCGCCAAATAGCCCGGTTGTTCACGGGAAATCAGAAGGCACCCATCTCCGATTCGACCCCACGCCCGAGCAGCCACCGCGTTGGTCGGCGATTCCTGGATGATCTCATGAAATGCATTGGTGGCTTGAGTTAGTTTCCCGAGGGTCTCATCTCCACCAGCGCCCAACTCTGTCAGCGTTAGATCGCCTAAGGCAAAGGTTGCCTCAACGCGGCCCGGCATGGTTAACCCTTCATCGTTCAACAAGTCCTGAAAAATTTTCCGCGCATCCTCAAACCCCTGCCGGCCCATTGCTGACCGGCCCGCCATGAACAACGCCCGCTGCCGCAATTCCGGCGGGCTGTTGGTGGCCCCCGCAATTTCCAGATAACCTTTCTCCGCCTTCAACCTGTTGGTCTTCGAATGAAACGCTTGATCTGCCTCCCACATCCGCGCGGTAAACGATTCCCGGCTGGCCGATTTTCCGTTTGCCAGCTCTCGATAAGCAGCACGCGCATTCAGAGTTTGCCCTGATTGTACAAGGGCCCAAGCCCGATCCAGCTTCACTGCCAATGCCAGCTCATTGCGAGGATGATCCTCAAGCCACTTGTTGTACAACGCCACCGCTTCAGTCCAGCGACCCTGCGCCGCCGTCAGCCGAATATTTTCCAATTCGGCCGCTGCCAACAACTGGGTGCTTGGGTTTTGCTGACGAAACTCAATGAGTAATTGGCCGGCCTCATTGCCATCCCCCAAGGCGGACTGCATTTGCGCAGCAGTCAGCAAGGAATAATCAAGCAAACCCGAATTAACTGAACGCGCCTGCTCGAGCAAAACCCGAGTCCGCGGCACATCTTTTTGGGCCGCGGACGATTTTAACTGCAGAAAACCCGCCGCATCGCGAAGTTCCGGCGTAGCGCCAATACCAATTTGCGCCAGTGCTTGGCGGGCCTGATCCTGCTTTCCATCTGCCAATAAGGATAAGGCATCCGAGTAGCGAACTCGAGCCACCCAATTGGATGGTCCGCCGAATTCCAGCACCTTAAAAAAAGCCTCATGCGCGCCTTGGGGGTTACCTGCCGCCATCAGGCATCGTCCGACCCCGAACTGGGCGCGCGCGGACAACGCATCTGAATTAGAGGCTCCAATCGCCTTGATAAAATATTCCTGAGCCGCGGTCGTATTGCCAGAAGAAGCCAGCTCCAATTCCCCACGGAGGCAATAACTCGTCGCATGCAGTTCCTTCAAACCGGAATCCGACTCCACTTCACGCAAGACCTCATCACCCATTTCTAACTTGTCGGCATGTTGATATAACCGCACGGCATTCAGTGCTGATTGGGCTCGCATTGCTGGAGCTCGTTGCTTGTCCGCCGCCATTTTCCGGTAAATTTTCGCTGCCTGCTCCAACTGTCCTCCGGATTCCAAAAATGACGCGTGCACCCCATCCACTTGGGCACGAAGCTGGGGAGAAGCATCGCGTTCCGAAACGTCGCGTTTCAAGGCGTTCAATGTTGCGAAGGCGGCCGTTGATTGATCGGATTCCATCTCAATACGAGCCTGGAGCAATTGGCGTCGCCAATTTCGGCCGGCTTCCATCGCGCGAGGCAACCGCTTAACCCAAACCATCGCAGCCTCCGCATCACTTTGTTGCAACAACGCTTCAGCCAACAACAAACCGCCTTCCTGAAGTTCCGCCGTCTCGAGCCCTTCCCCTCCAGCTTTTTGAAAGATGCTTTCGGCCGGCAATAGCAATGAGATAATCCGCGCCCAATCTTCATTTTGCGCGGACACAAATCCCATTCCAATCGAAGCTTCCAAGGCGCGTGCCGACTCAGGGTGCTCCCGAACCAATTCCGCATAGATTTGATCCGCTGCCTCCAAGTTGCCTTGCCCCACTCGACATTCGGCCATCCAATAAAGATACTCATCGGCCAAATCCCCTGCGGCCAAACGGTTGTTGGAAAGCGCCCCGTAGCCTTCACGAAACGCGCCCATTTGGTAGTGGGCTTGGGCCATCAGGGAGACTGCCTGCGAACGACGCGGTGAATCTGGAAAGCGCTCAATGAGTTCCCCGAACCAGCGCACTGCAGTCGCCCAATGCCCTCCCTGAAACGATCGGGCCGCCGCCAAATAAGTCCGTTCATCTGGGTCCGTGGTCGGCTTGGAGAGACTCACATCCCCCATCACGACCGACTCAGCTACCAGAGCCATGGCAATGAAAATGATGCAACCCGTTTTCATGCAGCCTTTTTCTTTCGGGCACGTTTTTTAGGTTTGGCAGCAGGTAGATAGCGTTTGAGGAATTCCCCCGTAAAACTCCCCTTACATTGGGCGACATATTCCGGCGGCCCCTCGGCCACCACACGTCCTCCACCAGAGCCTCCTTCCGGCCCTAGATCCACCAGCCAATCGGCGCTCTTGATGACATCTAAATTGTGCTCAATCACAACCAAAGTATTCCCCGCATCCCGCAACTTGGCAAATACATCCAATAATCGGGCTACGTCATGGAAATGAAGTCCCGTAGTCGGTTCATCCAATAAATACAGGGTGCGGCCAGTCGAACGTTTACAGAGTTCGGAAGCTAACTTGACGCGCTGAGCCTCACCGCCGCTCAGGGTCGTGGCAGATTGGCCCAACTGCAAATAGCCCAGCCCCACTTCCGAAAGCGTCAGGCAAACAGCATACACCTGCGGAACAGCTCGAAAAAATGCGCAGGCCTCATCAACCGTCATCCCCAGCACATCGGCGATGTTCAATCCTTTGTAGTGGATTTCCAGCGTCTCGCGGTTATAGCGGCGACCAGAGCACTCCTCACAGGCCACATAAACCGCCGGCAAAAAATGCATCTCAATTTTGAGCATGCCATCCCCTTGACATTTCTCGCAACGCCCTCCTTTCACGTTAAAACTAAATCGACCGGGACCATACCCACGCACCTTCGCCGCCGGCAGTTTAGCAAAGAGATCACGAATATGCGTAAACATGTTGGTGTACGTGGCAGGATTACTGCGCGGCGTGCGGCCAATTGGTGATTGATCAATCACAATCGCCTTGTCCAGCAGGTCGGCGCCCTCAATCGAATCGTGCGCCCCCGGCTTCTCTTTTGACCCATGCCATTTACGATAAAGCGCCCGCCGCAACACATCATCCACCAGCGTACTTTTCCCGGAACCACTGACGCCTGTGACACAGATCAACGTCCCCAAAGGCATGCGCACATCAATATTTTGCAGATTATTTTCAGACGCGCCCCGGATTTCCAGCCACCCTTTTTCCGGGCTACCTTGCACCCGTTCTCTGGGCACCTCCACCTTGAATTCGCCCGTGAGATACCTCCCCGTAATGGAGCGACTCGTCTTGCATACGTCTTCTACCGTGCCGACTGCAACAAGCTCCCCACCGTGCACTCCCGCCCCGGGTCCGAGATCGAGCACGTAATCCGCCGCACGGATCGTATCTTCATCATGCTCCACCACCAGCACGGTATTTCCAAGGTCGCGTAATCCTTTCAGCGTTTCGAGCAGTCGATCATTGTCACGTTGGTGCAACCCGATACTTGGCTCGTCCAAAATATAAATTACCCCAACCAACCCGGCTCCTATTTGCGTTGCCAATCGAATCCGCTGAGCCTCACCGCCACTCAAGGTGCTGCTCTCCCGATTCAGGGACAGATAGCCCAACCCCACATTATCCAGAAACCCCAAACGCGCCTGGATCTCCTTGAGTACTTCGCCCGCAATCTTTTCCTCCAGTTCAGAAAATTCCAATTGACCGAAAAACGCCACTGCATCTTCCACCGATAACCGGCAAACCTCCATGATGGACAGGCCCGGAATGGCCGCCTTTCGCCGAGATCCGCTCGCCGATGGCGGTCGAAGCTGCTTAGCCTTCGCCCCACCCAATGTGCACGCCAACACTTCCGGGCGCAGACGTTCTCCATGGCAGGCATCACAGGGCTGACTACTCATGCAACTTTTCACCCGCTTCTTGGTAAACTCACTGTCCGTCTCCTGCATGAGCCGCTCAAGATTTGGCACCACCCCCTCAAACGGCTTCGAGGTTGGCTTACCGTTCCGACGAAAGTTAAACTCAATCTCCTCGTCGCCCGAGCCCATCAACAGCACTTCACGAAACGATTCAGGCAATTTCTCCCACGGCGTATCCAGTGATTGCTCGTAATGCGCGGCCACGGTGCGGATCACATGATTATAATAAATGATCATTCGCCGGCCGCCTCGCCGCCAGGGAGCAATGGCGCCTTCGGCCAAGGATTTCTCAGGATTCGGCACCACCAGCTCCGAATCAAACACCAGCTTTTGCCCTAACCCATGACACACCGTGCAGGCACCAAAAGGCGCGTTGAATGAAAAATGCTTGGGCGTCAAGGTATCGTAGCTTCGGCCTGTTTTGGGTGACACCATCCGCGTGGACTGCAGCTGCTCCTCCCAATTATCTCCGCGCACTCCCGGAGGCTGTGTCAAGGCCAGCAAACGCCCGTCGCCCCATTTCAAGGCCGTCTCAACCGAATCCGCCAAACGTTGCCGCATTCCCTCGCCCACCACCAGCCGGTCCACTACCGCTTCGATATCGTGTTTCTTTTTCGGGTCAATTTTCACACGCGTTTCCACGGCCAACTCCACCAGCTCCCCATCAACTCGCGCCCGCACAAACCCTTCCCGGGCCAGCTTCTCAATCACATCACGAAACTCTCCCTTCTGATGCTGCACCACCGGCGCTAACAACATCAGCCGTGTGCCCTCTGGCGAAGCCATGAGTCGATCAATAATTTCGGTCGGTGTTTGCGACGCCATCGGCTGGCCGCTCTCCGGACAATGCGGCTGGCCGACATGAGCGTACAAGAGCCGCAGGTAATCGTAGATTTCCGTCGTGGTCGCGATGATCGATCGCATACTGCCCCCGGCACTTCGCTGTTCAATCGCAATCGTCGGTGAAAGGCCCTCAATAAAATCGACCTCCGGCTTCTGCATTTGATCCAGAAACTGCCGGGCATAAGTCGAAAGCGACTCCACATACTTGCGCTGCCCCTCCGCGTAAATGGTATCGAAAGCCAGTGAGGATTTCCCCGACCCACTCAAGCCCGTCACCACCACCAATTGATCCCGAGGAATCGACAGCGAAAGATTCTTGAGATTATGCTCCCGTGCCCCCCCGATCCTAATCTCATTCGCTGCCATGCGGGCCGAATGTACTTGAAAGCTCTTGTTCCCTCAACCTGCCAAATCTTAATTTAACTTTATTTTGATCGGCTTCCTATCGATGACTTTTGTTGCCCGATACCCGCCATCATCAACCAATGTGCCGTCAGCTTCCAGAATCTTACCAATCGGCACCAACTTTCCATCTTGGTTTCGGTAAAACCCCAAGTGCCCATTTTTCCTAGATTCCAACAGCTCCTCAGCCTCAAAAAACCTCACTAATTGTCGGGTAGCCATTTGTTTAGTTGTCTCATAATTCAAGACATTACCCTGAGCATCGATCCCTGAACTCTCATTATCTTCAGCCAACTTCAATGTACGGGAAGGCTTTATATTCTCCACAAAAACATACAGCTGATAATAGCTGGGACCACCCGTTTTAAGCATTGATAACATTTGGTGCGGCAACCGCTCTAAATCAAGCTCATCCACTCCTGTCAATCCCTGTACAGAATACGGTGATAGATCACTCAATTCCGAGACCCCGAGAATATCTGTTGTCCGAGTAAACATTCCTTCCCCTCTTACCTCGTTAATGGCTTTGACCAAACTCACCCACTTCCCATCATTAAAATCCACTCTCCAATTCGCAGGCTCGCTCGCCCCTTCGTTTGCGCCCGGAATCCTTTGGATTCCATTTTGATTCGATGGATGCGCCCATTGCGGCACAGACAAGCCACACAAGATTCCGGCCCAAACTGCCCTCTTGTCACTATTAACATCAACTCGCCCCCATTTATTGTTAGCCCCCGGTTCACCAAAAACCTCAATAAGCCTCCGGTCATTCGCCGGCAATGTCTCCATACTGCCAGCCCAATCCTGCCAACTTTGTAAATCTTGGATCTCTAGGCCTGCTGTGATCGGAGCTGCGTTGTAACCGGATAAAACACTTTGCCCTGCGTTCCAATTCGCTGGATCGGCAGCAAATTGCAGGCGAATCCTATTTGAATCCAATACCTCGACAAAACCCGCGACCTCACCGGAAATAATGTCGCCATTATCATCCGTATTAACAGGGTTAATATTAGTTGGGGCCGCCCAAGTTTGCGGACATTCCCCCCCCAATTGCACGCGATCCCCGTTCTTCAACCCATGTGCCATTATTGTGAGGGAGCCATCCACCTGATCGAATCCTGTCACCAGCAAAATCCCTGGTCGCTTGGCTTTCATGTACAGTGTCTGCCACGGAGTGCCTCGATGAACCAACCCGAGCCACCCCAAATTCTTGACCCCGCCTCGGGCCACATCCGGAAACCTCCACTCTCGATAGTTCCCAACTCCTGGATCTTTGATAGCCGAGTCCATCTTTCCCACACCCCAAGGTTGCGTCGCCGCGTTTTGCCTTCCCAAATTAACTCCTAATTTCCATGCATGCCCTGTGTAGACAGTTGGTCGGCTCCAAAACGGAGAATTTCCTGCGTCATTAGGCATCCACACAGGGCCGTTTTGAATCGGGTTTCCCTGTTCGTTTAATCGAGGAGAATAAATCGAATACAATTTAAATTGATCCGCCGTCGAATTGACCAGTGGATCATTCACTTGCCAACTGGCCTCCACTTTTCGAAAATCCCGGGCCAATCGAAACCATCGCGCATTTTGGCTCGGGGCATTCTCTGAAGCCGGATCAGCCACTCCTTGACGAAGTGAGTAAACCGCATTTGCCCCGGGATCAATTACCACCGCTGGAAATTGCTGGTTCCCAATCAATCCGTAATTTTGTCCAGTCTTCCATACCGGCAAATTATTCCAATCCCCACCACCGAGTGATAAATTGGGGAGCATCAAGGAATCGTTAAAATAATCAACAACCTGTCCCCCAAGAGATATTTCCACCTCAATATCCAGCACGGCGTCTTTAATCCCAACATCAATCAGCCCATTATCACCGGACGCCATAGATAGACCCGCCCCCACTGCAATCGGCTGAGGACCGCCTAGCGGGATCACATGATAACCCGGAGTATTGAGCCGCGCCCCAAACGGATTGGCTTGGGAGATATTTGTATACCTCGCCTGAAGCAGCTGCCCGCCATCAGAAACTCCACCACCTCCCACAGGCGCATGGCGAAACGTATACTCTCCTCCATCAACCTTTGCCCGCACCCGAACATGACAATCTCCGTTCGCCCCATTCCCATTAGGAGAAAATACTTCGACAGCAAGCCCCCCTAGGAATCGCCTTCCATTTCGGTCAAAAACAATTCTCCAATTGATCTCCGATAAAGCCGGCGTCAATCCGTCTCCTGAATTTGTTGCGCGATCCTTAACTCCGGTGATTATCGGGCCATCACGTAAATACCAAGATTCCAATCCACCGCGCTGGAACATAGTACCATTAACCACATGAAATCCTGATAGGTACAAATTGTTCATATTGTCGCGACTAAACACACCTTGGTAAGTCGTAGGCAATGAACCTGAAGAATAAATATCGCCGATATTAGCCGCCACCTGACATATCCGAGCAAATTCTTTCGTATAATTACCAGGAAAAGCTTCCGCCGAAGAAGGATCAGGCCTCACTCGCGCCCAGGCAATACCACTTGAGTTTTCGTGCCAATTCCCCTTTGGACCTGCCCGGCCAAAGCCCAATCTTAATGGAATCGCCGGCTTCAGCGTCGAGTCATTTAGGTCTGGAGCCATCTCCAACCGAGTTCCACTTAAATGATGCGTTACAGGCACTTGCGTTTTCGAACCATCCAGCTCTGTTCTTTCGCCACCCAATGTATCCAAAGATTCAAAAATCATTAGCTCAGCCATCTCCTCCATCGCAGGAGCCATCCCTCCTGAATAAATTCTCAACACAGGATAGAACGTCAATGATTCGCCACCACCAGTATTTACCGAAGCCAAATTCCCCTCCCCCGGCGGCCACGCAGTATGGAGGGACAATTTTGTATCCGGTTCCTCATCATGCAAACGAACAAAGTAAACCCCCAGATCATCCTGCCCCTTACGAACACGAACAGAATCGCCGCTTTGAAAATAGTGTCGCGTTGGAATTTGGTTCGGCTTTCTCAGCCAAACTCCCGCCCCCTGATTAAAGAAGCCTAGCACACCATTCACGTATGCAGAGTTAATGGATTCAGATGATATTTTAACAACTGACTCGCCACCGGACTCCCCCAACTCTCTTGATCGAAATAATTTCACACTTTGCGCATCAAGCACATCCACAAAATAGGGCATCAAGTCCAAAGAAACTGGCGCATAACGATAACGCAATCTAGGACTCAAATCTAAATCTGTTTCGAAGACCCCATACAATCCCCCCATCGCATTGAATGGCGAGCGAGCCTTCCACACTTGAGACACCGAATCGTAAAACCCTAATGTAGCCTGTTGTCCCCCAATCGCTATTTGCAGCTTGAATTGATTCACCACTCCCATCACAACCCCACCGCGAGCCATCCCCCCACCTACTAATTGGTAGCTGAATTGCCCATTTTGTTGATCAATTAAGGTAATTGAAACCGGGTCGCCATTACGCAATCGATGCGGCCTCAAGGTAGTAATAATCCCATTATTGAGCTCTTCTATACGAACAGGATCCACCACTCCGTTTGCATCGGACAAACCTACCTGGAATTGAATTGGATCCTCTATTTTCGGCCCCGAACTCCGGTGCCCAAGGGGGTTTGGGTGTTGAACCCATATTTTATCACCGTCATCCAACCCGTGGGGACCATCAATAAAGAACAAAGTATTTGATGCTGGGCGAATCGTCGCTACCCCACTCTTAGCCTGAATATTTGGATTAGGTGCAAGCACGCCGCCGTTGTTAAGTGGGGAAATATTTGCCAGATCATACTGGCGCTGATCATTCTTTAGATCATTTCGCGAATGCATTGTCCCGAGGAAATCATATAAACCATAAGGCTCAGTGGGCACAGGAACTTCACCGGAAAACTTATTGGGCGCACGGCTCGAAAACCAATAATTCAAATATTCCAACTGCTGCCCCGCCGCCCTATCTAATGGGTTCGAAGATAATTTTGCCTCCTGGATCATCTGATCGTAGCCCGAGGATGGAATTTGTAATTGGATTATATCATCCACTCCATACCCCAAATGTCTAAGAGCCCCCGAAAACAAGAACGCTGATGGGCTCGAATTTGGCGAAGAAGGCCCAGTCGCCGAATATCGATCATACCTAAAGAATCTCGGATCGATTGCAGCCAATGCGGCCGCCAAATTAACCTGATCAGGAGCGCCCTGTCTCCGCATAAACCCATTCAAACTATTCGTCCCTTTATATGAATTAAAATTCCCAGAAATGCTCAACCCTTCACTTAAAGGTGTCGCCATAAACGCCCGCCGCCCAACAAAATGGTTTTTCGGCCCATGCGGTGAACCAGGATTCTCCAGCATGCCAATCCAATGCGGATCTCCCAACTGCAATTCCCCCGTTAGATTATTAGTACTAAATGGCTGTAAGCTGAAGCCTGCCACGTCATTCACCGACACTACAATCGACTCCTTAACAGGCTTTTCAACAACCATCCTCAACGCGCCACCACCACCCCCAACCTGGGTTACCACTCCGGTTTTCCCAAAATGAGAGGATTGCGGAGAAACCACTTTCACCGACTTCCCTACCAGCACGCCAATCGAATTGGTCGATGTATTGATATCCAGAAATGACGACAGTCGATCGTGCAGCCCATCTCCTGTCGTATCACGATACAAAGGAACCTCGAGGCTATTAACCTGCCTGCCGGAAACAAACATTCCCCCCTCTTTGTTGGCGCGCATCAACCTCAGAACATCCTTAGCCACATCCCCTGTATTAGATATCGCATCAAAGCGGGATTGTGTCCGATCCATCGCAGCAATAACGGACGCCCTCTCAAAACGCGCAAACCCAACAAACGCCACCACCAAAAAAGTGATCATCGACAACATAATTAGCGCAACCACCAGCACAACTCCCCTGTCTGAGTTAGTTTTTGTGATCATTATTCTCTCCTAGTTCAAACGCACTAATTGACGGAAAAAGTAAACTCGATCAAGATTTTCCAATATTAGTTCCATCCTCCGTTGGTACTTAAAACTATCCGTTTCTCCCTCTAGAGCCTGCCCCAAACCATACTCTACTTCCTTCATCAGCTTCTGATCCAGCACAGCTATTTCAATTTCCAAATGCGTTTCCCGCGCCCCCTCAACAGCCGGGGCAACTTTCCGAACCCCAAAATGAATTACCCCATCAATCATTTTCCCATAAGCCACCAGGTTTTCAGGATACCCCCCCCCCATATTCGCCCTGTCAAAATCCTGGATTTGTGATCTATGAATTGCTTTCTTCTCACTCAATTGACTTTTGGAAACCACGACTGGAGACCGCCACAGCCAAATCGCTCCCACCGGGCTATCTGTCGGAAGTCCCGCCATCTCATAGGTATTCCGCCCTCCATACATGTACTCAACTAAACGATAACCATCATCTTCTGAGGTAAAACTTGTCTGCACAAAAAAAGGATTTAAAACCTCGCCAACCGGCATTCTAGCTCGACCGCGCAACTTAATTTCGAGTGGCTCGGCCCCATCAATTGATTCAAAATCTCTTTTAAGCATGTCCATCGCCGCTCTTGCCTCCTCCATTGCACGAGCCCGATTCTGACCGACTACAAACACCGTTTGCACCTTGTCAAATATACCATACATCAACAGGATAAGAATGATGGAAATGGTCACCGCAGCCATCATTTCCACCATAGTAAAGGCATTGCGCCTCCTGTTTATGTTTTTCAGAATCAACATTTCAGCTATTTTCGAATCATAAACATTCTTGGAGCATTTGGGTTTCCTTCAAACGGATTCGGCCCGACTTTCTCCCACGCTCCCGCCGGACGGTGAGTCGTCTCAAACATCGGTTGGGCCACATAAAACTCCCCATCCGCATCAATCAATAATGGCCTCCACGGCTGATTTAAACCAAAATATCGCCTACCAGACTGCTCTTCCGAAAACAAACGAAGCACATCCTCACCGGCTTCCTGAGGCTCAAGGAACGCAATCTTGAATCTTTCGATATCCCCTCCGGGGAACGGCCCCGGAGTCAACACACTTCCCAAATCTCTAACCGAAGGCACTTTCACGCTCCCAAACCTCACTGGCCCCTGCACTCCCAGAACCGAGGCAAGGGGATAAGATTCTCCGTTCTGGACATTGATTAAGTTCATCCCCACATGTCCACCTGCAAACGTAGCCGGAACGTTCGGCAATTGGTCCGCCAACTGAAACGGATCAGTCACCCTCCCTCTAACCATGACCCGATACCCATTAGCTTGAGAAAAACGCTTGAGAGCATTGGCCTCCAGCACCTTGAATACTTGAGGATCAGTCATGTCAGCCGCCTTTACAGATGCCCCTGAATAATACCTGCCTGACATCTTCTCCATAAACAACCGTTCACGTAAATTTAAATCACACCTCCACAATACAGGGACAATCTGCTTACCTGGCATACGCAACTCCCATTCTTTTTTTCGGGCCAATTTCCCAGACCTACTTTTCAATGTTACCGTCCCATTTCGGATCCCAAAATAATCCTCTTCAGAAAGTGGCCAGCTAAACTTTAAACGCAATCGGCACCCCTTGCCCCCATCGATCATCTCCGGCACAATCTCCAAAATGTACCCGAACGCAAAATCTCGATTCTCGTCCTCCGCCATGTTGGCATCCCCATATTTCCGGTCAAACAAACTACCGTTAAATGATTTCACTAAAGCAAAGTTCCCATGCGGAGAAATAACATTCCCCTGCCCATCAGATGCCGGACGGCTCAACCAACCACAAACATCCCGAACCCATGTCTTCTTTTCGGGGGAATTATTTGGAGTATTTTTTGGATAGGAAAAAACTAAAGGACTTGTTGTATTACCGTCATACGTCTGGACCATCTCCACTCGGCTTAGATCTGCCAAATCCAGCCCTTCTCCCAAAAGCGCCTCAGCCCAGTATTCGCCTTCATAGCGAATTACCGTATCATCGCGATTATCCCTCTGAGCCTTAATCCCAAAAGGCAAAACCGAAAATACCGCAACCAAGCCGAACGCCACCACCCCCACCGCCAAGGCAACTTCCGGCATGGTAAATGCCCGGCAATATCGATTTTTCAAGTCTATCACGCCCATAACTAACGCCTTCGGATTTCCAAACCTACAGAGGGATCTAGCTTACGAATTTGAGAAGAAACCTCAGCAACCCTAGCTGCAGGTATGGCCAAACATGCCGGCACAGGATTCCCTTCCCAAACGAGCCTGTAGATATTCCCTTGCCCTGTCCCTGCAACTACTTTCACTGAAACCCCTTGCCCTGGCCAATATTGATTAAAATCAGCCAACCTTCTCGGCGAATATTCTCCGAGATTAACAATGATGTTTTCCTGAGTAGAACGCACAAATATATCGTATTTTCCCCCGTTAAGATTGCTTATGCGATCCACACTGCGCCCCCCTTTCGCAACATCCTCATCAGTCAATTCCTCAACCGCCGCCCTGCCCGTAATTCCGTTCACCACCAACCATAACCGATCAAAATCAGGCACATCCTCAAACGCGGGAGGTTCTGCATCCTCCGGCAGGAACCGTCCATTTATTACCTTCGGAGGAAAAACCCCCCCACGAGAGACAAATAGGTACCCCCCCTTCACTCCTGCGTTCTCCAACTCGCCTCGGGCATTATATTTCAATGCCGGCAACACCACTTTACCCCTAGCCTTCTGAATACCCACAGGCAGGGGAATGTTCTGGTTCACGACGAAGTCAACTTCGATTTGAGGCTCACCATTTTTCAGGCGACTTACCGCGACCGACTCCGGCAGCATGGCCAACATTTCTTCGGCAAAATAATGCCCTTCCGGAAGCACTTTCCAATCACTAATCCACCTGGACTGTGGCATATGGGGAAGATCCCCCGGTTGGCGGGCCTGATAAAGGGCGTACCCATTAAGCTGTAGTCCAAGCAATTGGTTGAGTGAATCTGTTTTTTGAAAATAGGCTTTCTTAGCACCGGCCGGATCTGAAGAGCCAACTACGGTTAAACCACTATATTTCGGGAAGAACACAACATAAACCGGCACACCTGTCTCAAGGGCGATGGAACGAGCCCGATTTAAGTTTCCAATAAACTCAGTCCGAGCCATTCCCTTTGCATCGGCCCCAAGCAATCCATCCAACGATGGCAACGTTAGCTTGAGCATAAGCAACATCACCGCGATTACCGCCAACATTTCGACCAAAGTAAAAGCTCTTTGACTTCTACTTGCTTTAATCAAAATTGTTTCAGGCACAATCATTTCCAACTCAAAATATTATCAGCATTATCCCCGTCAACCGCTCCCTGGCTAGCACTCGCCTTGAGATCCGGCCCATCTGTCCATATCAGCACATCACTTCCTTTTACGCCTTGCACACTGGCAAAACTGGGCACGGAAACCATCCCAACATCCGAACCTGATGGCAGTTTGGCATATACGCCATCTACACAATACCCATCAGCGTTTTTATCAACACTGATGTTATACGCATTGCCAAACGGATCTAAATAATAACCATCAGAAGAAATTCCTGGCTGACGGGCAGAGGATGATTCCCCGGATTCCTTAACGTCCAAATAGACATTCTTTTTAAGATTCCTCGGGTGATTGCGATCACGCAAAATCTCTACAACCATTCTGTTTTGATTATTCAACCCGAGATAATTGGGGTTCCCAAAACTAGCATCCTTGCCAGCATTCACTTGCGGAACAGGACCAGACTGAGAAACAAATGAAGGAAGAGGGTACCTTTGATAATCCGATTTATAGCTTTTAATCGCTGCCGCCAGATCGTTCATCTGCACTTTAGCCATGGCTATTTTGGCTTTGGTTTTCGACCTCGCCACCACGGGAACCAAAATAGCAGCCAATATCCCAATGATACTCACCACAACCAAAATTTCCACCAACGTAAACCCTTTTGATTTCATAATTTTTTTCATGCTATACCTTCAATATTATTCACCCCAGTTACCTATGACTTTCACCACATCATCACCCGTCCCCTTGTCCCCGTCATCGCCATAGTCGCCATACTCCACCCACAGATCATACGTGTTCTTATTATTCTTGGGGGAATATGAATTATAATTCCATTGCACCTGCTCACCCAAACCACCATCAGCCAAAAGCTGGCCTCCGTTGTGCTCTGATTCTTTAATGTCCGGTAGGTATGCCGCTTTTTTTTGATCTAACCGCTCTTCCACCAATACCTTGTAGAGATTATTTGGCGGTAAACCGGATCCACCCCAATTTACAGATGGATAATTCCCGGCATCTTTCCAGTCCGACGGGCTGTGTGGATAAAACCCTTTGTCTCCCTTGTAATTTTCAAGTGCCAATTCAATCGCCGCCAATTCAGTCTTCAATCGCGACTCAATCGCCTTTTGCTGCACCCGGCTTTGCAGCCCGATCACCATCGCCAATAGCAATGCAGCAATCGAAACGACAGCCAACACCTCAACCAAGGTAAAGCCTCGTAACCCCAGTTTTTGTTTGTTTAGTTTCATCACTTTAGTTTGTTGTGCTCTTCCTCTAATCGCTCACTCAACCATTGTTTGATCATACTTTGATAGTTCAGGAAACGGGAGCGCGCCAAATATTTTACCCGAGACAACATTCGAGGGTCCATCCTCAACGTGATTGTGACGGACTCTTTCGCGCTTTGCCCTGCCAAGATTGAACTTTCCATCAATCGAACATCCAATTTCGCATCCTCCCAAAAAGATGCCTCTTCAGCCTCTCCAGCAAATTCTGGCACTTGATCCCATTGTGATATGGTCATCCTAATCCTCCCTGACTAAGGGTTTTCTCCTGTTGTCGTTCGTAAAAAAATTCCTCTTCTGCCACAAACGTTCGCGCATGGATAACTTGAATTTGTTTTCCATTCGCTCGATATACCGAAAATACCCCCTGCCCCTTCGAGTTGCGCCCCAGATTGAAAAACCTCGCATTTTCCGAGAATTGAGGCGCATCAGGAAACAAGCGAACCGAAAAAGGATCTTCGAACGATTCTTCCACTTCCCGCTCTTTCAAAGAACATTCAGGCTGATTTGGCCATTTTTCCCAGTTAAAATCCATTTCTTCTACTTGGGAGATTCAATTGACCATCACTAGTCCTTACATAGTATTTACACCAGATTTTCAATATAGCAACCCCTTGGGGATACATTTCTCGAATTTAAGGGTGATCAGGACCCCAATTTATCCATCATCTTGATGAGAGGAAGGAACATCGCAATCACGATGCTGCCAACAATAACGGCCAAAAAACAGATCATCACGGGCTCCAAAAGTGAGGTTAATGCACTCACAGCATTATCAACTTCCTCCTCATAGACATCGGCCACCTTGACCAACATCTCGGGCAGTGCACCGGTTTCCTCACCAATATCAATCATGCTCACAACCATGGGAGGAAAAATACCTGAGCCCTCCAATGGCTTCGTGATTGTTTCACCTTCTTTAACCGCATCATAAACTTTTTCGATCGCGTTGGTTAAATGTACATTTCCAGCTGTTTCCTTAACAATATTTAGAGCCTGCAGAATGGGAACTCCCGAGGAAATCAATGTACCCAAAGTTCGGCTAAACCGCGCAATCGCGATCTTTCTAACCAATGGACCCAAGGCCGGCATAACTAGTTTGAACTTGTCCCACGCCCACCGCCCAGCTTTCGTTTTGCTTATAATCAGCTTGAAAACAATAAACAATGCTATCACTCCACCAACTACGGCGATTGCATTATTTTTAATGGTATCTGAAATTTTGAGTACAATTAAGGTAAACTCCGGCAAAGTCTCGCCTGGCCCGAGCATATCCGCAAAAATAGTTTTAAATTTAGGGATAACAAACGTCATTAAAATACCCACAATGATTGTAGCCACAAACAAGACTGCTACCGGATAAAACATGGCCGCTTTCACTTTGCCCTTAATCGACTCAGCTTTTTCTTGGAACTCCGCCAACCGGTTTAGGGCGATCTCAAGCACACCGCCAATCTCACCAGCTTTCACCATGTTCACGTACAGCTTGTCAAAAATCTTTGGGTGCTTTGCGAGCGACTCAGAAAAAGTAGAACCGCCGCCAATAGTGTCGCCAATATCTTTGATGATCCCTTTGAAGTAGGGATTAGGCATCGATTTCGCCAACGTGCTCATGCCGCGCATCAAGGGCAAACCCGCATCAATTAGAACAGCCAATTGCCGCGTAAATTGACAAAGCTCTTTAGTGCTAACGGTGGGGATAGCAATATTAATCTCCCCCTTCTTCTTCCCCTTCTTGGCCTTCCGTTTTTTGGCTTCTTCCGGGCTGTCTTTAAGCTCTGCAACTTGAGTAGGGTAGAAACCCATCTCCTTGATGCGAGAGATCGCTTCATTCTGACTACCGACTTCGAGAGTGCCTTCCTTTTGCTTCCCCTCCTTGTCGATCGCGATGTAGCTAAACAGTGGCATGAATATCAGGTATATTTCATCACTTCCTCAAAGGAGGAAACCCCCTCGAACATAAGTCTTAATCCATCCATCCGCAAGGATTGCATCCCGGCCTCCACACAGCGGTCTCGCAACTCCAATGCCGGCGTGCGATCGGCAATCAGGTCGCGCACCTCATTGCTCATTTGAAGCATCTCGTAGATACCGCGGCGCCCCTTGTAACCCGTGTGTCCGCAGGCATCACAGCCGGTGCCATAAAAAATATCCCCAAGCACTTCGTCATCGTTCAGTTTGAGCATCAACTTCTGATCCGCCGTCATCGGCGCGTTTACTTTGCAGCGCTTACAAACGGTTTTACATAGACGTTGCGCCAACACGCCGTTCACCGAGGAGGAAATCATGAATGGCTCCACCCCCATGTCCAGCATACGCGTGATGGCCTCGGTGGAGCTGTTGGTGTGCAGGGTGCTCACAACCAGATGACCGGTAAGCGCCGCTTCAATACCGATCGATGCTGTCTCCAAATCCCGCATCTCACCCACGAGAATGATGTCCGGGTCCTGACGCAAAAACGATTTGAGCGCCTTGGAAAAGGTCATGCCCATGGCCTCAACAATATGACATTGCACAATGCCCTCCACCGGGAATTCGACTGGATCCTCCGCGGTGAGAATCTTGGTGTCGATGGTGTTCAACATGCGCAAGCAGGCATACAGCGTGGTGGTTTTTCCGGAGCCCGTAGGGCCAGTCACGAGGAACACCCCGTTTGGCTGCACGACGCAGTGACGAATGCTCTCATCCACTTTTGTGGGTATAGATAAGGCTTCGAGGCTCATCAGATCATCGTTCGAGGAGTCCAAAAGACGCAATACCACCGACTCGCCGAACTTGGTCGGCAAGGTGTTCATACGAAATACCAATTCACGACCAGCAATGCGTTCAGCAATACGACCATCCTGAGGGATGCGGCGCTCGGCAATATTGAGTCCAGCCAAGATCTTGAGACGCGACGCGATAGCCGGGGCCAATTCCTTGGGAGGCGGCGTGAGTATCTTCATCGACCCATCCACCTTCATTCGAATTTGGTAGTTGTCCTCAAACGGCTCGAAATGAATGTCCGCAGCTTGATCCTTGAGTGCCTGATACAGCACCATGTTTACAAACCGAACAATCGGAGCCTCGTCTCCGACTTCTTCAAGAATCTCCAATGCTTCAGGAGCATCATCCTCAGGTTTGGCCTCTGTTTCTTCCTCAAACCCATCCGCTCCGCCCATGGCCTCGATCAATTCGTCAAAGCCTTCGGCATCGGAATACTTGTCATCAATCAGCTTGGAGATCGCCAACGAATCCGCAATGCGAAGCTGCAGCGGGCGTTTGAGTTGATAGGCCAAGTCATCCAACGCGGTAGGATTCAAGGGATCGGCCATGCACAGGTGCAGCGTTTCCCCATCCAAACCAATCGGCAAACACTGATAATTCTTCGCCACATCCATTGGAATCAGCTCCAGTAATTCGGAGCTGAACTCAATGGCTGTGATATCAATGACATCCGTCCCCAGATATTCGGCCACGAGCTCCAGTTGCGAAGCGGTGTCCAGCACGCCCTGATCGTGCAGCAGCTTGGGTATCGCTGCGCCGGACATGTTGTGTTCACCTTGGATGGCCTCAAGATCTTGCGGATCAGCCAAATGCCTTTCGGCAATCAAATTCAAGAGCGGACTGGTTAGGATGCCTTCCATGAGATTTCTTTATATTGTTACCCAGCCGGAGGAGCCGGAGGCGCCCCAGCTGCGGCAGCATTAGGATCGGAGGGCATCTCGGCCTGCAAAGCCGCTTGTTCTTCGTCGTACTCCTTCAGGCGCAACAGCATGCCGTTGTAGTCCTGTGATTTGTCTTGGCAGTCTTCACGACTAACCAAGCCTTCAGAGTATTTACCAAATAGCATATCATCCATCGTTACCATCCCGTACTTCTGGCCGGTTTGTTGATCAGAAGGAATCCGGAAGGTTTTGTTGTCACGAATCAACGCAGCGATGGCAGGGGTATTCACCATGATATCGTGAATCGCACATCGCCCCTTGGGAATACGCTTCACCAGAATCTGGGAAATTACCGCCTGCAACACCGTGGAAAGCTGAATGCGAATGGTCTCCTGCTGCTGCATGGGAAAGGCGTTCACAATACGATCAACCGTCTTGGCCGCGCCAGTGGTGTGCAAGGTACCGAACACCAAGTGACCGGTTTCCGCGGCGGAAACCGCCATCTCAATGGTCTCCAAGTCACGCAACTCACCCACCAGAATCACTTCAGGATCCTGACGCAACGCGCGGCGCAGTGCCTCGGCAAAGCTCGGCACATCCTTGTGCACCTCGCGTTGCGTAGTGATGCCCACCTTGTGGGGATGATAAAACTCAATTGGATCCTCAATGGTAATAATGTGCGCGTGGTCCTGTGTCTCGTTGATGATGTTGATCATCGACGCGAGCGTGGTGGACTTTCCGGAACCAGTGGGGCCCGTTACCAGAATCATTCCCCGAGGCGTACTCAATAGTCGATTTACCAAGCCAGGATCCAACCCAATCACATCCAGCGGCAGCAGCTCATTGGGAATCTGCCGCAGCACCAGCGCCATATTGCCGCGCTCCTTGAAAGCCGAAACTCGAAAACGCGCCTTGGTGCCGAAGGCAAATCCAAAGTCTGCACCACCTTGGGTTCGGATATTTTGCACCTCATCATCATTGGCAATCGCCTTCACGAGATATTCCACATCCTCCTGCTCGCAAGGCGGACCTTCCACTCGCTTGAGGGTGCCGCCATCCCGATAGGCTGGCGGGATTCCCACGCGCACATGCAAGTCCGCTGCGCCTGAATCCACCATCATGTTCAACAGGTCAGGCATCCGATATACTGGCTCTTTTTCAGGCATGATTATTAATGTTCGTCACTCGCGGTTACCCGCATTACTTCGGCCACGGAAGTCATCCCGGAGGTAACTTTTTTTACCCCGTCATGACGCAGCGTCCGCATATGGCCATGCTCTACAGCATAATCGCGGAATTCATTGATGGGTTTTTCCTCAATCACCATGCGAGCGAGTTGATCTTCCATCTCCAAAACCTCGAAAAGCCCCATTCGCCCCTTGTAACCAGAATCTTCACAGGCCTTGCAGCCAGTCCCAATCATAGGCTGCATATCCTTCATCTCATCTTCGGTCAACCTTAGCGTGGTAATTTCATCTTTATGCAGCTCATACGGTTGTACGCAGTTTTTACAAAAACGCCGCACCAAACGCTGCGCCAACACACAACGACAGGCCGCCGCCACGAGGAAAGGTTTCACGCCCATATCGATCATTCGCGTCATTGCACCGGGCGCATCGTTGGTGTGCAACGTGGAGAACACAAAGTGACCGGTCAGGGATGCGTTCACCGCAATATTCCCTGTCTCGCTATCCCGAATCTCCCCCACCATGATGATGTTCGGTGCCTGACGCAGCATGGCTCGCAGCGCTGCAGAAAACGTCATGCCTGCTTGGTTGTTGACCTGCACCTGATTAATGCCCGACAACACATATTCCACCGGGTCCTCAACCGTGATAATCTTTTTGTTCGGCGTATTCAGGAGGTTCAAACAGGAATACAGCGTCGTCGTTTTGCCCGAACCCGTGGGGCCTGTCACCAGCATAATGCCATCGGGCATTTGGGCACTGCGCTCGAACACCTCCTGATCCTCCCGCATGAACCCCAGCTGATCCAAGCCGAGGTTTAGGCCACCTTTATCCAAAACACGAAGCACCATGCTTTCGCCGTAAAGCGTCGGCAGACAACTCACACGAAAGTCAATTTCCCGTTCATCAATGACCTGCTTGTAACGGCCATCCTGCGGGACCCGTTTTTCGGCAATGGACATTCCCGACTCAATTTTCAAACGCGAAATAATAGGCCCGGTCAACCGATGGGGAACGGACTGGTGCTCACGGAGCACGCCATCAATCCGGTACCGAATGCGCAGACGATGTTCGAACGGTTCAATATGAACGTCCGAACAATCCGCGCGAAATCCTTCGGCAATGATCAGGTTCACCATCTTGACCAATGGCGAGTTCTGCTCGTCACCGGTCGCTGCCACGCCGCTTTCGCCCACTGCGCCGCCCCCCTCGCCAATATCCACCTGCGTCTGGGAAAGCTCAGTAACCAACCGCTCCACGGCCTCATCGGTCGAACCATAGAAACGATCGATGGTGGCTTTGATCTGCGATTCACTGGCCACCTTGTAAACCACCGAGCCCACCTCGAGCAGGCGATTCAATGCATCCGTAGTGTCAATGTCCCCCGGATCCTCCAAGGCCACCGCCAGCTCGTCATTTTCATAAGCCACCGGAATTACCTGATACCGGCGGGCAATGTGCCGCGGCAGCGCTCCCATGGCCGCATCGTTGGGCTGCAGTTCTCTGAGGTCGATTGGATCGCAGCCGTACTGCATGCCGCGCGCCTGTACCAGCAGATCCGGATTCAGCGTCTTGGAAATCACCATCGTGTCGATCACTCCTGCTCCAGCAGGCTCCGCCACTGCGCGCGCGGCCTCCACTTGGGAAGGGTCCACCGCACCCATATCCATGAGCGTATCGAGCAGGTAATCGTCTTTTACGGCCATCAGCGTAAACGGCTAGTGCAACTTAGTGCCGGAATCGGCGGCCCGTCAAATCAGAGCTATCCGCAAACCTCAGTTTTTTCGGGCATTTCCTACGCATACGGATAAAGAAAAGGCGGAGCCGAAACCCCGCCTCTTGCAAATTTGATGTGCTTACCCCCTAGTCTTCCAGCTTCACCAGCCAGATATTCCGGAACCGCGTCGGGTTGCCGTGGTCCTGCAACTGGATTGGCCCTGGGCCATGCTGCTTGTATTTCGGTACATTACGATGTCCGCTCGGGCCGTTCATCTCCTGCTTGTCATGAACAACCGCGCCATTATGTACCACCGTAACAGTCGCCTTACGCACAAGCTTACCATCCTTGTCCCACTTAGGGGCTAGGAAGGTGATGTCATAGGTTTGCCATTTCCCCGGAGGACGGCAGGCATTTACCTTGGGCGGAAACTGGCCGTACAACGCGGCGCACTGGCCATCGGCGTAACTAATATTGTTATAGGAGTCGAGCACCTGCACCTCATAACGACCGTTCAAAAACACTCCGCTATTGCCGCGCCCCTGGCTCTCGCCCTTCACCACGTTCGGCGTGGCGAATTCCAAATGCAGCTTAACCGAGCCAAACGAATCCTTGGTCCGGAGCGAACCAGACCTTGGCGTCACTTCCATGTGACTATTTTCAATCTTCCACTTGTCATGGCTCCACTTGCTGGTGTCCGTGCCGTCAAACAACACCACCGCTCCTTTGGGCGGCTTCAGGCCCAGCGTCTTGGAAGGCCCCACTTCAACCACCTTGGGACGAGGACGATTGGCATCATGCACGCGCCATTTCTGGCCGGGGATGATGGGAGTATCGGTGTAACCCGGTAGCTTTTTATCTGCCGCATTGGTGTCCGCGCCGGCTGCCAGAAGCACCGCGCCGAGAGAAAAGAGAATCGTTCGTTTCATAAACTCAGGTTCGGTCGTAGCCTAGGCAGGCCCTCATGACCTCGCAAGGCAAACTTTCGCTTGGCCCAAAGCCGTCAGCCCGTTACAAGCCCGTGTGGCCGCAACTCCCATTCTCGATATCCAAGACCTGCATCTACAACGGGGTGATACCCGTATTTTGGATGGCTTAAACTGGCGGATAGAGCGCGGTGAACACTGGGCCGTACTCGGCCCCAACGGCTGCGGCAAAACCACACTGCTCGCCGCCCTGACCGGCTACAAGTTTCCCTCCCGGGGCGACATCCAAATTTTAGGCAACATCTTCGGAGACAGCGACTGGACCGAGCTCCGCAAACACATTGGCCTCGTCAGCTCCACGCTCAACAAACTCATGGCCGAGGATGAGCCCGTCTTGGAAACCATCGTGAGCGGCAAGTACGCCATGATTGATCTCTGGCACAAACCTTCTGTGGCTGACCAACGCGAAGCTCGCGCCCTCCTCAAGCGCATCGAATGCGCTCATCTGGCCGACCGCCCTTGGGCGCAGTTATCTCAGGGAGAACGTCAACGCGCGCTCATCGGCCGCGCCTTGATGGCCCGCCCCAAGTTGTTGATGCTCGATGAACCCTGCGCCGGCTTGGACCCGGTGGCTCGCGAGCATTTCTTGCAATTCATTGACCGCCTCGGTCGCCAGCGTAATACACCCACCATTGTGCTCATCACCCATCACGTTGAGGAGATCATGCCGGTATTTTCCCACGCCCTCCTGCTGCGCAAAGGCCGCGATGTCGCGCACGGGCCGGTGAAACGAATTTTGAAAAATGACTCCCTGAGCAAGGCCTTTGACTGTGAGGTCGCCATTAGCCGTAGGCAGGGCCGATACTGGCTCACTGCCCAGCCCGCGCGCGCCTCAGTGATGTGATCAATACTGCGGCCCGGGAAACCACGGCTGAAATTCCTCATCCCCAATGCCGTTCAGTTCGCTCTTAGTTTTCTCGCCGTTGGCCACAGAAATGATTTT
>Ga0315321_10000349_pt1 | contig 33296 bp, 31 predicted proteins | sample M180m21515metaG_FD_203464 | JGI IMG/M metagenome (GOLD analysis project Ga0315321, IMG submission 203464) | Ammonia-oxidizing marine archaeal communities from Monterey Bay, California, United States - M1 80m 21515 | ecosystem: Environmental > Aquatic > Marine > Intertidal zone | place: USA... | reverse complement strand
TTCATCAAACGCGATAATCCGGCCATGAGCAGCAGCCAATGCGCCCGCCGCAAGACCTTCAGACGCGCCACGCGGTGCGTGGAGAAACGAGCCTGTGTGTAAGGTGACGCTCACATAAGCCTCCATAGCTTGACTCGTCACACCGAAGGCTTTTGTTCGCGGGTGCGCAGTCGCTTGCGCGCTAGCGTGCTAAACCGCGAAGCGCTTACCTCGTTGCGGCTTGGTCGTTGTTTCGGTTAGGACCGCCTCCGACAAAGCGAGGAACGCCCCATGGCAAGCACCGCAAAGCGAAAAGGTCGCGCCAATCGCGCGGCGATCAGTAAAGATCAGTGGAAGCACTGGTACCGCACAGTTTTAGCCGCTCGTCGTCTGGACGATGAGGCGGTCAAATACATCCGTAAAGGGATGGGTTGGGGATATCATGCGGCCTTCGCTGGCCACGATGGAATCCAACTTCAGATCGGCCTAGCGTTTCGCCCGAACGTTGATTTCATGTTCGGCTATTACCGAGACACGCTGAGCTCGTACGCAGGCGGAATGAGTCTTTATGAGCTGATGCTCAACGGCTTGAGCCGAGCGGATGATCCTTGCAGCGGCGGTCGGCACATGTCGAACCACTTTGGTAAGCCCGAGATTGGGATCCAAAATGTCAGCTCGTGCACGGGCAATCATTATCTGCACGCAGTGGGTGTGGCACGAGCCATCAAGTACTACCGAGAAGAGGCTAATGAGCCGCCAAAGGATACCCGGATCGCAATCGCGAGTACGGGTGATTCAGCGACCTCTGAGGGCTACGTCTTCGAAGCGATCAATGGAGCCGCCAACGAGAAGCTCCCCGTCCTCTTTGTGGTTCAAAACAATCACTTTGGTATCTCCGTACCGTTGAGCAACTCGACGGCGAACCACGAGCGCGTCAGTGAGAACTATCGGGGCATTAAGAATCTTCACATCGAGCAGGTCGACGGGACCGACGCCGAAGCCTGTTTCCATGGCGTCAATCGCTGCCTAGATTATATCCGCTCAGGCAAAGGGCCGGCTTTGATCGAGGGCGAATGTGTTCGGTTGAACGCCCACTCGAACTCTGATCGCCAGACCCTGTACCGAAGTGAAGAAGAGATCGAGGGCCTCGCTGCTCAGGATCCACTACCTAAGCTGCGCGCAAAGGTTCGCTCGGCTGGTGTCGCCGAGCGCACGCTCAAAGCGATCGAAGCTGAGGTCGAGGAAGAGCTCAAAGACGCTCAAACACGGGGCGAGGCAGCTGCTACTCCGGACCCTGCGACGGTGATGGACTTTGTCACGCCGCCGCAGGTTTGGCTTCCCGGCTCCGACGGCGCCGATCACCTCGGTGACGGCACCTGGAAAATTCGAGAGGCCATCAACGAGACCTTGAAAGCCGAATTCCGTCGCAATTCAGACACCTTCTTGTGGGGACAAGATTGCGCCTCTCAGGACAAAGGCGGTGTGTTCAATGTCACCAAGGGGATGCTGCAAGAATTCGGCGCCGGTCGCGTCCGCAACGCGCCGATCGCAGAAGACTTTATCGTGGGCACCGCAAACGGCGCGTGCCGCTTCAAGGATGACATTCGAGTGGTGGTCGAAGCGGCTCAGTTCGCCGATTACGTCTGGCCTGCCATGGAGCAGATCGTCGAAACCAGTCATGACTATTATCGATCCAATGGCGCGTGGTCGCCGGCGATCACCGCTCGCCTAGCATCCTGCGCCTACATCGGCGGCGGTCTCTACCACAGCCAAACTGTTGAGGGCCTGTTCTCGGCGCTGCCGGGTGTGCGGATCGTGATGCCCGCCTTTGCCGATGATGCCGCGGGATTGTTGCGCACTTGCTTGCGAAGCCGAGGGTTGAATTTCTTCCTCGAGCCTAAGTTCTTGTACAACCAACTCTTCGCTCAAGGGCCGAGCTGCGATGACGACTATGCGATCCCCTTCGGTAAAGCGCGTCTGCGGCGTGAAGGGCGCGACGTCTCGATCATCACCTATGGAACGCCAGTTCACTTTGCCCTGCGCGCAGCCAAGAAGCTGATCGATGAAGGCATTGAAGTCGAGGTGCTCGATTTGCGCTCGCTGAAACCCTTTGACGAAGAGGCAGTGCTTGAGACCGTTCGCAAGACAGGACGAGTCATCGTGGCGAGTGAGGACAGCCCATTTGGCACTTATGCTGGCGAGATTTCGGCGTTCATTGCGCAGAAGGGCTTTGATTGGCTCGATGCGCCAGTCACTCGAGTGACCTCGAAGGAAGCGCCCGTGGCTTTTAGTCGAATTCTTGAGAATGAGCGGATGCTGTCCGAAGCCGATATGATCGAAGCCGTGCGAAATCTGGTGGCTTACTAGCGATAAAAAACACCGAATTGCAGATTCTGCTGAGCCTGGCACAATCGGGGAGTTAGGAGCGCCTTTGATGCGTCCATCTGCTCTTGTTCTTCTATTAGCCGCGTGCAGCCTAAACCCAGACGCTCCCGGTCTCGATCAGGTCGACCCGAGTCAGCGTGCAGGCGCTGACGCAGGGGCGGTGAGTCCCGCAGCTGACACCGGGAACCAATCGGTGTCGCCCACGGGGGACGCTGGCGCGACCCAAGTCCCGCCCGAAGACCCGCCTGACTGTCGCACCAACGACGACTGCTCCGAGGGTGACGTCTGCCGAAGCGGCGAATGCCGAGGGTTACTGCATGGCTGCGCCTCGTCTGCCGATTGCCACGAAGGCGCTGTTTGCTCGACCCAAAGCGGCGTCTGCGTCGAGACCTGTGAGGGCGACTCCGATTGCCCAGAAGAGACTCGCTGCGCTCACGTTGGCTTGTGCCTTGCTGAGTGCCGCATGGACCAATCCGATGAGATTTGTCCCGACGGTACTGTGTGTAAAGAGAACCGTCGGGTTTCAGACTTTCCCTACTGCGGACCGGCCGAGGAAGTTCGCTGTGGACCCGGTGGTACCTGCCCAGCAGGCATGGGGTGCAACCCGCAAACCGGACTGTGCGATGAAGAGTCTGCGTGCGTCTCGGATCGAGACTGCCCTCAACAGCAGCTTTGCAACCAAGCGACGGGTCGATGTCATGACTCGAACGGAGCCTGCGGCACCGACCGTGACTGTCCCGAAGAGATGATCTGCCACCGCGTTCATCGCCGATGCACGGCGCCGGGATGGTGTGAAACGCATCACGAGTGTCCTGGGCGCGAGCAGTGCCACCCGATTCTTGAGCAGTGCATGGACCGGTGTCAGATGGATCGCCACTGCCCCGATGATCAGCGCTGCCGTGAGTCATGGTGCGTTGACGAATGAGCAGAGCGGCGGGTTGGGTTCTGGTGGCTTTGACGGGCTGCACAGCAGCCGACGTCGAGCCCCCAGTTTTACCGCCGGATACGGGCGCTACGCTGACCGACTCTGGAGTTCAGGCAGGAGCCGATGCGGCGCTCTCGGATAGCGGCTCGGCGGGACTAGACGCTACCATCGCCCGCGACACGGGCGAGGTGATCATCACTCGTGACGCAGGAGCGGCTGACGCGGCCCCCAACCAAGGCTGCGAAGGCCCAAACCCGGCTCAATGCACATCGGATGAGGAATGCCCTGGGGATCAAGTCTGCGACCGCAGCGGCTGTCGACCGAGCGCTTGCAGTTGTTCAAACGGTGAGTGGCTGTGCACGCCAGATTGTGGCGGCGGGATTTGCCGTGAACCCGACCAGCAAGGCTGCGAGGGGAGTAACCCACAAGGATGCGCCGCAGACCGAGATTGTGGTCAGGGCTTTGTTTGCGACCTAACGCCTTGTGTCTCGTCTCGTTGTCGTTGTTCGGAAGCGCAATGGAGCTGCACCCGAGACTGCGGCGGGGGTCGCTGCGTGGGCAGCGAGGGGATCTGCGAAGGGGTCGCTGCGCCGAGTGGCTGCAGCCAGTTTAGCTGCCCCGAAGGCCAGCGCTGCGTGCGTGATCGAAACGGCTGCGAGCCCAGCTCGTGCTTTTGTGAGCGGGGCGGCTGGACCTGTACCGAGGATTGCGGTGGCGGTGGCGAGTGCCGCCCGATCTAGCTTACTCGCAGGTGAGCGCAACTCGCTCGACGCAAATCCCGTCGATGCAGGTATCCGAATCACATTCTGAGCTGCTATCGCAGTCGGCATCGATCGCTTCTTTAGCCGAACAAACGGAGTCGGAGCAGTAGTTGCCACGAGCGCACTCTGAGTCCCCCGAGCAACTCTCACTCGCAGCGCTGAGCCCAACACAGCTTGAGGTCAAGGTGTCGCATCGAGTATCGACGGGACAAAGCGCGCTGCGTTTCATCTCGTCGTCGCCGTCGGGGACTTGGCAAGTCGCTCCGATCGTAGTCGGCTCACTCACGCACACATCATCAATGCAGATCGACCCCAGCGCGCAGAGCTTATCGCCCGTATCACCGCAGGCCTCGCCGGCTTGAGCCAGCGTATAGGTCGTGCAGACGTTTTCGACACATAAATCCATTGGATTTTCGCAGTTGCCTTCAATGCTTGAAAAATCTGATTCGCAGGGTTGTCCGGTAGCCGACTGTGGCGTCTTGGTGACACAAACACTACTCTCTGGGTCGCATTGACCATCCTCTGCGCAGACCAAAACTCGGCTGCACGCTTCGCCAAGTGCTGCCGGATTAACACATTCGCCGCATTGACCGGGCTCAGCAGAGCAGACATTCGTCGTGCATTCGGACGGATTGCCGCAAGGGTCACCGAGTTGTTGGTTGGGCGCAATGAATTCTCGGCACTCAGGGGATTGGGTTTCCAACGAACATTGAGACATCGAATCAAAGCACGCTTGTGCTTTAGACAAATCGACGTTGACTCGTCCGGCATTGATGGTGGCGCGCAGATTTTTGACCATGTCGCTGGCGACCATGTTTTTGCAGTGCTCTTTGTTGTTCCAGGCGTGGACGAGTTGGTCGCCACCGAATGCGAAGAAAAACTGTCGAAGTAGTGAAGCCTGTACGGTATCATTGCAACGAGTAAGACCCTCACAAAAAGCGTCTTGATAGGCTTCGAGCGCTGCATCGATGGTTTCTGGCACATTGCCACCACCACCACCGCCGCCGCCGCCGCCGCCGCTATCACTCGCCGGTGGGCCGCATGCTAAAAATGGGGAGCACAGGAGCACAAGAAATAAACGGCGCATAACGAGTCCTTAGCATTCGGTGGTGACCAAGCCTTTACGCAAATTCGTGGCGTGTCACTAGACGGTGAACGTCAGCAAACGCTGGAATCTTTAGAGGTCTCAACCGGAATAGCGCGCCGAAATTCGCGGCACCAAATAATCGCTAAAAGCGTTGTTGAGCTCATACCTGGGCGAAAATCCCCAGTCTCTACGAGCGGGGCTGTCATCCACAGCGGCGGGCCAGGAGTCCACGATCGCTTGGCGTTTGAGGTGCGGCGCAAAGCTCACTTTAGCCTGGTCAAAATGCTTTTGGACCTCGTCGCAGAAGTCCTGCGCTGAGCAGGAGAAGGCGTTGATGTTGTAGACGCGCTGAGACAGCGCCTCTTCAGGCGCCTGGTACAGATCGAGCAGCGCTTGCACGCCGTCGGGCATCGCCATGAAGGGGATCGTCGTGTCTGGTCTGACAAAGCAGGCGTAGGGCTTGCCCTGGGCTGCCGCATGAATCATTTCGGGGCCGTAATCTGACGTGCCGCCGCTGGGCTCGGTGTCCGCTGAGATCAACCCCGGGAACCGAATACCGCGAAAGTCGACGCCGCCCTTGCTCGGCTCGGCGGCGAGCTGTTGGTAATGCTCTGCGAAGTAGCGCCCGAGATGCTCGCAATACACTTTGTTGCAGCCATACATCGTCGTCGGCTCGGTGTATTCGTGCTCCTTGAGCGGATGCAGACGGTCTTTCTTACCGGCTACGCCATACGCCGCGATCGAAGACGGAAAGATAAATTTCGTCCGAACGCCAGACCAAGTGCTTTGCTGATGTGCTAAGCGCAGCAGCTCTAAGGTGCCTGTGACGTTCACTCGATGGGCGATCTCGGGGCTAAACTCAGCGCGTGTCGAGAGCAGCGCCGCCAGGTGAAAGATCGTGGTCACTTCATACTGGCTCACCAATCGTTGCATGAGCTGGGTATCGAGGATGTCACCCGCCTGGTGAGCACGAACTTTGGACCTTAGGCTCTTATCGAGCGGATGCAGGTCGACGGCGACGATGTCGGCGTTTCGCTCCGACAATGCTTGAATCAGACCGTGACCCATTTCGCCGTTTGCTCCGGTGATCAGGATGGCTTGTCGGCGTGCTCGATTATCCACGGCGTGCTCCTCGTTCGTCAGTTCATTTTACTGCGCTCAAGCAGCTCGATGAGCTGCTCAGGCGCTGCATAGGCGACAATGCTGCCGGCCAGAAGATCTTCGGGCAGCGTGGCGGCTAAGACATCGATTCGATGCTCTGCTTTGGTGTCCGCAATAAACAAGCGCAGGGCTTCGGCTAGCTCTTCTTCGGTTTCGGCCTCGGCTCGCAGCGCTAGCTCGCACAGCTCGTCGAAATCAAAAGCATGCTGCCAATGGGGGTTGGCATGTTGTTCGCGCAGGGCTTCTGCAACCATCGGCAAAATACCTTGGCGATAGGCTCGATGCGCCACGTAAGCCGTCATCCCAATACCCGTCGCAATGCGCAGGGCTTCAGCCGCTAAGGTGGTGTCCTCGAGCTTGGAGACCAACAACTTGCGTCGCTTCTTCGGTGCCAGGGAATCGATCCAAATTTCCAAGTTGCTACGAGCTTCCTCGTCCTCTTCTTGGTGGGCTTGCGCAAGCACATCACCGAACTCAAGCTCGCCATCTTCTCGGATCAGCTTTTGTCGCCCAGCGATGGCTGCGGCGCGCATCCAAAGTCGAAGCATGCCGGCCAGTAAAGCCACCAAGATGGTGACGCCTAGGCTACCGAAAGCCATCAACCACTGACCACGCAAAAGACCGGCCGCAGTGCTCAGTAAACCGAGCACGAAGACGATCAGCGTAACGCCGAGTAGAGCGCCCAGAATGCGCTGAGTCTTTAAGCGTGAAGGGCTCACCGGTCGACCTAGCGGTTCCGGTACTCGACCCAAGCGCCTTCAGCGACGACTTTGAGTTCTTCCCCGCTCTTCGGCACTTTAGCGCCCTCTTTTTCGAGGTGTGCGATCTGGGCTTCGCTGAGTTTCGAGGTCGAGAGGATCCCTTTGACCACCACGATGGTCCCTTCAGCGAGCGAGGTGGGCATGAAGAAGCTGTAATCCTTAAAGCCGATCCGCATGCGAGCGTCGCCATCCTTCAAGCTCATCCAGCAGCCCTTTTTGGTGCACACTTTATGGACGGGTCCAATGACCTGAACCAGTTCGCCGGTTTTTTTCTTCGCCGCGTTGGGAAGTTCGGGGAGAGGAATCGGATTCAGTACAGCGAACGGCTTGCCGTAGCTCACGGGTGTAGGCATCGTGGGAGCAGCAGGGGAAGCGATTAGAGTCAGCATCGTGAGCATTGTGCAACCGAGCATGGCAGAATCTCCTTAGATAGTAGGCATGGCTTACGGGCCCGTCTACGAATCGAAAACGACAAAAAGGAACAAAGATGGCGCGACACCTATTGCTGATGATCACCCTTGGTGCCTTTGGCTGCCAATGTGAAGCCGATTCTCCGGATCTCATTTTTGATGCAGGACCGGCAGGCCCGAGCATTCCTGAATGCGAAGGTGCGCTGGTCAATGATCCTGTCTCCGGGCGCTGTGTGCCGATGCGTGGGGTCTCAAGAAAGTGTCCGGACGGTGCTTACGATACCGCGCACCCCTGGGCAGTTGATGCCATGGAAGCCGGTGCTGCAGTGGTCTATGTCGCCGAAGGCGGCACGGGCAGTGGCAGCGAAGCCGATCCGATGGGTGATCTGGGTCAAGCACTTCAGCAACTTCAAGAGCGCGGTGGCTTGATTCTGCTTGGCGAAGGTTCATTTACGGTTGGTGCCCAGCCTTTGGTTACCGAGCCCGTAACGGTTGTTGGTCGTTGCTCAGCAGGAAGCAACATCGGCGGCCAGGTCGGTGGCCGGTGGAATGTGAACGGCTTTGGTGAGAACGCCACCATGCGTTTAGCCGGACTGAGACTGAAGATGGGTCTCAAAGCGTCGAACTTGCGCTCGATCGAACTGAACCAGCTCGTTGCCAAAGCAGAGACTGGTCAACGCAGCCAGCCTGGTGTTGAGATTCGCTCCGATGAGGATGAAGGTATCCGGTTTACAGCGCATAATGTCGAGATCTCTCACTGGGCACAGGCGGTGTTTGCGACCGTGGGGATCGCGAGCGTTGAGATCAGCGGATCGCGGATGGAGCAGCTTGGAACCGGCACCATCGAAGTGCACCAAACGATCGATGGAGCGCGCGTCTCGATCAGCAACAACCTGTTGACGACTCGTGAAGATGCAGAGGTGGTCGTGGCTGTCGGTAAACCGCAAGGCTTGGGTGCGACTATCGATGAGCGAGAAACCCTTGTGGACACGTTTCAAGGTGAGATCATCATCCGCGACAACACCATCCGAGGTCTTCCAGACGAAGCGATCGCTCGCCAGCGCGACGATGGATCCAAGATGGGTGTGGCGGTCCGTTATCCTCGTTTGAGCGCCGATAACCGCATTGAAATCCGGGGCAACAGCATCTCGGACCTTCGAGACGCTGGTATCTGGTTGCGCCAGGTAGCGTCCTCCTCAGAGGGAGATGATACGGGTCAATGGCAGGTGGTTAAGAACACCATCGAGCGAGTCGCTCGTGGCATGGTGATTGATCACATCACCGGCTCGATGACGGTCAGTGAGAACGCGATGGTTGAACCCGACGGAGTCGGCGTGGCGCTGCGTTACCCCGGCAGCGGTGTGAGTTTGAACCAAAATGGCGTGGTCAGCCCCGGCGGACGTGGTTACGATCTAGGACCGGCAAAATCACCAACATCGAGCATTACGTTGTCTGAGAATCAGGTCAGTGGAGCCATTCGCTCTGGCTTTTATCTGCGCGCATCAGGTGGCGGAACCTGGAACCTGAATTCGAACACGGCTCACGACTGCGATTGGGGCTTTGCTGCGGTCGGTGGCGTCGAAGGCGAAGACCAGTCAGTGGACATTACCTTCTCGGGTAATGGGGTCGTTGCCCTGAACGAAGAAACGCATCGCGTGGGTATCGGCGTGGTCGATGTCAAAGGTGATGTGCGGATCTCAGGTGATCGCCTCGAGAGCTCGCGTGTCGGAATCTGGTTAGAGCGCAATCACGGCGGGACCATTACTGTTTCAAACCCTGCGATGATTCGCTCGGGGGGGGCGTCGCTGCTTGCGATCGGAAACAACAGCGCGATTGCGGTTGATGAGCTGCTGATTCCTCAAACTGAATTGACGACCATTGCATATGACGACTTGGCCGATGGTGGCGGCGCGGTCACTCAAGTGGGCTTGCTGCTTCTCGATAACCGAGAGGTGTCGTTGGTGAATGTCAGCGCTTTGGTTAATCCGCTGGACCAAGCCATTGTGGTCGACCGATCCGCGCTAGCTAACGAGCACTATGAGGGTCTGGACTTAGAGACCGGCGCTTCGATGTCGACTCAGGGGCTTGAGGGGCCTGATAATTCTTTTCGCTCTGCAGATCTTAGCGGGCTCACCATTGAGGGCACCGGAGCGGCTCGCTTTGTGGAAGCCGGTGATCTAGCGATCGCTCGAGGTTGGTTGCGAGGAGCGCCTTGAACCGTGTCTTGTGGGCAGCTTTGCTGCTCTTCGCTGGCTGCTCAAAGGGCACGCCAGCGGATCCAGGTAAACCGTCTCTAAAGGCAGAGTCTGCAGCGGAAAAAACGCCCTCTACTCAACGAGGGGCTCCCAACACCAAGCCTCGTTACGCTCAAGGGATCGTCAATCCGCTCATGGGCGCCTTTAAGCGTTTTGATGGCTTCCATTTAGCCTCAAGTTTGTGGCCGGAGCTGAGCCGTTTTCATGCCCAGATCGATCAACATGATGCGTCGCAGGGGTTCTTGATTGGCTTTTTGGTCAACTACCTCGAAGGCGCTGTGCAAGGTTCTGAGCGCGGGGCGCTCGATGCCGTGTTGTTCTTTGGGGCTCGTCAGGATGCTGAGAAGAGGAGGTGGCGAGTGGCCACATACGAAACCGTTGCGGTCCCACCTGGACCGCTAAAGCTGGTCGCATCAAGCAGCGATGACGGCCTCACTGTTTCGGCTTCGGCTAAGCTTAATTTACGGCGAGAAAACGAGCGGCTCGTCGTCGATGTAATCGACGGAGCTGAGCGTTACAGCCGCAGCTTTCAGCGATTGCAAAAAGCCTGGGCTCTGGAACCCGGTGGAGCGGTTCGCAAATAACTCGTTCAGCGAACAACGGCGCCACCTTGACACGATGATTCAGGTTGATGAAATCGACTGCCTCTTTTGATGGATTTTGATGGCTACGCTGAATCAAATCTTTCCTGGAAACCTTGGGCGGCTCAAGCTGCTTAGAGTCGTGCTCAAGCTCGGCATGCCAGAGCTTAAAGGGCACAACCCAAATCAGCCTTTAGACCCGATGCTTGAGCGGCGGATTCGTCAGGCTTTGCGTGAAGTGGAGCTGGGCTAATGAGTAAACTCAAAGGGCAAGTTCAAGAGCAAGGCTTCGGGCGACGTAGCTTAGGCGGCGAGCCACTCGTTTACCACTGCAACTTCTACAACTACTGGCTGCAGAAAACCGTTCTGCTCGTCGATGATTTGGGTATGGAAGAGATCATCCAAGATGCCGCTGCAGCATCAGCCTTTGCCTGTTTAAAGGGGCTGTCGGGGCAGGACTCGGCTCAAGCCGAGGCACTCTTTGCCTATCTCGGATTTGGTCAGATTGATCTGTCTGAGGTGACCGCAGCGGGAGGTCATGCGACCACATCGGTCTCGCATTATGGTCAATGTCTGTCATCAGCGGCTGGGGTTCCGTTTGCGAAACCGCAGAGTCGTTTTGATGCCGGATTCGCTGCCGGCGCTGGCGCCTGGGCACATGGACGACTAGCGAGTGGTTTTGGAGCCTCTATCCAAGCCTGTATGAGCGTGGGTGCGGAGCAAGGTAAGGTCGGTCTTAAGGGGCGGGTTCAGCCGGACTTTATGCAGACCTACGGAATGGGCCCTGCCTCCACGGATGCGCGTCCTCCCAACACCTGGGCAGCGGTGGACCAAGCAGCGGTCGATCAAGCGGTTCAGGCTTTGCACTTGGTGGGTAACGAAGAGGGCCTGATCCCGCGCTTTGGGGTCATGTTGACTCAGCATTTCGCCCATTTCTACAATCGGCTAAGCTTCGAGTTTTTGAGACGAATGAGTCACACAGGCATGCGCATGGCGGGAGAGCACTTGCTCATCGACGCAGGCTATCGCTGCGCGTTTCATACCTTTGGTGGCATCTTTAATTCGGCTGAATGGGAAGCCTTGATGGGTTCAAAAGTCGCCTCACGTGAGGCGGGTGCGCACTCGATGGCGTCGATTGTGAGCGCCTTAGGTTGGGGGCGCTGGCGTTTAGTTGAGATCAGTGACCGTCGCGCGGTGTTGAGGCTCTATGACGATTATGAGAGCCTCGGCTATCAAGCGATGTACGGGGCGGCGAGTCGACCGGTAGCCTTTTTGGCAGCCGGGGGCTTAGGCGGCTTGATGAACCTCTTGTACCTCGGCGATGTGCTGGACAAGCCGGTCCTCGATAATGACTATTTTGAGCGTGTCTTTGAGCACCCTGATGCTTTTGCGGTTCATCAAACCAAGTCGATCGCTATGGGGGATGCATACTCTGAGATCGTCGCAGACCGGTGAGCTTTGAGCGCTTTGCGGATCCTCGCTGCCAGCGCGGGCTGACCTTTGTGTACCGACTGGATCATTCCATTGACCCCGGGGATTTTAGCCTAGCGATCGGTCCGGACGTTGCGCGCTCAAAGCAGGTCTGGGGCTCGAGGGAGGTTCAGATTTGGATCGCTCCAAAACGCTTTGAGTGCCAGCTTGGCGTCCGTGATTTAGAGCTGCGTTTTATGCACCGGTTTTCGGCATCGGCGGAGCAGCGTGTGATCGACCGGTCACGGTTTGAAGAGGCGCTTTCAACTGCGCTTAGGCGCTAGCTACCGAGTCTTCGGCGACCACAGGTATCCAGTTTAAATACACCATCGCAGGGATCACGAGCATATCCGCAACCACCGCCATGCACATCGTGGTCGGTAGGATCAGCCCCACATATTTGAAGGTCAGATATGGGCTGAACAAAAAGACGCCAAAGCCCAGCACGAGGATAATCGACGTTCGGACAATACCTACGCCCGTCTCATGGAGCGATAGACGAATTGCTTCATCCTTATCTAAGCCTGCCGTTCGCTCGATTTTGTAACGCGTCAAAAAGTGGATGGTATCGTCCACGGCGATCCCGAGGGCGATCGAGACCATGAACAAGGCGTCGATATCGATCTTCAAGCCGATCAGCCCTAAAATACCAATCCCTGAAATCACCGGAAGAATATTGGGCATCATCGAGGCTAAACCGACGCGCCATGAGCGATACACTAGACTCATCACAAAGGTGATCACCATCGCCGCAAAGGCGAAGCCTATATACAGCTGAATACCGAGCGCCTCGATGACATCACTGAGCAGGATATCAATGCCGTTGATTTGCGTTTTGATTCCACCTTCTGGGGTGGGAAAGCGCTCGCGCAGCTTGGGCTCGACCGCCTTCATAAAAGCGACCGAGTTTCGTGTGCCCAAGCTGGGCATTCGCAGCTGCATGCGCAGGTATCGACGGTCCTCATCGACAAAGGTGCTCAGGCCTTCGCCCCCTTGGTCTTCAAACAAGGCGAGCTGAGCGGCGAACTGGGCGCGGTTGGGAAGCGGCGTTTCACCGCCCATCGCTTGGTGCGTACGTTGGGCAATATCAGCGACTGAGAAAGCACCGATGACCACGGGTTTACCGTCTAAGATACTAGGGTCACGGAAGGCTTTGAGGTCTGCAGCTGCAGCGAGGAGTTGTTCAAGATAGTAGTTGGCTTTGGCGCCTTCGACCGAGTCGACTCGTTCTCGCTGGTTGATGGCGACGGCTGCGCTTGGCTCATCGTCTTCAATACCGAACTCATCGTCTTCATCATTGACCACGTCGACCGCAGCAGGAGCATCCACTTCTTCCGACCGAATAAAGACGTCGCGCTCAAGGGCTCCACCTTTTCGTCCCGTATCGATCAGGACCTCAGCGGTCAGACCACCTGAGAGTCGCTCGCCAAAAAACTTCGCAGCGAGGGCGACCGGGTGATCATCATAAAACTTGGCGTCTAGGTTGGTGTCGATCACCAAGGCGTTGAGTCCTGCAATCGCCAGCGCGGTGAGCATGACACTCACTGCGATCACTCGACGAGGCGCCTGACGCGCCACTCGCTGACACCAATTCAGGACCCGGTATGTTGTTTTGCTTTGCGTGGGGACTTGAGAAGGTAGGTCAGAGAAGCTGATCAAAATCGGAACGACCGTGAACGCGAGCAAAAAGGCTGCGATCACGCCCACTGCGCAGACGACTCCAAGCTCCTGAGCCGTCACAAGCGGGATGAAGCGCAGACTCGAGAACCCGATCAGGGTGGTTAGACTGGTCAAGAAGCAGGCGGTACCGACCTCGCGAAAGGCAGAAAGAAGCGCCTCTTCACGGTCTTCTCGCGAGCGCTCAAAACGATACTGACCCACGAGGTGAACGACATTAGCGACCGACAGCACCAAGACGATCATCGGCGCCATCGCCGCCACAATCGAGATGCGTCCGTTGATGGTTCCGCCAAAACCAACCGCCCAAATCACTGCGGGTATGGCGACCAAGAGACAGTAAACAACCGCCTTGGCTGAGCGCAGTAAGAACGCAAGCAGTAAGCAAATAACCAGCAGGGTAGCGCCAAAGAACGGCCCCATGTGGCGCCGCGTCTCGGTGAGCAAAAATCCAGCTGAAACCGGCATGCCGGTGGGGAAAACCTGGTCACGCTTATAGCCGGCTTCTTCTGCCCACTCGTGCGCTTTCATGGCGGTGTCCATGCGCGCCGCTTCGAGCAACGACAGCTTCCCTTCATCCGATGTCAGGAGTTTCGTTCCCCCGGGCACGGTCTGGGCGAAGGCGCGCATAGCGGCTAAGACTTCAGGCTTCGCTGTGTCTTCGATCGATGATGTCATTTCGGCGATGATCGCCGTCGCTTTACCGTCACGGCTAAGAAAGGTGGGGACGAATAAGCCGTCCTTGCGAAGCTCATCACGCGCGGCGTTGATCTGCTGTTGGGTGAGCGCACCTTTTGGTAAAAAGCGGGCGACCTTCAGACCACCCTCCTCGGGATCGATACGTTGAAGATCATCCAGGCTCGTCAGATCGCTGATCAAGGGCTGCGCTTGAACGATGGCTTTGAGTTTACGAAGCCGCTCAATGCCTTCGGGAGTGGTCAGTTGATCGTCTTCGATTCCAATCAACATGACCGTATCGGAACCAAAAATCTCACGCATCTGGTCATAGACCTGAGCGCGGTCAGAGCTCTTTTTAATCATGTCCAAAAGGGCGGTTCGGATCTCTACCTGACTGCCTAAAGCACCAGCAAATGCGGTCAGACCAAACATTAGAAATAGGGTCTTAAACCGATGCCGCAGCATCAACCGGACCCACTGTTCTAAAAGATTAGCCAAGATGAATACCGCCGTAGAGGTTGCGCGAAGGCTCTACGATGCCTTTCTTGTACGGGCAACCGGAGGCCGCCAAGTGAGCAACGAAGATCAACCGTGTGGGTTATACCGCACTACTGTCCCGACCATTGATGGCATTCAGGCAGACCGCTTAGTTTACTACCATAATCACGGCGATCCAGGGCCTGGGGTCTACTACCCAGAGCGTTGGGTGAACAATCGAGCGGTGTTTTCTGGCCGTGGCCACACCATTCCAAGCGGTGATTACGCCCAGAGCTTGGAGACTTTGCCCGAAGAGGGGTTTTACAAGGTCGAGGCGCGCTTTCATTGCTGCGACAAAATGTGTCGGGAGTTTAAGTTCGGTGAACTGGTACAGCTGGGCTACGACAGTGGCGCCAATCCGATTTTGTTTCTGCCCGGATATCGCGACGAGCGATTCGAGCTTCCCGAATCAGGGATTCCCGTCGACCGGGGAGCGCTGAACTATCTCGAGCCGCTGCGCATTCAGCAATTGGGTAAAGCGCAAGGCCGTGACTGACGAACGCACCCCACAATCCGACTGCGCAGAGGCTCATGGGATCTCTGCGTTCGAGCTTTTTTGCGCCTACCATTTAGGTATCCAGGCGGATGGTACGTACCGATTTGGTCACGTGCACGATGTCGCAAAGCGCTTCGAGGTGGGCTCGGCGGTCATTCGCCAATCGCTCGAGGAGTTCGCTCTGCGTCCAGATGATCTTTGGAACTTGAAGTGGGATCTCAGCGAGGCTCAAGTCGCCATCGCGGTGGCGGCACCCGGCGCAGATCTCCGAGCCATCGCATTTGTCCACTGGAGGAAGCTGCTCACAGCGCCCAGACGCAAGCGCGATTGGGCGAAGGAATTGGCAGATGATCGTGCAGCTAATGCAACGATTTTTGATGATGATCTTTCTTGATAATAAGTGCTGGCGCGAGCCCTTTGGTGCGGCTAGACAGCATTCAGAAACCCCTTTTGGACAGGAGCTACTCCCATGACTTCTAACCCCGCTTACAAGGTCGCTGATCTCACGTTAGCTGACTTCGGTCGCAAAGAGATCGAAATCGCTGAACACGAAATGCCCGGTTTGATGGCGACTCGGGCGAAATACGGCCCGTCGAAGCCACTCGCTGGTGTTAAAGTGATGGGCTCGCTGCACATGACTGTTCAGACGGCAGTGCTGATCGAAACTCTGGTCGATCTGGGTGCTGATGTGCGCTGGTGCTCCTGCAACATCTTCTCGACTCAAGACCATGCCGCCGCTGCCATCGCAGCCGCCGGTATCCCGGTGTTTGCTTGGAAGGGTGAGACGCTTGAGGAATACTGGGAGTGCACGTTCCAAGCGCTGACCTGGCCTGACGGCAGCGGTCCGGATCAGATCGTCGATGATGGCGGCGACGCGACGATGTTGATTCACAAGGGTGTGCAGATCGAAGGTGGCGACGCCTCTTGGGTCAACAGCGCAGCCGAGAGTGAAGAAGAGCAGGTCGTCAAGAACCTGATCAAAAAGGTTCACGGTGAGCGTCCGAATCATTGGACCCCCATGGCGAAATCGGTTGTCGGCGTGTCGGAAGAGACGACCACGGGTGTTCTTCGTTTGCTGCAGATGCAGGAAAGCGGCGAGCTGCTCTTCCAAGCGATCAACGTCAATGACTCGGTGACCAAATCGAAGTTTGATAACGTCTACGGATGCCGTCACTCGCTCGTTGATGGCATCAAGCGCGCCATGGACGTGCTCGTCTCCGGGCGAGTCGCCATGGTGTGTGGCTTTGGCGATGTAGGTAAAGGCTCAGCTGACTCTTTAGCCAACGAGAAGTGCCGTGTGATCGTCTCTGAGATCGATCCAATCTGTGCGCTTCAAGCCTGCATGGCAGGATATCAGGTAGCGACCGTAGAGGACGTTCTAGAGACCGCCGACATCTTTGTGACGACGACCGGCAATAAGGACATCATCACGGCGGAACACATGAGCCGGATGAAGGACCAGGCGATCGTCTGCAACATCGGACACTTCGACAACGAGATCCAAGTGGCGACTCTGGAGAATATGCCTGGTGTGACTCGAGAAGTGATCAAAGACGACGCCATGCCCGGTGGCCCGGTGACGCGCTTCACCTTTCCGAACGGCAACTCGGTCTATCTCTTGGCTGAAGGCCGCCTGATCAATCTGGCTTGTGCGACGGGGCACCCCAGCTTTGTGATGTCGAACAGCTTCACCAACCAAACGATCGCGCAGATCGATATCCGCCAGAACCAAGAGCGAGAGATCGGTGTGTACCGTTTGGACAAGAAACTCGACGAAGAGGTCGCTCGTTTGCACCTCGACAAGTTGGGCGCCAAGCTGACGGTGCTGTCTGAAGAGCAAGCCGATTATATCGGCGTTGACGTTGATGGCCCGTACAAGCCCGATCATTACCGCTACTAGTTCAGTCCCTCAAGATTGCGCAAAGGGGCTGGGTAGGGTGGTCTAATTTCTGCTATCCTTCCGGCCGACGGAGTCTATGAAGGAGCAGTCTTTGTTTCGCCGGGTCCTAGCGGTATGTATTTTCGGGCTTCTCGTAGCCTGCCCGAACACCTTTACCGCGAAGTTTCCGCCGTGTGAGACGGACCCAGATTGCCACTCACGTGTGCTGGGTGAGAACTTCATCGGCTATCGCTGCCGTTTGGGCCGCTGCGTCATGCGCAGCTGCGGCGACGGCCGGGTGGATGAAGCCTCGGAAGAATGCGACGACGGTAACGAAGACGACTGGGACGGTTGCGATTATAAGTGTCGGATTCGTGCGCTGCGCACGCCACCCGACGCTGGACTCTCAGACGTTGAAGCGGTGACCGATGCGGGCATCACTGATGCAGGCGACGCAGGTCCTTTTGATGCAGGGTTCTTGGGTGACGCAGGGTTGATTGTTCAACCCGTTGAGCGCTGCGAAGAAAATCCTGCTCTGAGCGGTCGGCTGCGCGTCGGGGTTGGCGCTGGAGGCGCTTATCAGCCACTTCCCGATATCGACCTAAACCGCGCAGCGGTGAGCCACGGCATCGCACATCGACTAGCCGCTGGTACCGATGACCACGGCTGCGTCGGTATGATTCAAATGCGCTTCGACGTGGCGAGGCAGTGCAGTTTAGTCGCCTTCTTTGAAGCCGGCGACTCCGGATTCAATCTCAAGACGGCGACCTTGACGGTGAGTGATGCTTGCCCGGGATGGCCTGCCGATTTGAGCAGCTCATGGCGACTGCGCTTAGCGCAAACTGACGCATGGATCAGCGTCGATGATAAGGTCCCTGGTATGGGCGGTGGTCAGACCTGCTTTGGCCCGCAAAGCTTCACCTTAGGCGGCACCGCGCACCTGTACGCCTTGGGACGCCCAGACCTGTTAGTGAACTTTGACCAGGTGCGCGTCGCAGGGTTCTTTCAGAGCACTGGTCAGGGCGGCGAGCCACCGCTGGCTTGCCTTCCAGGCTGCGGCGATGGCGAAGTCATCGCGCCGGAGACCTGTGATGACGGCAACCAACTCGATGGAGATGGGTGCAGCTCCGGCTGCCGCCTCGAATGCTTCTCGCGGGTCGGGGTAGGAGGTCTGCCTGGGTTCAACTTTGGTGGCGATTTTACCATCGAAGGTTGGCTCAAGAGCGACGGCGAAAATGGTTTGTTTGCAGGTCACGGGCTGACCGCTGAGGTGGGCGCAAGCGCAAGCTTTGGATGGGGCGAAGATCGTCTCGTGGTCCCAGTCGGACAGGTCCCAGAGGGCTGGAATCACTGGGCTGTCAGCTACCGCCGTGACGTGAACAGGCGGCGGATGTTCCTTAACGGAACGCCTCTTTCGGAGGATTTCCCCGAGACCGCTTTCTTCCCAGATCCGGACGAGCTTCCCAATGTTTCAGCGACCGCTGGTGCGTTGAGGGTGTCGCTGGTCGAGCGTTACGACGGAGCCTTTGTTCCGTCTTATCCCTTGGCGGCAGATTCCGACACGGAGCTGAGTTATGATTTTGCGAGCGGAGCTGGACCCGTTGTGGATCGCAGCAATGCGAAGCGCCACGCGCCGTCGGGTGAGGCCGTAGAAGGCTGCCCGACATCGCCTGTCTGCGGTAATGGTGAGCTTGAGCGAGGCGAGGTGTGTGATGACGGCAATCTCGAGCTCGGTGATGGGTGCAACGCTCGCTGTCGTGTTGAGGGATGCGGCGATGGGATCGCTACTGATGATGAAGCCTGTGACGACGGCAACGGATTTGAAACGGATGCTTGCCTCAACGACTGTACCCAAGCTTCATGCGGCGATGGCCGGGTGAGAGCTGACCTCGCCGAGGGTGAGGAGGGCTATGAGTTCTGTGATGACGGTAACGAGACGCGCACCGACGCCTGTACCGAAGAGTGCGTCGTCGCTCGCTGCGGCGACGGCATCATCAGGACTGATCTCGAAGAGGGCGTAGAAGGAGCTGAACTCTGCGATGACGGCAACCGAGTCGATACCGACAGCTGTAAGAACGACTGCGTCGCTGCGCGTTGCGGTGACGGTGTCTTGCGGCGTGATTTGGAGTCTGACGCTGAAGGTTATGAAGAGTGCGACGATGGTAATCAAGACGTCGGAGACGGCTGCAATGCGAGCTGCCAGAATGAGCAATGCGGTAACGGTCGTGTCGATCCTGGCGAGGGCTGCGATGATGGCAACCTGACCCACGCTGACGCCTGCCGAAACGATTGCATTGTGGCACGCTGCGGCGACCGCATTGTACGCACCGATGTGGCTGAGGGTGATGAAGGGCATGAGGCTTGTGATGACGGCAACGACGTGGACGCCGATGCTTGCCGTAACTCGTGCCAGCTGGCGGTTTGCGGCGATCAAGTGATTCGCAATGACTTATTGCCGGGCGAAGAGGGCTACGAGAACTGCGACGATGGTAATCTTGAAAACGACGATGAATGCTCGAACGAGTGTGTTGATTTGCGGACCCATCAGATTGTTAAAGTCGTCGCTGGGCGGATGCGAGGGATCCTGTGCGGGGTGACCCGCATCGGAGAGCTGCGCTGCAAAGCGAGTGACAATGAGTACGGAGTGCTCGGCAACGGGACGACGCAAAACCGAGAATTGCCTGACCTGGTGCCTGATCTGAACGATGTCGTCGATGCGGCGGTGGGTGATGCTCATTTATGCGCTGTGCTTGAGAGCGGCGCGGTGCGCTGTTGGGGCGCGAACTACGCGGGGCAAATTGGTGACGGAACGGTGTTCAATCGCAGCACGCCTGTAGCTGTCCAAGGCTTAGCAGGCGCAACGCAAATCTCTGCTGGCTCCGAGACAACCTGTGCTCGCTTGGAAGATCAAACGGTCGCATGTTGGGGAGGGAACAACTCAGGCATGCTCGGGATCGGAAACAACGATCAGGGACATATCGTTCGACGAGCTGTTGCCGTGCCCGGCATTGCGCGTGTGGGAACCGTCTCTTTATACAATGACAGCGTCTGCGCCGTGGGCATGACCGGCTTTGCGTGGTGCTGGGGTAACCTGCCTTATGGTATGCATTATCCTGGTCCTGATGGCCCTCGAGAGGCGTCATCGCCGCTCTTGCTGCAAGGAGTCGCTGGGGTCCGCAGTGCCGCTCCTGGTTACAATTTCATGTGCCTCAATATGGCGAGCGATGTCACCAAATGCTGGGGCAGCAACGGCAGCGGTCAGGCGGGCAGAGAGCCCAGCGAGGTCCCTGTTTATGGTCCGATCGAGATCACCGGCACGCTAGGCAGTGTGGCGGTCGCAGCGAATCGCAACAACGGCTGCGCGATCTTGGGCAATGGTAACGTGCATTGCTGGGGCTCTGGCTACTCGTATCAAGCCAACCCGATCCCTAATCTGCCCAATGTACAGACCATCTCCCGCTTTGGTGAAAACGGGTTCTGCGTCAGCAAGTCAGACTACACCGTTCACTGCTGGGAGCAAGGCGGAGCGCCTGCTGAAGTTACGGGTTGGTAGGCTCGAGATAGGGTCGAAAAGCCTCGGTCAACCGATCGGGTAAAGGCCTCGCTTGAAAGGTCTCTCGATCCACACAGCAGTGCACCGTTTGACCATGAGTCAAAGCCTGCCCTTGATCACCAACCATCGTGTAGCTGACCGTATAACTGCTGGTACCCAGCCGAGCGATGCGCAGCTGGACGTTGCACTGGTCGCCGAACTGGATCGGCTTTGAAAAGTCGGCTTCGGCGTGCACCAAAGGGATTAAGAATTCACCGTTGTCTAGGTTGCGATGCAGCGGCATCCCAAGCGCCTCGAGGAAGGCGACGTAGGCGTCGTGAAAGTAATCGAAGTTTCGCCCGAAAAATAAGATCCCCGCGCCGTCAATGTCTTGGAAGCGCGCGCGCATCTTATGCTCAAAGGTTTGGCTCAAGATTTCGCCTTGAGGTTGATCTTCATGACCACCCCGTCGCGGATCAGGTTGTCTGCTTTACCATTGTACATCATCCCAAAATCCTTCCGGTTAATGCTGAATTCGGCATTAGCAGCGAAGGGTTTGAGGCTCTCGACGGTGACGGGAAAGCTGATCGCTTTGCTGGTTCCACGGATCGTGAACCGACCACTGAGCGTATGCGTCGCCGTTCCGGTAGAGCTCTTCAGCGGCGTGACCGTATCGAGCTGGAAGGTCGCTGTTGGATGCTTCTCGCTGGCGAAGAAATCGTCATCACGCAGGTGCGCTTCGAGTTTCTTCGACCACTTACTCGGAGCTTCGAAGTCCGCTTCAACGTCTTTGGTCTGCACCACGATACTCAGCGATTGCAGCGAGCCCGCTGGGTCGATCAGAGCCGTCCCAATCCAGCTGTTAAAACGACCCGTGTGGGAACCGGTGACCTTGCTACCCAGGAAGCTGATCTCGCCTTCGAGCGCAACGCCTTGGTCTGCATTTTCCGCTGCCGTGTCAGCAGGCTTTTTCGTTGCAGGTTTGGGTGTGGTCTCTTTTGCTGGTTGTTCAGCAGCACCGACGGCAGCTTTTGGAACCGACTGAGACGGGTCTTTGGCGCAGCCAGTAGCAAGGAAAGTAAGGGCGAGTGAACCAAAGATAAGACGCATTGTAATGCTCCAAAATAAACTAACTAAGAACGATCCAGCCGACTGCGCCTAAAGCTATTATCACAGTCACGAGGACGATGCTAAACACCGGCCCTCCAAGACTTGCATGCTCGGTATATTCGGCGGCGATTTGAAGTTCGTCGACGGTTTGAGTCGGGCGCGTTTTGCTAACCTCTGAGGCTAACGCTTGGCTGAGTTCTGGACCCCGTAAATCGTCACGGGTTTGCGGTGGCTCTTGGGTCTCTAGGTCACGTAAAACCTGGTTTCTGAGCGCGGGGATTGAGGGGCTCGACAAGAGCGTCTCATCCTCTTCGAAGTTCGCGAGAAAGCCTGGCTGAGAGACAACGGTCAAGGCATCCTCATCAAAGCTTTTAGCTCCGACGATGGCTTCACCTCGTGGATTGGTTTGATTCACGGATTGGTCGCTGACCGTCGAAAACGAGGTGTCTTCATCGGCGCCAGGCAAGGGGATGCTGGGCAGGTATTTTCGTTCGCCTTTGACAAAAGGCGCGAGCGCACGTTCAAGCTCTACTCCTTCGAGCCGCCCACCGCATTCCACCAGACACCGATCGAGGTGCGCCGCAAACGAGTTACCATCAGCAAAGCGAGACAAGGGTTCCTCATGCATGGCTTTAGCCATGGATTCGACCAGCAGGTCAGAAGCCTCGGGGCACTCATCTCGAAGGTCTGGAATCGTGCCGCGCCGAACCCGGCGCAAGGTCTCGATATCGGTGGCGCCGAGAAAGAGTCTAAAACCAGTCAGAAGCTCCCATAGGACGACCGCGAGCGCGAACTGATCAGAGCGTCCGTCGAGAGGTTCGCCGTGGCTTTGCTCGGGGCTAAAATAAGCGATCTTTCCTTTGAGGATGCCGACGCGCGTCTTGACTTTATTCGTCGCCGCTCGGGCGACGCCAAAGTCCAAGAGCTTCGCTCGGCCGTCACGGTCGAGCATAATGTTTTGCGGGCTCACGTCGCGATGAACGACGTTCAAAGGGTTGCCTTCATAATCCGCCAGGTGATGGACCGCGTGCAATCCGCGCGCAATGTCTGCGCCGATCTGCAAAACCAGGCGCATCGACAACTTGGTGCTCTGAGCTTGGGCACGCTCAGCGAGGACGACCAGATCCTCCCCATCGATAAATTCCATCACCAAGAAGGGGATGCCATCGACCTCGCCAAAGTCTTCGACCCGCACGACGTTGTTGTGGTTCATCAGGGCGGCGATACGCGCTTCGTCTTCGAACCGGCGCACGAATTCTCGATCTTCAGCCAGATGTCGCAACATCTGTTTGATCACGACCCGGCGAGCGAACCCGCGCATGCCCTGCTGCTCAGCGAGCCACACCTCAGCCATCCCGCCTCTTCCGAGCAGTTTGATCATGTCGAACTTGTCAGCAAAGAGGGTCATGGCGAGCGGAGTGTGAAGACGACCAGTGGTCTAGGTCAACCCGGCAAAATAAGTTGGAAGTCTGCGCCTCCGCTTTTACCGTTTTTGACGGTCAATTGAGCGTCGTGTCGATCGGCAATCTCTCGGCATATAGCGAGCCCCAAGCCGGCGCTGCCTCCATCGGCCCCTGACATGAACGGGGTAAAGATCAGATCCGCCTGTTCAGGCGCAATTCCCGATCCGTTATCCGACACGTTCAAGCACCAGCTGGAGCGCAAGCGCTTGAGCGATACGTTGACCTTGGATTGGGTGTGACGCGTTGCGTTGGCCAGCAGATTGTCGAGCAGCCGCGCCAGGAGCCGGGCGTCACCAGCTACTTTTGCTTCGTGGGGCAGCTCGAGGCTCCACTCGATGGGTTCACGTTCGCCTCGTTGCGCCATCTCGACGCGCTGCTGAACGAGGGCGACGAGGTCCATGGATGCAAAGGACTGTCGAGCCTGAGGATCTTGGAGTCGAGCTAAGGTGAGCAGCTCTTCGACCATCCCATCGAGCTCACGGATGTCGGTGCGCATGCCCTTGAACAATTTAGGGTTCGGGTGGTCCTCTGCCAAGTCGATAGCTGCCGCTAGTCGCGCAAGCGGCGTGCGCAACTCGTGACTGACGCTCGCATGAAGGTGGCGTTGAGCGGCGAGGAGCTCGTGAATACGATTTCCGATTTGATCGACACCGGCGGCTAAGCTTCCGACCGCATCCTGAACGGGATCATTGACCCGGGCATGATAGTCTCCTTCGGCTAGTCGACGAACCACCGCTTCAGTTTGTCGAAGGCGACGCATGAGCGGCAGCAGAAGCCAAGCTAATCCACCGATGATTCCAACCCCACCAAAAATGATGCTGATGAGAAAGCGCCTTTTATTGTGCCTCTTCAGGGGTACGCAGAGCGCCCGACGCCGCTTCGCCTTGCTTGGGATTCCCACCGAAGAAGTCAGTGAGCGACGCAAGAAGATACCACGCTCAGGGAATCGAACGATCTCGTCTTGGCTCGACTCTAGTCGTCGAATCACTCGGCCGCGATGCGCCGGGCAAAGCCGAAAGGGTTGGTCGTCCTTTGACCGCAGCGCTCTGATCCGTTTCTTGAGCGGCCCGCGAGCCTGCTGGAGCTGCCGCTCGAGCGTATTGAGTTGTGCCACTTCAGTTTTGTGTTGCGGAGCGGCTCCATTGGGTCCGCTGGCCGCTCTTCCTAAGAAGAGACCCATCCAGATCGATCCGGCGATCGTAAGCAGCAGCGCCAAGACCCCTCGGATGAAAAAGGGAGCCATGCTCAGACGCCAACCTGGAACACGTACCCGCGCCCTCGAACGGTCCGAATCCAGACCGGGTTGTGCGGATCATCACCGAGGCGTGAGCGCAAGCGTGACACCATCATATCGACCGCTCTGCCGCTACTTTCGAGCTCTTGATCGAGCGCATCTTGAATCTGCTCTCGACTGATCACCTTGCCGGTTTTGCTGGCGAGCAACCAAAGCAGTTCAAACTCCCTCGACGATAGGTTCATCGGCTCGTTGTTGAGCGACGCTTGATGGCGGGTGCGATCGATGACCAGGCTTCCGAGCTCTAGACGCTCGGGGTCGCCCCAGTCCCCTTGCGCTCGACGCAGTAAGGCTTTGATTCGAGCGACCAAGACCCGGGGACTAGCCGGTTTGGTGACGTAGGCATCGGCGCCGAGCTCGAGACCAAGCACTTGGTCAAGCTCATCGCCACGCGCGGTCAGCATCACAATGATACCAGAGTAGTCACTGCGCACCCGCCGGAGGACCTCAAGTCCATCGATACCGGGTAAGCCGACGTCGAGGACGACGGCGTCTGGATGCTCGGTCACGATTCGCCTCGAGGCGCGCAAGCCGTTGTCTTCACGGTCGACAAAAAAACCAGCTTGCTCGAGGTAATCCCCGAGCAAGTCGGCTAGTCGTTGGTCATCCTCTACGAGGAGCAGTCGACCTAAACTCAATCGAAATCGCCGCGACGATGACGTTTTTTACCTTGGTGCTGACGAATCTTCTTCGCCACGCGAGCGCGCTGCTCATCGGTAAGAATCGAGAGTAATTTGATCATGCGCTGGCGTTTCATCTGCCGATGCTGAGCCTGCATGGCGTCTTGAGCGGCGAAGAACTCCTCGATCTGTCCCTCATCACCGGACTCAATGGCGGCAGCTGTGAGCTGTGCCATCTGAGCTCGTTTCGCACGACGCTCGCCTTTGAGCTTACCCTTATGGTTCGCTTTGAACTCTTGGCGCATCGCCTTGACTTGCTTCTTTTGGTCCGGCGTTAGCTGAGCGGTGCGCATGATCATTTTCATCATGCCGTGACCTTTGCCGGCGCGGCGCTCACAGGCTTCGGCTGGGGTCGCTACGAGCGCAAGGCAAAGCGCACTGGCGACGGCGAGAGGGGTTGCAATGGTTTTCATGATTTATCCCTACAGCTTGAGTGCTGGCACCCTAGTTATGACAACCCAAGGTCACCGAACGATGGCTCAATTGTAACGCTGCGTCACGTCGCCGGCGAGTTGAGCTAACCGAGTCGAGCGACGAGCGCCTTGAGCACCGCTTGTGCGTTGTCGCCAAACCACAGGTCTAAGAACGCCTTCTGGTCGCGCTCGGAGGTGGCGTGAAGGATGGTCGCTAGTTGGCGGCGAAACAGCTGCTTGGTGGTGACTTGAGCTTGCTCGGAACAGGCTAGGTATTGAGCGACTTTAGCCTCAGCCGCTTGCTCTAATTCGCCTGCTTCGACGACCTCTTGAATCAAGCCAAGCTCAAGCGCTTGATCGGGACCGACCATGGCTCCTCGGCAGCCCAAATCTTGAGCCGCAGGCAGACCGATCAAGGAGGCATAGATGTCGGTCAAACCGCCTGGAATCGGGATGCCCACAGCCACTTCATTGAGCCCGATTTTGTAGCGACCTGCTGCCATGATCCGGTAGTCGGTCATGATCGCCAGCACGCACCCGCCCGCCGGGCTGTGTCCACTGATCGCAGTGACGATCATTAAGTCGGACGTGAAGAGCCGATAGCAAAGGGCGTTAAAGTCTTTCCAGAACTCAGTCATCGCTGCGCGGTCGAGCTGCATTAACTCCGGGACATCAAGCCCTGCGCTGAACATGCCCGGCGCGCCGGTGAGCAGCATGGCGCGAACACCCGGCTTAGCCTCAAGTTCATCAAGCGCTACGAGTAATTCGGCCACCATCTGAGTGCCGATGGCGTTGGCGCGAGGGCGGCTGAGCGTGACGACCGAATAGCCTTCACGATGCTCTATGCTAATGTGTTCGGTCATTCGGGCATCCAGGCACCCGCGGGGAGTCCCAGGCCTGGTCCGCGGGGAATGACGATCCGCCCGTCCCGTTGGGGTCTGAGTTCTGCGCAGGGATGAGGGTAAATCAAGCTCAGCGTATTGAGCCCGTGCGACGTGCTGTCCAAGCCCAGGGCAACGCACAGATGGAGTAAGGTGGCGATCCCGACGGGCGAGTCATAAAGGCTGGAAAGAACCACTTTCACGCCTCGCGCTCGAGCGGTGCGAGCCAGCGCAAAGGTTTTGCCAAAGGAACCGCACAGATGCGGCTTGAGCACCAAGACTTGAATCTGCCCTCGCTCGACCGTCTCGAGCGCACGCTCAAAGCTTGTCGTCACCAGATCGAGTCCAAGGTCGACGACGCCCTCGGGCAGTAGATCGATCAGATCGGAGCGGACCGGGTCCTCGAGGTATTCGACCTTGAGCGCAGCAAAGCGCTCCAGCCACGGCAAAGGGTCCTGACCCAACTCGAGGACCTCATTCATCGCGCCAGCCAGATCAATCCGCAGGGCGATGCCCGGGTACGTGTCTCGTAAGCGCTCGAGCGATTTAAGGCTTTGTTCGAGCGCCGAGTCTGGATCCACTTTGACCTTGAGCGTGTTGATCCCGCGCAGGCGAGCGCGAGCGGCTGCGGCCATGCTTTGACCTAAACTGCAGGTTTCATGAATCGCCACGCTGTGCATAGGAGGCGGCATCGAGCCGCCCATGAACAAGTTCACCAGGTGCGCATACAAGGGCAGCTCGGCTTCGTGAGCCGCTTTGACAAATTCAGCCGTCTCGCAGCCAAAGTCATCGACCTGGTTTTGCGCCGATTCAAAGCCAGGTAAAATCGGCGCATCGCCAACACCAAAGGGGGCGTGAGTGTCGCTGCCAAAGGCGTAGACCCAGCGCCCTTCAAAGGCTTCGAAAATACCTTGAGCTGTCGGTAGCGCATGGCGCAGACGCATCGAATAATAGCGCTCTGCAGCGTCCTCTTCATCGTATCGGTCAAGGAGGTCATGTGAAGCCATATGCCATGGCTATGCCTTCAGGCGCATTCTGCCAAGTCTCGCCCCGCTCAGGTCTTTGCACTCGCCCGAAGAAAGCGCTTTAAATGTGCTGATAAAGCGGAGGGATCTTCGAGGATTGGGTTGTGCCCAATCCCTTCAAGCCAGGTCACACGAGCCCGAGGCCATTGATCCGCTAAGGCTTGAGTGCGGTCTTGATCTTGTTTGAGTCGGTCACCGCAGATCAATTGGATCGGAGCGTTGCGTGCAGGCGCTCCACCCGCTCCGCAGGTCCCCGAACCCAAGGCTCGAAGCGCAAAGGCTAAGCCCTCAGGGTTCTGCTGTCGCCTAAGGCTTTCTTGGTGTTCAAGGCTGTCCTCGCTAGCTCGCTCTTGACCCGAGAAGATGGGCAGGTTGCCCCACTGCAGCACCGACTCATCAAGCGGATGACTCGTTAGCTTATCGGCTAGTTGCTCATCGCGGCGTCGGCGCTCTTGAGCCGCTCTGGCTTCGAGGCCCGGATGAGGCGCAACCAGATGCGCCGAATGCAGCTTGGGTCCGGGCACCAAAAGGAGCTGGCGGAGCACCCGGGCGCCCATCGAATAGCCCACGATTATGGGCGGCTGATCGAGCGACCGGACCAGCTCATCCAGAGCGAAAATTAACTCCGACCAGCCACCACGCCAGCCGCTTGATTCGCCGTGACCCGGCAGGTCGACGGCCAGCTGATGAAACTCGTCTCCTAGCTCGCGGATCACCGGATCCCAAAGTCGTCCATCGCTGAAGAAACCATGCAAGTAGATGACCGGCTGCCCGCTGCCGTGGGAACGAGACGCTAAGGTCGAACGGTTCACGGACAGAACTCACCATCCTCGGGTTGGCAATAGGTCCCCAAGACGCTGCCGCCGCCCGCTCGACGGACTTCTTCGCAGGCAAATCCTACTGGGCAACTTCCTGCCTCTGCTTCGCAAGGCGTCGCGCAGCGAAAATTAGAGCAGGTGCCGCCGCTGCAACGACCCGCTTGGTTCTGTGCGATGTTGGCATCCAGACAGCTCTGACCTTGCGGGCATTCACGATCCCGAAAGCAGCCGTATTCACGGTCGCAATACTCACCGCCTCCAGCGCAGTCGCGGTCGCCAGTGCAGGCTCGTCGCGTTGCCGTTCCAAGGCATAGTCCGTTGCCGCATTGACCGGCGACCATCTGATTACAAGCCACACAAAGACCGCCGGGTAGTCCGTCTCGGCAGCGCCCTTGGCGCCGGTCACAGTGGCGACCCGGACCGCAAAATAAATCGACTTGGCAGGCTAAGGAGCAGTCATTGCCCATACAGATTTCATCAACGCACTGACCGGCTTGGCAGGCTCGATCCAAAGGGCAGTCGGCGTGGGCATCACAGCCTTGCTGGCACCGACCCTCTTGGCAGGTTTCGCCCAAGGGGCAGTTGGCGTTGTCTGCGCAGCCGGGCAGGCAACGCCCCGCTTGGCAAATGGTGCCTTGTGAACACGCAGTATCGTCTTCGCAGCTTGCAGGCGGGTGGCAGAGTTGGTCCAGGCATCGCCACTGCGCCGGGCAATCGCTTTCTCGTTGACAGGTCGCCTGACAGGCGCCCTCGGTGCAGACGTTACCGGGAGGACAATCCGAGTCGGCGCGGCAGCGCGGGGGTACGGAGCAATCGCCCAAGGCAGGGACGCATTGCGAGGCGTTGTCAAAGGGCCAGCACACGGAGCCTGGCGGACAGGCGTTCTCATCTTCGCTGCAATCGGTACCGCAGGCACCGCCGGGCAAGCAAAGATCGTTAGCCCCACCACATTCGTTGGAGCGCTCGCAAGGTTTGCATAATCCTTTACGCTGAGCACATTGGCCATCGGCTGCACAATATTCGCTCGGCGCGCAGGCTGTATCGCTCGCACACCGATCGTTTTGTACTTCGCACACCCCAGAATACGGGTTGCAGATTTGTTGGGCTGGACAAACGCCCGATGAGGCGCAGACGCAAAGCCCCGTCCATGAGTCGCAGGCAAAACCAGAGGCGCAGTCTGCTTGTTCCACGCAGTAGACCGGCCCCTCGGTGGTCGGCGCGGCCTCTTCGCCGCCGCAGGCGACAAGCGCGATCAATAGCGTTGGCCAAGCCCGAACCATCTGCCCTCCATGCTCTGTATGCGCATTGTGACGCTAAAATGTTAGGCTGCGCTATCCGTCGTTTCCCGTAGTCTCGTCAAAAACCACCGTTGCACCCTTAGGGTGTGCGGAGTACCTGGGCCGTCGACTGGGGGTGCGCGATGACTGATGAAACAACGGATTTGGCAGGACGCGCAGTCGCCACCGTGCGCAAACTCTTGGAGCGGGATTGGTTCGATGAAGCGCGCCGGGTCCTTGATGATGCCTGTGTGTTGCATCCTAATCATCTCGAGTTGATCCTGCTCAATGCCGAGACCTACGCTCGCCAGTCCCAGATGATCGAGGCATTGCAGGTGCTCGTCGATGCACACCGCCGCGTGCCTGAGCACGCTGACCTCAAGCTTCGATTAGGTCAGTTCCTGGCGATCGACGGCCTGCATGTGGCTATGGATTTGTTTGATCGGACCGAGGCTCAGCATGAGTTTCCGGCGCTCGTTATTTTAGAGCGGGCGATGACCTTATCGGATTTGGGTCGGTTCCGCGACGCGCTTAAAGAGGTCGAACGCGCCCTGGAGATCGAGCCTGGCTACTGGGACGCCTGGATGGAAATGGGCCGCTTAAATATTGAGCTCGGTGATTGGTCGGCAGCCGTCCGTCCGCTTCGTCGAGCGATGGAGCTCGAGGGGCCGACGGCGGAGCTCGCGGTCGACTTAGCCGCTGCCTACTTGCATCAAGGCTTTGTTGATGAAGCCGAAAAGGTGCTCGACCAAGGTGAGCGTTTAGAGCCAGCTCATCCCGGGTTTGCATACTACCGTGCAGCGGTAGCCGCTGGACGTGGAGAGACGGGTGACGCCCTCAAGTATCTGCAAAAGGCGCTCGACAGTGGACATGAGGGTATCCGGCGCCTCTTGCAGGCCGACCGATTTTTCGACGCTCTGCGTGACCGCCCCGAGCTCGCAGAACTGAGCGGAACGCCAAGGACCGAAGGGACTTTGCGTCGGCTCGAGCCGCGTGCTGACCGAAAAGGGCCTCGCTCGTGATTATTTTGATGAATACCTCAGCAGCAGCAGCAGCAGCTCAGCCTGCTGTCGATTTGACCTGGGTGGCGGTGGCTGTGGTGGTGGTCGCCTTGATCATCGCAGTGCTCGTTATGATGCGACGAGGGGACTCTGAGGAGCAACCCGGGCGCTACGACGACCAGCTGTATGACCCTGCGGCTGCCGCGAAAATTGCACGCGAAACGCCTAAAGCTGTGCCCACGACGCAGGCTGAAGAGGCGCCTCTGGATGGCGCGCGGGCTGAGCCCCAAACCTCATCAGCGGGGCAAGAGTCTGAAGTCCTCGGCGAGACCGCTGAGCCGGAGCCGGATCCCGAAACCGTTCGACTGCAAAATCTTGCGCTTGAGGCGGCAAAGAAAGAGCAGTTTGAGGCGAAGAAACAAGCCGACATTGAGGCGCGAGCCGCACGCAAGCTGGAGCGGGAAGAAGAAGCCGAGCGGGCCTTGAGCGCTCGCCAGGATGATCTGGCTGAGCAGAGGACAAGCTTTGAGGCGGACCGCCGCGCCGCATACCGTATCGGCTTGAGTAAAACGCGCAGCGGGTTCTTGGGTAAAATCGGGGGCCTGCTCTCGGGTGGTGCGGCGATCGACGACGCCATGATGGATGATCTCGAGGCGATCTTGTTCACCTCGGACATTGGCGCACGAACCGCTGACCGTTTACTCGAAGAGCTTAAAGAGCGCCGTCGCCGTGACCGACTCAAAACACCGGATCAGGTGTTTGCGGCGCTGCGTGAGGCATTGACCGAGGTGGTTGATCTCACGGCGCCAAGCCTGCTCGATGGCTTAGGCGGTGGTGAGTCCAAGGTGGTGATGTTGGTCGGGGTCAACGGCGTGGGCAAAACGACCAGCATGGGTAAGCTAGCGCATTGGGCAAAGTCCGAGGGCCATTCGGTCATTTTGGGTGCGGGCGACACCTTTCGCGCCGCAGCGGTGGACCAGCTCCAGGTCTGGGCCGATCGGACCGACTGCCCGATGGTTCGCGGCGCCGACAACGTGGATCCAAGCTCAGTCCTCTTTGATACGGTCAAGCGAGGCACGGACGAGGGCTTTGATCTGGTGCTCTGCGATACGGCGGGGCGTCTGCATACGCGCGCTGAACTCATGGATGAGCTCAAGAAGATGCACCGCGTGATGGGCAAGGCCTATGAGGGCGCCCCGCACGAGGTCATTTTGGTGCTCGATGCGACCATCGGTCAAAACGCGATCGCTCAAGCGCGCACCTTCGTTGAGGCGATTCCTGTCGATGGGATCATCTTGACCAAGCTTGATGGAACCGCACGCGGTGGGGTCATTGCAGGCATCTGCGATGAACTCAAAATTCCAGTGCAATACATCGGTGTGGGTGAAGGGGTGGATGATTTGCGTCGATTCATCCCTCATGAGTTTGTCGAAGCGCTCTTCGAGTCCTTTGGTGAAACGGCGTAAAATTTCGATGATTTGAAATAGCCTGAAGCGCACGGTTGACCTTGAAAGAAACAGGGCGTTACGGTGAGCACAAGCGGTAGGAGTCGCTCGATGAATCAGAAGCTCGAAGTCAAGGTAGGCAGCCGTCGATTGCGTGTTCAGGTGGGGAACCACTCTGAGGGTGCATTGGTCGCTGCCGCGGATCGAGCCAATGAAGTTCTCGGACGGCTGCTTGCCGCCAATAAAGGAAGCAGTGATGGAGGGCCGACTAGTACCCAACTGGTCCAGGCTCTTTTCACCATCTGCCTCACGTACGAAAACCATCGTTCTGAGGCGCGGAGGATGATTGAGGAGGCGTCCGGTGAGCTGGGTTCAGTTCGCCGGCAACTTGAAGAGTTGATCACAGATTCTGGGGGGCCCGTTTAGAACTGTCTTGATGTGTGACCACACAGAGTGGGTCCGGCCGCATCTACTTTCTTGGGAGTTGGTTTGAAAGGCGTGGAGTGAATGGTTTCCTGCGGGAAACGTACCAGAAGCGCCTCCTCTGACACCCACCTGCTGCAGCAGGTCGAGAGCACCAGGTTGTACATCAAGCAGTTTGGGTCCTTCGGTTCGCTTACACCAGATTTGGAACGATCGCCGGATGGGTTCGGCGCACACCGACAATGCAGGTCCGAAAGCAGGCGTTGCGAGCTCGAGAGCGAGCTCGGAGGGCAGAAAAAGACGAGGCCTACTGGCGCCAAATAGGTGCCGAGATCGGACGTTGGCTGCGAGAGCAGTTACCGGTTCCAACGCATCGACCTCTTGAGGTCGCTGGTTTTGCTGCGCTACCTGGTGAGCCCGTTTTGACGGAGGAGTCAGGGATCACAGCTTGGCCGAGGGTGGACGGCGAGGACTTAGTATTTCATGCCTGTACGCAGGCAGAATTGGTCTCGGGCTGGCGGGGGATTCTCGAACCCCCTGTCTCGGCAACGGTGGTTGACCCTGATCTTATTTTGGTCCCCGGATTAGCGTTTAGTGCGTCTGGTGATCGATTGGGTCGGGGTAAAGGGTTTTACGATCGTTATCTGAACGATTCGCAAGCTCTCACCGTGGGCGTGTCTGATTCCGCTGGAATCTATGATCAAATTCCGAAAACCTCCTTAGATTACACGGTGGATGTAGTTTTGACGGAAGGTCAGATCTACATCACCGAAATAAAGGAGTCAGACCATGGAGATGGTCGTAGCAGCAGTCGCATTAGCCTTGGGTATCGGCCTTGGGCTCTTCGTCGCCTCGCGCAAGGCGAAGGTTCGCCTTGAAGGCGCTCAAAAAC
>Ga0315321_10000343_pt1 | contig 33576 bp, 32 predicted proteins | sample M180m21515metaG_FD_203464 | JGI IMG/M metagenome (GOLD analysis project Ga0315321, IMG submission 203464) | Ammonia-oxidizing marine archaeal communities from Monterey Bay, California, United States - M1 80m 21515 | ecosystem: Environmental > Aquatic > Marine > Intertidal zone | place: USA... | reverse complement strand
GGAGGCTCGGTTGCTGGAGGCTCGGTTGCTGGAGGCTCGGTTGCTGGGGGTTTCTCTTCAGAGGTACCAGCCTCGCCTGCATCGGTCGAAACTGCTTCGTCACTCTCTGCTGTGCCAAGCAAACCGCCTTGAGTTAGATTACTACTGTCGCCACTGTTCTCGTTTTCAAGATCAGACAACGTCACTCCATTGCCTACCCCATCAGCGGCAACCGTCTTCTCAGCATCAAGATCAAAACTGTCATCACCTGAGTCAACGTTCAACCACATTGCAAACGCACAGGTAAAGCCCCAGATCGAGGCAACAATGACCGTCACGACCGTGAATGTATCGCCAGCTTTACTGCCGAAAGCACTCTGACCACCGGGTCCTCCCAGTGCTCCGGTCAAACCACCGCCTTTGCCACGCTGAATCAAGATCAGCATGATCAAGAAGAGTGACAGAAACGCCATCAGAAAACCGAGCATTCCGTTGGCAAAACCGCCTAACAACAAGAAATTCATGACACTACCGAGAATTGAGTTTAAATGTTTGTAGGTTGCGGATTAGCCCGCATTGATAATTCCGAGGAAGTCTTCAGCTTTAAGACTAGCACCACCGACCAACGCCCCATCGATATTGGGCTGCCCGAGTAGTTCTTCAGCGTTGCCGGGTTTGACGCTACCACCGTATTGAATACGGATCTGTGCAGCAACATCTTCGGTGAAAAGTTCTCCGAGGAGTTTTCGAATGAAGGCATGCACTTCTTCCGCCTGTGCTGGAGACGCAGTTCGGCCTGTACCGATTGCCCAGACTGGTTCGTACGCAATCACAATTCCCGCTGCACGAACTTCATCGAGCCCTGCAAGTGAACCTCTTATTTGCGTCTCAACAACCTTTTCTGTAGCGTCTGATTCACGATCTTCGAGGGTCTCACCGACACAGACAATTGGAATCAGATTTCCTGCCAAAGCGGCATGCAGTTTCTCACTGACCATCTTATCGCATTCACCCATGATGGCTCGTCGTTCGCTATGCCCCAAAATGACATAGCGGCATCCGACATCAGTCAACATGGAAGCGTTCACTTCACCCGTAAAGGCACCATCCTCGGCGGCGTACAAGTTTTGGGCACCCAGCCCAACCGACGTGCCTGCGACGGCCTCGGCAACGGTGCTGAGGTAAACCGAGGGTGGGCAAAGAGCAACCTCAACGCTGGGGTCATCCCCGACGCCGCTGACAACTCCTTGAGCGAGCGCCGTTGCATTGGCAGCTCGCGTATTCATTTTCCAGTTACCTGCAATCAGTGTTCGACGGCTCAAACCAAAGTCTCCGGGAGCGGTGAAATCGTTTTTCCAAGCAAGCTGGCAAGTGATTTCATCTGACTTGCCAACTCATCATATTGTTCGGGAAGCAGTGCCTGAGGACCATCGCTCTTCGCGACCTCCGGACAGTCATGCACTTCAATGTGAACACCATCGGCACCAGCTGCCAAGCCTGCGAGGGCACATGGTGGTATGAGGTCTGGGCGTCCTGTTGCGTGTGACGGATCAACAATGATCGGTAAGTGCGATAGAGCCTGAACAGCAGGCACTGCAGCCACGTCAAACAGATTACGGGTTGCAGTGTCGAAACTCTTGATACCGCGTTCACAGAGCACCACGTTGCTGTTTCCCTGTGACAGAATGTATTCGGCGCACATCAACAAGTCATTAATGGTGGCGCTCATACCCCGCTTCAACAACACAGGGCGGTTTGACTTTCCCACTTCCATCAGCAACGCGAAGTTCTGCATGTTTCGCGCACCAACTTGGAGCATATCAGCATAGCCACTGACCAGATCGACCAGTCGGGGATCAGTCACTTCTGTCACGATCGGAATATTAAATTTGTCACCCACCTCGCGGAGCAAACGCAAACCTTCTTCGCCCATCCCCTGAAAAGCATAGGGGCTGGTTCTCGGTTTGAATGCCCCACCGCGGAACAGGTTGGCACCTGACTTACAAACCGACTCCGCAATCCGAAACATTCGCTCAGGGTCTTCGACGCTACATGGACCAGCAATCATGCCGAGATTGCCACCCCCGATTTTCACACCCGAAACATCGATCACGCTCGATTCAGGATGGGCGTCTCTGGATGCCAATTTGTAAGCAGGCAAGACGGGAATCACTTGGGCTACGCCTGGGATCGCCCGCATCGGTTCCTGCCGCAGTTTTTCCTCATCACCGATGATTCCCACAATGGTGCGAAAGGTGCCTCGACTCAGGTGATGCTGCAAACCCATCGCCTCAACCCGTTCCAAAACGTGGTCAATCTGGTCGTCGGTCGCATTACTCTTGAGTATCAGAATCACGTATTTGTCGCGTTTTTTGAGACAGTTCTATGCTTGTTTCTATGATCAATCTGAGATCAATCTGACAGCGAGTACCCATAGCAGACGAAAGCAGCAGCAGACGACCATGGGCGTCGCACCGAGGGAAGCTCGGCAATTTAGCAGGAGTCAACCGGAATCGTCGAGGCCAATGGGCGGTTTATGCCGTCTAAAACACGGTAAAAATGGGCTTCCGATGGCATTTTCGGCCCTCGGATCAAGGGATACGAGGCGTCCGTATAGGCTCCAGTGGCATCAGCAGCAGATTTATGACTATCCTGCCCCGCAGAAAACAGGTTGGAAAAACGTTCTTCATCGCCAACAACGATGTTTTTGATGCTAGGTATTTGGGAGCTCGGATGTGACTGAACACGATGTGAGTAATGAACCGAGAATCCATCTGCTGTCCGGAATTCTGGCCGGGGGAGCTGCCAATGGAGCAACACACCTGCAGCATGGCCTGCGGAAGGCCGGAGTGAATTCCAGTCTCCACTATCCAGCTGGCCTCAAAGTTGGCTCTGAAATCAGACAACTGCAACAAGATGGCTGCCAACCGCTGACATGGAATATCAGTGGTTTGAATAAGCTCAGGCGAAAAATAAGCCATCGTATCAATCGCCAAATCTTCAAAAAGAAGATTCGAGGCCGAGATCCCGGACAAGAAATTTTCACATCGCCCCAAGGAGCCCCTCACACACCTTGGCCGCCAGCCAATGTTGAGCCCAAGCCCAACGATATCATCCACCTTCATTGGGTAGCCAAGTTCATCGACTACACCAGCTTTTTCCAATCACTGCCGAGGCACCAGCCGGTAATCTGGACGCTTCATGATATGAACCCTTTCACCGGCGGTTGCCACTTCACCGAAGGATGTGAGCAGTTCGTCGAACACTGCGGAAACTGCCCGCAGCTGCCAAGTCGCGGGCCTGACGACATTAGTCGACAGGCTTTCTCAACCAAAATGCAAGCCTTACGTGATGTGAACCTTCATGTCGTTACTGTTAGCCATTGGATGACAGAACAGAGCAAGAAAAGTCCAATCTTCGAGCAGGCCCAAGCCTTCCATCATATCCCGTATGGGCTTGCGATGGATGTTTTCAAACCTGTCAACAAGCAAGAGGCCCGCGAACAACTGGGGATTGATAAGGATGCTTTCGTATTCTCCTTTGGTGCTGCCGACATCCGAAATCGACGTAAAGGGTTGGCACCCCTTTTAAAATCGCTCGAAGTGATTGCAGATTTGCCTAACACTCTGGGACTGATGTTTGGCGGAGGTGGTGTCCCGAAAGTCGAGCATGCACTTCCCGAGTTACGGATGATGGGATTCATCCGCGATGTTCAGCAAATGGTTCTCATCCATTCCGCTTGTGATGTGTTTGTCATGCCATCCCTTGAAGACAACCTTCCATTCACATGCCTTGAGGCACTCGCTACCGGCATTCCCGTGGTTGGTTTCGATGCTGGCGGAGTACCCGACATGGTTCGGCCAGGCGTAACGGGCTGGATTGCTCCAGCAGGCGATTCGCTCGCGATGGGCAATCAACTGAAATACATTGCTGAGCATCGTGATGAAGCAGCAATACTTGGACAGAAAGCCAGAGAAGTTGCCGTCAAGGAGTATTCACAGGAAAGGGAAGTAGCCGACTACAAAGCACTTTACCAAGAACTGCTGCAACAACGTACAACGTGCTGATACTGTCGATCTATTCATGGTCACGTACAAAATCTATCCAGATTGATTCTCAAGAATCACAAAACCAATCACAAGCATCTGCCTGTTTTGTTCTTCTACTCATGTTTGCTTTAACCTGAGCAACCTTGCCTCGACCCCAAAGCCTCGACCCCAAAACCTCAGATCATGACTCAATCTAATCCTGTTCCACCAGAAGGTGAGCCAGACCCGACAACCGAAACGCCGAACAATGATGCTGCAACCTCCGTCGGCCGAGTCCAACCCGCAGATCAAGCTGATCAGACACAACTCACGCAATTCATCACAACGATAAGAAATGCAGAAGAACAGGTCGGTGAACACATCATTCGGGCTCTGCAACATTCAGACACCGTTGCTGTGATTACCACTCTGGCAATCGGACCAGACGGAAAACAGCGTGTCATCTCTGCTGCACTCAACGCCCAACGGATGCAGCAAGTGCAAGAGATTCTCAACTCAGCTCAGCAAGAACGAGTCGAAGAAGAACCATGTGTCGGATTTCATTGCCTCGTCGAGGCAAAAACAGCGGGAGAAAAAGTAACCGACTTGGCTGACAGCAAACCAGAAACAGGCCCCACGACTCCCGAGTGACTCAAGATGCAATCTACGGTGTGATCACGATTAATTTTTCCGCGACCTGTTCGCTCAAGACAGTCGTGCGCCCCTCGACCTCGACGGTGGTTGTTGCTGCAAAAGGTGCATGTTCAATCACCTGACCAACAGCAGAAAGATTCAAACCCGAGTCGGTTAAAAAACGCAAAAATTCGCTCGACTGCTCGAGAACTCGCACAAGCCTGAATGAACTCCCAGCAGGCCATTCTGTTAAAGCCTTGCCCATCGCCGCTTCCACGGTCCCATCACTTTTAGGAATTGGGTCCCCATGCGGATCCGTCTGAGGATGGCCCAGATAATCGTCAATTCTATCCACCAGACGATCACTGACTGCGTGTTCCATGTGCTCAGCTTCTTCGTGCACCTCATCCCAAGACAGTTTGAGCGTATGCGCCAGAAAAAGTTCAATCAAGCGATGGCGTCTGAGAACTCGCAACGCAAGTTTCTTACCGCTCTGCGTAAGCCGAACACCTTCATAAGGTGCATATTCGACTAACTCCGCATCACGGAGTGTTTTCAACATGGCGCTAACGCTACCCGGAGAGACAGTCAGTTGCTGCGCGATCGCACCCGTTGCCACGACTTCATTTGAGACGTGCCCACCTAGTTGGTAAATCGCTTTGACGTAATTCTCCGTTGTCAAACTTGGCATGAAATAAATTCCTCTTAAGTCGCAAAGCCGGCGAGCTCTGCAGCGCGACGCACTCGCTTGATCCCAATGATGTACGCCGCGGTGCGCAATGAAACATCAGACTGCTGCGCCATTTGCCAAACATCTTCAAATGCCTGAGTCATGGTGTGATCCAATTCCTGCCGCACCCGGTCAAGCGTCCATCGGTAGTGCTGGCGATTTTGCACCCACTCAAAATAGCTGACGGTCACACCACCCGCATTCGCCAAAATGTCAGGCAGCACCGTGACTCCTCGGTCAGCAAGGATCTTGTCGGCAATTGGATAAATCGGACCGTTAGCAGCCTCGACAATCACTTGTGCCTTGATTTGGTCCACATTATCCGCAGTAATCACCCCTCCGAGTGCCGCGGGTATGAGCACCTGAACATCGTCTAAATATAGCAATGCATCGATCGGCAGATGCTCGCACTCGGTGTACCCCTCAAGCAAGCCCTGAGGGTGCTCAAGCTTGTGACGTAGAATTGCAGCAATATCCAGGCCATCAGGGTGGTAATAGGTTCCAGTGATATCACTGACTGCAACGATGGGAAACTCTGATTCATAGAGATACTTGGCCGCATGAGTTCCAACATTACCAAAACCCTGAATTGCTATTTTTGTACTCGGCGGCTCGAGGCCCAATCGCTTTGACAATTTAAAAGTCAGCGATCCCACACCGCGTCCAGTTGCTTCCTCGCGCCCCTTGGCCCCATACTCCTCGACTGGCTTTCCTGTAATCACCGATGGATTGAAGCCGTGATACTTTTCCCACTGATTACGAAACCACGCCATCACACGATGGTCGGTGCCCATGTCCGGCGCGGGAATATCAGTATCAGGACCAACGATGTCGTGAATCTGGTCTACGAACGCGCGAGTCAATCTTTCCACTTCGCGCAAACTTAGTTCTGAAGGATCGACACCAATCCCACCTTTGGCACCACCATACGGCAAATTCACGACGGCGGTTTTCCAGGTCATCAGACTGGCAAGCGCTCGGACTTCATCCAGATCGACCTCCGGGTGGTATCGCAAACCACCTTTCATTGGACCACGATAATGATCGTGCTGAACGCGGAAACCCACGTAATTAGCCAACTGCCCGTCATCACGTTCAATCGTCACCTGAACCTGAACCTCTCGATGCGGCATCAATAGCGCTTCACGCAGTCGTTCGTCGATTTCAAGGTGCTCAGCGGCAACATCAAAGAATTGCTGAATTGCTTCAAAGGCTCGCATGGGTATTTCCAAAAGCCGCAGGATTCAAAAACAAGAGGATAACACGCAGATAGCCAATCGCGCACCGGTGCGATTGTATTTTAGCATTGCTCGGACACATCAATGGACAGTGGCAGACTGCTGTTTGCATGATGACGCAGTCGACACAAAAGAGAAGAACCAACAGGAAAATCAGGCAGATTTGCGTTGGGAAAAGTCAACGTGGGCAGATGCCAACGCGACCCAGGAATTGATTTCTGAGATCCGTGGATACAAACCACTTTGCAGGCACTGCTCGCCCCCCAAATCAGCAACAACTTCCCTGATTTCGCGATGCAAGGAAACGCGTTGGGTCAGCGCAATGGATTCAGCAGATGTATACCCTGCGGCGACCAGCAACTTCGAAGCCTGTTCTCCCAAACCTCTGACATTCACCATTAACGACGCCTGACTTTGCCACGCTGTGATAAGCTTTGCTGACACTTCGTCTGAATTCATTCGCTGTGCAATATCACAAGGCGAACAGTGGAGCAAATCATCCACGCATTGGATCCCAACCTCGATTAAACGTTCTGCATCGCGAGCATTGATAGACGGAGCAGCGAAAATCGAATCTGCCACCGCCAGCTCTTCCACTAATGTCCGCACATCAGAAGATTCCAACAACTTTCGCTCCACACCTTGATCCGTATCACGCGTACCATTCACTGCGACCTTAGTCTGTCCATTGGAGTTCGGAGGCTGCCACTGTTTTTCAGACTGATAGATATCAGCCACTCTGTGAACGATATCGACCTCCCCTGGAATGTTACGACTCAGTTTCCCCTGATTTCCATACTCGTCGATCATCAACATGATCTGTTTCTGCTCTCGGCGATTATCCAAATGCCGGTGCAACAATCCGAAAGGACCTCGAACCACTGCCGTTAAGATGGCAGGGGAAGTCAATTGAAACGAGATTTTTTTTCCTCGTTCAAGCTCTGCCTCTTCGGCTGCCCTCTCCAACACGCGTGCCCAACCGGTGATGGCCAGCCCGAATAATTCAGCGAGGGAATTTTTTGCATTCACATGCAATCCCGTCTGCGGATTTTCGATAGCACTCATCAGGTCGTATTGATCAAGCAGTACGTCGCATTTTCGATTTGCATATCGCGATCCATGCAACATCGACTCACCTAACCACGTGGCTTGATTCGAGAGTTGGAAAACTACTTCCATCTCACTCTCACGCCAGATTTTGAAGATTTCAGAGTACGCTCGATAAATGCTCTGTTCGATCGGCCGGTGAAGAACTTTTTCCAGTTCCGAATGCTCTGTATGCAAAGGCTGGAATGGGTCGGTGAAATAATGACTCAAAACACCTGCCGCGTGAGCAGCATCTGAAAAGCGATTCGTTCTCAAATAACGCTGCATCCGGTCATACCACTTGTGCGCCATCCGCGGTGCACCACCCCAGTAACCATCTTTGACGTGTATCACGTGATTCTGGAAATCACGGAAGCGAGTATCAGGATCAGTAGCACCACTCAAATAACGTTTATGATGCCGCAGCAATACCTTGACTAGTCGCATGCCAGAAGATGTCTGGACAAGCGGTAACGCATCTAGCGCAAAGTAGTGATGCGTGCTGCTGCAATGCAGTCTTTGAAGAATCGCCAGCAGCGAGTTTTGCAAAAACATGATCGACGTCTTCTACTTCCCTGCGGATGAGATGTAAGCGATCGGCAAATGAAAAAGGTGATCCATGCAGACGTAGTGTGCCTACCAAAGCAGAATAAAAGCAAGATGGATTGTGGTCATAAAATACGGGGAAGTCCGATTCTTATCCGACGAAAGAATACGGACGGCAAAACATTCACCGAGGCTTTTGACGCACGATCTTTCGTGTCGCTGAGACTAGTTCAGGAATTTCAGCGGGGCGTGGATCAGGTGCAATCTGCGTGAAGTAATCGTCATCGATGCCGAGCATTTGCCTTCGTTCTCGAGAAATTTCTGGATCCATATCGAGAAATTTTCCAGAAAACTCAAAGTCGCGATCCCAGAGGATGACGTCAGCCAGATAATCGATGACTTGCTCCCACTGTTGCATATCACCGGAAGCTTCCAGTGGTAATTCCTGCAGGGACTCGAAGTCTCCCTCGGACACCGTCACTGAATAAAAAGCGGATGCTGCAAGATGACGCCATCCGGGCCGCTCAACCCACCTCGCATGTTCCGTTGACTGTGGGAAATCAACCTCGATCGCAATATGATCACGAATGTCCATGAAGATGGCAGCTACGGTCGCTTCAAGAGGAGCCGAAAGCCGCGGCGCCTCACCCACGTCGGTGAGCAGGTGTGTTGCCGCATCATGCAGCAATGCAATCCGCTGTGATGGGGTAAGCTGATCAAAAAGTGAGATCCCCGATTCGCAGATGACTCCCCCGGCGGGATCATCATCAACGTGCAAAGACAGCACGTCCACCATCGTATCAATGGCTTCACGCACTAACGTTGCTTCATCACCTTGTAGTGTTCGATCCCCGCGACTCGTATGCCACATTGCAACGTGTCCCCCCTTGCCGTCCATGTCTCGTCAGCAAATTCAACATCACACCCTGTGTGCCGGACATAATAACTAAGACACGTCCGAAAGTTGATGATGGAAACAGATTTTTAGCGACTTTAACGCGACCTCGTTAACTACTTTGCCTGTAACGACTAAGGGCGATCAGAACCAGCCGAACCAGTGAAAGCGTCATGATTTTCTCGCCTCAAAGGCCGAACACGTGGGCGTCGCCGCGGTAACTCGGCCGAATCAATCTGATTGAAATGAACATCCATTTGCGGAAATGGAATCGAAATCCCTACCGAATCCAAGCCCTGCTTCACTTCACCGATCAAACACTCCTGAGCTGACCAATAGTCTGCAACCGCAACCCAGACACGAACTTTCCACTCCACAGCACTGTCTCCCAGACCTGCCAAAACGACCGCTACCCCCCGTCCCTCTCCCTGTATTGTTTGGGACTTCAATGCAGCAGCAGCCTTCTCAAGTGCCAACCGTGTCTCTGATAGATCCGCGTTGTAATCAACTCCCACTACGACTTCGATCCGACGGTGTGGGTGAAAGGAAACGTTTTCGATCGTTCCCGCCGAGATGGCGCCGTTTGGCACAATGATCCGTCGATTGTCAGCAGTATCGATGGTCGTGTTAAACAGATCTATCTCGTTCACTTTGCCAGTAACTCCACCAGCAGTGATCAGGTCACCAACTTTGAATGGACGGAACACCAGCATCAGAACACCTGCCGCAAAATTACTGAGCGTTCCCTGAAATGCCAAGCCAACGGCAAAGCCTGTGGCAGCCAGCATCGCAGCCAAACCTCCCAAAGGCGCTCCCAGCTTTGACAGCACCGCCGCAGTGATGCTGCCGAGCACACAATAAAAGATCAGCTTGCCGACAAATTTACCAAGCGTTTCATCAACACGGCGACAAATCGGCCGGCTAACCACTTTGGACAAATATTGAGCAACGAGGTACCCGGCAAAAACAACAGCCAATCCCAATGCTGCATAGATAACCGCCGGTCCGAGGTGCTGGGTCGCATAAACCTTCAAACCTGAGAAATCGCCTTCACCAAGCTGCAGAATCGCTGTCTCTGTTGCAGCTGCAATTCCACCATCGATCACATCATCCTGCTGGTTCACGCCGTGGTCCTTCCTTGTGTCTCATGAAGCACGCGCGCCACCGAATGGTGTACCACAGTTCCGTGCCATTAATTCACGTATACGGAAGTTGGCCGGCCTCAGTAAAGATGAGACACACACATTCCTGACATCACCCGGAAACAATCTTCGCGTGAAACTAGTTCGAGATGATCGGCAAATCGCTGTGCTTCTTTCCCGCGTCCACGGCACTGTTTACTTCCAACGCGTCCGGATCCTCATAGCGTGAAACATCAAAATGCTTTGAGTAGGTTCCAAAGTCATTGAACGCATACTTCTTCGCCCAACGATAAACCAGACTTCTTTCCGGTATTTCATCGCCTGGCTGGAATTGACTCCGCCTTGGCGTCACCTTCTTCAATTCGTCAATTACCTCTGTACGAACCGTCGTGTCACGGGCGTTATGCTTCTCCGCCAGTTCCACCAACAAATCAGGTCGCTCCATGATCACGCAACCACGCGTGTGTTGAGCAGTTAACTCCCGAAAATCACGCAGAAACGCTGACTCGTTCATCGTTTGAGCCAACGGTTTTTCATCATGGATTGAGTCCGTCGCGAGCTGGATCACGGGGCAAGGCTCAATATCTCCCCAAGGTCCGACATGATGAGTGAATCCTGTTGCTGCAGGGCATAGGGCATTGCCTGCGTCATCATGATAGGCATCAATCACAATGATCGGTTTTGTGGCACGAGTGTCCACGACAAACTGCCTCACACGTCGCTGCTCTTCACTTGACAATGCCAATTGTGGATTGGGCTCGGGACCAACAGGGCGGTATATGTGGTACCAACAATACATGACCCCCATCTCAATCAAACGGTCAACCCATGCGTTGTTTACAAGGTCATCAATGTTGCTTTTACAAACGCTGGTGCACACACCGACCAGCAGTTTGTTGCGAAGAGCCGCTTCGAGCCCTTGCATCGTGTGATTAAGAACTTCGGCACGACCACGTCGCGAGTCACTAATGATCTCAGTACCTTCGACGCTGATCAGCGGCGTCACATTACCTAAACGTCGCAGCTCCGCCGCTACTTCATCCGTAATAAAATGCCCGTTGGTAAAAACCTGAAAGTAAACGTCGCGATTCGCTTCAAAAATCTTCATCAGATCCTTGTGCATGAATGGCTCACCGCCAAGGATGCCAAAGAAACTATTCCCCATCGCTTTGGCTTCAGCGATAGTTTTGTTGGCAGCATCAACTTCGATCCGGTTCTGCTTCGCCCCAACATCGACCCAACACCCCTGACAGCGCAAATTGCAACTATTAATCACCGACATGTACAGGAACGGTGGAAAGAACTCCCCTTTCTTCAAACGCCTCTTATGCCGGTGCACACTCCACAAGCCTCGTGCACCCAAAGTCCACGCCGCTTTCCAAAGCAGACGTTTATCAGTTTCTTTGAGGAATCTTTGGGCGAGTCGCAAGTACATGGTCAGCAGGTTAACCGGTTTGGAGAATTATGGGTCATGGCTTCTATCAGCAGTCGCTGGCAAGCGCACCCGCAACGCATTGTCCCTTCATTGTTGTATTGAAGGAAGTCCTAGCATGCGTAGGGAAGCATAATAATGTGTAAAAGCCGTTGGTATCTGCTCCTCAACAAAATCTTGCCCACCTTGGATGGCGATGCGAGAATCCGGAAATGCGGCCTTTTGTTGACGATCTCCTCTGGATTTACCCGCAGCAGATCCAATTAAAAAACCGACAGACCCGTGGGATCTGCCGGTTTTGCGAACGTCAAAAGAAGTGTTGTGAACCTCTTACTTGCTGGCTTGTTTCGCGAAGCCTTTACCAAACGCTTTTTCCGAAAACACCAACTTCATCCGAGCTGCATCATCCTTGGCTGATGCCACCTTGTTTTTGCAACCATCACAGCAGAAACCCACATCCGTGCCGGCAATGTTGATCGATTTGCCAGCCTTGACTTGACCACCGCTGAAAGGGCAGCCTTTCTGAACGTATTGCTTGGTAGCAACCAACTGATGATTTGCGCGCTCCGCATATTTCTTGGCATTGGCTGCAAACTTGCCAGCGCAACCACCACAACAAAAATATACCTTCGCATTCTTGTAATCTGCCGACTGACCTGCAGTCGCTGCTTTATTAGCAACCACACACTGAACTTTCTTCAGATCTACGCCAGCAGCGATAACCGTAGCACTAGCAACGACACAAATCGCCACAAACGTCATGAACGTTTTCATACCTTGATTCTCCGGGGGGGGGAATGGATGGAAATGCCTCCTGCACTAAGTGCACGAGCATAAGCACAGCAGCATGCAGAAATCAATCAGTCAGATATGTTTTCTGCCAAAACCATCCGTAAATAGCTCCGGGCCTCTGCTTGGTGCAATCCCAACTGCCTCGCAATTCTTTGAATTTTCTCACGTGCCTGCTCGACACCTTGCTGTTTCTCGACCAAAACCTCGATTTCGACGAACAATCCCAGTCCTTCCACCTCGTCAATTACCACTCCAAATGGCCCTGTCAGATCACTGGCCGTGAATGGGCGGCGCGTTTTCTTCACAGTCGCCACAGGCTTGAAACCAAGAAGTTCAAGCAACTCAGCAGTCTGAGTGCCGTCCTTATCTCCCGGGTCCAAACGCCATTCCATTTCACGTCTTGCCTTGACTGCACCCGGTAATTTTGGCCCTTTGTAGGTGATCATTGGAACAGCCCCAATGCGTCGGATTCGAAAAGCCTCCTGTGTAGCCGCAAAATCCCGACAGGGATGGTTGTAGTAGGTATCCGCGTGATATTCGGTCGTTTCTTCGACGGCCCCGGATGCCCGCAGTGCACGCTCAAATATTTCCAAATTTTGCAGAGGATACTTCTGCTCAACTTCATAGGTCATGCCATCAGTCCTCGTTTTCGATACTCGCGTCATCCATTGATATTGCGTCGGATTCATCCGACTCAACGACAACCAAATTCGCTAATGGCGTTGGTTCCCCCTCGCTGGTGATCCAGACGTTCTGATCTTCATCCACAGTCAAAGCTTCTACTTGCCGCCACTTGGGCAAATCAAATGCCTGCGGTACCTGTTTCAGTTGTTGTGCGAGCGGCACCTCCCGCTCGGCGGCACGAAAACGAAAAGCCTGCAGATAATTGGTCACCCATAGATCACCTGTAGACTCATCAAAGTCTGCGGCGGTCACCAACGGCAAGACGAGTGTGGTAAGTTTTTTTGCCGTGACTGCCATGTCAAAATTTCCTTGCGTCTGATCTGGCAATGGGATGACATAGACGCCCGACTGTGGAAGAAAACTTTTTGTAAGAAGCACAATCTGCTTTCTTACACTATCAACAGCAACTGCCTCACAATCACGCGACCCATCGGGATAACGAACAGTAATGCGACTGACTTTCTTCAATGAAACTGACGCGAGTGGGTCAGGCTCATCAATCAACAACAGGTGTATTTTAGATCGCCGCCGATCATTGTCTCCACAATCTGCAATCAGCAATCTGGCCTTGCCACCGCTGAAAAAGGTACAGCAATCTTCCCAATCATTCGCGTTAACTTCTTTGAGCTTGACCTTCGCAGTACGGCGACCTTTTTTGTCATAGGCGTACAACGACGGCCGATCTCCTGAATCATTGTGAGTCCAAAAGTAACCTTTGCGGCGCAAAGAATTCGCTAATCCGCTGCTCTCCGGCACGCTCCGATCCGCGAGATACACCTTATTCCTGACACCATTACTGGCGGCTTCTGCATCCGTCTTTGGTTGACTGTCTTGTCCCGGATTTTCCGCAACCAAACAACCTGAGTTACATAACGTCAGCACAACCATTATCGAGGAAAACCGAAAGTCGTTTGTCAACGTCCTGCAAAATTTGAGCAGTAAAGCATCGACACCGCGTGTGACGGCAGCGTTCAAATGACGCGGTACGATCTTGATGCTAGTGCAGCCCAAACTATCGTCTTTCTCATTGCGAGGCAGCATTTTAATTTCCAACGTTCACAGCGGTTTTATTGCCGCAACACCAATTTCAACTGTCTGGCGATATCAACGGGGTCATCGCTGTCACGGATCGCTCCGGTGACCGCAATTCGATGCATTCCACTGCCAACAACCTGATCAACATTGGAAAGATCGATGCCACCAATTGCAAACGCAGGAATTTCGATTTCGTTGACCACTTCGGCCAAAAACTTCGTTCCAACAAATTCAGTAAAACACTTTGTGTTACTTGAAAAAACCGGTCCGCACCCAATGTAGTCCGCTCCATCCTTCACAGCATCACGTGCTTGTTCAATCGAATGTGTCGAAACGCCCACAAGACGATCACCCACAATCCTTCGAGCGTCAGCAACAGGAAGTTCTTCCTGTCCAACATGCACGCCGTCGGTATCTGCGGCCAACGCCAGATCGGCGCGGTCATTCATGATAAAAACTTTGCCCAGCCTGCGGGCAATTTCAGTACCCGCTCTCGCCCGACTGATCAACGTTCGATCATCAGCACTTCGATCACGCAGTTGAATAACGTCTACTTCCCCAGTGAGTAATTCTTCTACCTTGGACTGAAAAGTGGCTTGGCTGCCAGCCGCACTCATCAAGACATACAGAGCGGACGACCGCAAACGATAATTTTCCCTAGGTGCCGCAAGGCGAAGTTCCAGAGTTGCACTGGCTGTGTAGCAGCGGTAACGGATCTGTTCCAACTCTACAGAGATCTCAGGATCAATCGTTTTTGCATATTCTTCCAAGACTCGAAATGATTGTTGTGTTCGGGCGGCCGCTGCGGCAACGACATCAGCCAGATCGGCCCGTAGGTATTCTCCTGTTCCAGTAATTTCGGTACCCACATCCTCGTCAGTATTACGAGCTCGAAGAAGATAAACACGCGAGATTGGTTTCAAGACAGCTGCGAGACCATGCCGCTGACTCTTGAATTCGGACGTCAATTTCGCATCATCCAAAACAAAACGAGCAATCTCCTCCATCGTACGAAGACCCTCACCAGCGCGATTCGCTGACGCGTCCAAGATGCGGTAAACGGAATTCCGAGTCTCTTCATTCATTCAATTCATGGCCTGCGACAATTGGCTGTCAACATCAAGTATTGGTCGTTTTATTTGAACTGTTTTTCAGCATCTTAAGGGGTGATCCAACATCTTGTCAGGATGGAACTTCGGTCGGCTAACCACTGGCTAAGCTTTGGGACCAAGGCCCCAGGCTCAGCAGTCATGACAAGTTCCACATAGCTTAGTTCCAGCACCACTCTAATCTGTCGGCGAAACACGGGAAAATTCGGCTGCTGCGCCGGTCAACCACCGCTCAAGACCGTTTCAGCTTCAGCAGTGACCCAAAACACAAGCCACCAAGAATGCAAAACTAATGGTCAACCGCGCTGATCTGATGCAAAATGTCTAGGCTTGGTCACAATCTGGTATTCCTGTCTCGTTGTCACAGAGCGGGGGGGCATGATACGCTTGTCGCTCAACGCCCTCGTAGCTCAGCTGGATAGAGCAGCGCATTCCTAACGCGCAGGTCGCAGGTTCGAATCCCGCCGGGGGTGCCTTCCGTTCTGGTTACGCAACTTTGCGGATCGATAGTCGCGTAGCTCGACAGACAAGGGCGTGGGGCGGCGGCCCCACGCCTGAATTTTCATTTCGCCTTGCTTCTGGCCCTTCTCGAAATTGAGCTGGATTTCCTTGACGAGCAACCGGACGGCGTACTGCCGCTCCTCAAATTCCAGCTCTTCCCAAATCTCGTCAAAGTGCTCAAACGCCTCTCGAATCTCGTCGAGCGAGAGGTTTTGATCCCGACGATCGCGGATTTGCAACGTTAAGTCGGTGATCTGCGATTTGAGGACCTGCTGGTGATGCTCCAGTTCGGTTAGGCGGGACTTGATCGCGCTGATCCCTGCTAGTTCGGGGTCGGCGAGGCGGTCGACGAGTGTCATCGATTCCCGCTCCGCCGTGGCCAGTTGTTTTGAGAGTTCGGCCCGCTCTGATTCGAACTGACCGACGCCCTCGCGCGAGGCTGCATCCGCTGCTTTCAAAACGGCTTCCAGATGTTTCGGCTCATGCGCGAGTTGCCGGAAGTACTGAATAAAGGCGTCGTCGATCATCGTGGCGCGCAAGTCCGCACTTGGCCAGGCGATCAATCGACGGAGTTTTGAGTCGAGACTTCGGATTGAAGCATTCAGGATCTCCAAAGCCCATATCGTCCACAAGAATGAGCACGATGTTGGGTTTCGCCCGTTTGGCTACTAGACCGGATTCCTGTGCATACAGCTCACATCCAAAAATCAGGCCGGCTACGAGCAGTAGGGCTCCTGGTTTTCTGAGTATTTTGGGACGAGTCGAATTCAATGCATTCATGATGTACTACTGTAGTTCCTTGACCTTGATGTTCCGAAAGTGAACACAACCCTGACTGCCGGAGTGAATCTGCAGGCTGAAGAACCCGTCCTTGTAGGTATCGGTCTTCCAGTGCGCGGCGGGAACGCCGTTGAGCCATGTCTTGATGGTGTCACCCTGCGCCTGAATGGTGATGCGGTTCCAGCCATCTCTTTTCATAGCGCTGCGACATGCTTCGTGGGCGTTCAGCCACATCGGGTAGATCCAACCACCGGCGCTTTGGCCGTAGATGCCGCCAGACCAGTAACGCTGTTTGGAAAACGCCTCCATCTCGGCCTGCGGTCCGTAGACGGTCTCCTTGCCCTTGGATTTGCCTTGCCCCTGCTTCGATGCCGCTCGGAACATGACGCCGGTGTTGCCATCGACTTCCCATTTCAGTTCTGCGGTGAAGACAAAGTTCGTGTAGTCATCTTTCTTCGTGGAAAGGTAGGTACTTGGCGAACCCTTAACACACGTGCCAACGATCGCGTCACCTTGGGCTTCGAATTTACACCGGCCCCCGCGCGGAATCCAATTGTTCAAGTCCTTGCCGTTGTACAGGCTGACAAAGCCTTTCGTCAGGTCGGGCTCGGCATCCTTGTTGACAAGCATGTCCTGCGGCTTCGGGACGTTTGGCTGCTTCTTGTACGCCGCAACCCACTTCTTCTGCGACTCAGCGATTTCGTCGCCGCAGGCTAACCCTGACATGACGAGCAGGGTGGCGATAATGGTTGTTGTTTTCATGGTTATCTCCTATAGGTTGGATGTAATTGGACTTCTGCATGCTTTCCGCGATCGACTCTTCAAAGTGGTCGCGTTCTGCCGTTAACGATTTGCTTCCGCAACAGCAACTTCAATTCGTTGACCCTGCGATCGCCAAGGCGATCAGCAATACGTTCAATTTCATCTCATGGTTTCCTTTTTGGTGCTCAATCTCGCTGATGTTCTTATTCCGCCGACCAGACATATGCGTACCCGTGAGAATGCGACATTGCTGTTCGATCACTTCCCGGCGCTTATGCAGGGGTGCATCGACGAACGCCATTTGTTGAATCGCGCCGACAACTCCTTGACGATTTCCGCGTGTTTTGCAGACACGTCGTTCGCCTCCCCGATGTCAGCGTCGAGATCGTAAAGCTGCCACGATGGCGGATCGGGTTCGTCGATGTTCTCTTGTAGGCGCACCAGTTTCCACTTGCCCCTACGAATGGCACTGTTGTGGACTCGCGAAGCTGGACGGCCGAAGTCACCCGGCTTCTGAGGAAACCACGCTCGGTTCTGCCAGCACAACCATTCGTGCGGGTCGTCATGCTTTTTGCCGCTGAGATGCGGCAACAGGTTGACCCCGTCGCATTCCTCGCCCAGCATCGTCAGCCCCGCGGCGGCTACCACCGTCGGGTAGACGTCCATGCTGGATACCATCTTTTCATACACGTGCGACTTGTTGAATCGACGTGGCCAGCGCATCACCATCGGCACGCGAATGCCGCCTTCATAAACATCAAACTTGTGCCCGCGTAGCGGCAGGTTGTTCGCATAGTTGCGCGAATGCCCGGCGTAGTCAGGTGTGCTGCCACCTCCGCCATTGTCATTGAGAAAAACGACGATGGTATTGTCAGCCAGATTGTGTTTGTCCAACTGATTCAGCACACGCCCGATATTGCGGTCCATCGCCCGCAGCATCCCGCAATAGATGCGCCGATTGCGATCCTTGACCCTGGGAAACGCAGCGATGTCGTCTTGCGTTGCGTGCATCGGCGAGTGCACGGCGTTGAAAGCGAGATAGAGAAAGAACGGGTGTTTGTGGTTTCGATCGATGAAGGCGCAGGCTTCGTTTCCGAAGAAGTCAGTCATGTATTCAGGGGATTTTTCTTCTGCTTCCTGTCGAAGGATGAGCGCCCCTTTGAAAAAACCCGAACCGCCACCGGGAATCCCCACGAATTCATCAAACCCGCGCGTTAACGGTCCGGGCAAAACAAATCGCTTCGTGCTGTTGCCAGACAGATGCCATTTACCGACCAGCGCCGTGCGATATCCCGCTTTCTGAAAAACGGCCGGTAGCAGCGTGGCCTTCATCGCCAAATGGTTCTGATGCGCGTCGTGAAAATTACAGTACACACCAAAGCGCTGTTGATAGCGCCCACTCAACAGTCCCATACGAGACGCGGTGCAGATCGGCGCGGTAACGTAGGCGTTGGTAAAACGAACTCCCTCCTCGGCCAGCCGATTCAGTCCAGGCGTCGAGATCTCGGTCTTGCCGAACCTCTCGACATCGGAATAGCCCATGTCGTCCGAAAGGATCACGATGACATTCGGCGACTCAGCCAGGCAGTTCGCAGCCAGAGCGCAGACAACGGCGAGTCCTTTCAGATACGACATCATCGCAAACCCTGAAAATGAGTTGTGCATCATTGATTCTCCAAAGTGGCCTAATTATTGAACTTGCTTTTTGACTTCTTCCAACACGGACACGTCGTCAATTAGCAGAGTCCCTCTATTTGTGCCGCAAAAGGCAACGATGGGTCTGTCGGCTTCACCCGTTTCTTTGAATTTTCCCCGGAAGCTAAAACCGTCTTTGATCTGGAAACAGATTTCATCATCTTTGATTTCAAAAATTACATCGTACCATTGATCCAGCTTCAAGGGTTTCTGGTCTTCACCCCGCTGAGTTCCCTTGACAATTAACCGGGTGGCCTCTTTACCAAAGTAGACGCGATTATCATGGTGCCCCACTTCCACCATAGGAGTCTTTCCGCCCTTCTTTCCCCCAACAAGCTTAAACCTGAATTTGATAACACAATCTCTCGGTGACTGTGTGAAATAGATTCGGGGAGCGATTCCAACGTGACCCTTGTTTTTCCCCCTTTGTTTCTTCCGGTACTCTTCTGATGAAGGCACGCCTTTTAAGTAACCCTTCTCGATCGTCCATTGGGTTCCCTGACGAGGTTGCCAAAAGTCCTGTCGAGCTTTTCTGTTCTGTCAAAGTTGCTCTCGTAGATTACTTTGGTGGATGTGATCAGCAGAGGTTTGAATTCCACAGGAGTTCTTTTTCCGGCCATATCTCTTAAGGGTTTGACTGCTATTGATGTACGACATTTTCACATGGACCTAGGGCAAACGGGGTTCTACTTGACTATTTCTCTCACACGCTCGGCAATATAGGCTGCCTGGCGTTTTCTAACTTCATCATGAAAATGGACACCGTCCATATACACGTTCTTATCGCCCAACTCTTTGACGGCTTCCAGCGTACAGGCATGCAGGTCAATGACGGGGACATTCGCTTTTTCCGCGGCATTCTTCATTAGATCATTGAACTTGATGATCGTAAGGTTCTGTTTCGGCCTGAACGACTGCTGGTAAGGCGTGGTGTTCACAAAGATCAGCTTCACGTTCTTCTCTTTCGCATACGCGATGAACTTCTCAACCCATTCGCCATAAGCAGGCAGCTTGTTATGGTGCGAGTTGATCATGTGCAGGCCGAAATTGACGAGCCAACAATCCGGCTTGAAGTTTTCATTCGTGTACGCCTTCTGTAGTACCCCGTACGCGAGGTGAGCATGTCCGTTATTCTTGAGCCCGACATTCGGTATATCCTTGGCAAGCTCACGCTGATAATACACGTTGACCTTGTCAAACAGTTCGGCCTCAAGGTGCGGCCAGAGACCCATCGAAATGCTATCACCGCTGCTGTACATCACCGGCAGCTCACTGTCCGGTTCAGTCAATCCCAGTTTCTTCCTGGCAGCAGCCGTGCTTTCTTCTCCCTCATTGACATCCATCAGGTCGCCGATCAGGGTTCCATTCCAGGGGACCATTACGGAAACGATGTCACCTTCCCGCCGCACGTCCATGTTCCAGGTGGCTGAAGCGTCGCCGAATGGATAGCGGAACTTGATTGGTATGCGTATACCAGGCTTCCCAACATAACTCGTGATTCTTATCTGTCTTGTCTTGCCATCACGACGAACAGCATCAACCCACAGCTTTTTGCCCTCTATCTGTTCCTGCGGAATAACGCCGCTTTCCGGGCTGCCAGGGAAGAAGGTGATGACGCCGTCTTTGACGGCAACTTGTGGTAAAGCCGCCCTTTCGGCAGCATGGGCTGCGGTGGTTAACATGAAGCCGATCAGACATGTTTGACATATTTTCATGGTGTTCGCTTTCTTCAAAATCTCCGAGGTAGTTCCCGGTTGTTTCTCTCGCGATTCCGATTAGCATGCCGCGGAGTGGGCCTCGAGAGCGGCTCCCGAGAGAACCTCCATTTCGCAGAGCCGCAGAGCCCCAGGTTGGGTCCGCTGCCGCCGGTGACGCACGCAACCATTCTCACTTCCGCCAGGAAAACGTCGCTTGCGATGTTGTTTTCGTGGGACTTGCATGTGCTCTCGCTTCCAAAGTCGATGGACCCGTTTCTCGTTCACCGTCCAACCTCGCTGCGTCAGCAATCGATAAATGCGGCCAGATCCGAAACGAGGACGTTGACGAGCCAGTAAACGCATCTCATGCAGTAAACCCCGTTCATCGTCCGCCCGACGCGACTGATATTGTTGGGTGTTGCGTGGTTGCCCCAGAACGCGGCACGCACGACGCTCCGAGACTCTTTCTGGCCCAAACGGCTACGCACGGTGGACACTGTGCGTCGACGGTGTTCAGGGCTTACCAGTTTCCCTTGGTGGCCTCCTTGAGGATCTCCATGCGTGGGCCTGCTCGGCAACCATCTTCTTGAGCCGCGCGTTTTCCTTCTCCGGAGCCTTCAGTTGCTTGGCCATCTCGGGCTTCATGCCACCATACTTCTGCCGACAGCGGTAAATAGGTCTGTTCAGAGACTTCAGGAAACGATTTATAGCAGCTTACAAATTTCGGGTACCTTCTTGCCCTTGCCGATTTCCACATCCGCTTTACGTAGCTTGGCAACAATCTGATCCACTGAGTGACGTTTCTGAGGCATTCTGAAAGTCCTTTCCGGGCAGTACGCCCGATCAAGATTCTCTCGCTCGCAGTGGTGCAATTCTATGGGGGAAGGTCAGATCCGCGACCAATACTTTAATGGACGCAGTAAGCCCAATCATGGCAAAAGTCGGAAGCCGGTCAGTTTGATAAAATAAGCCCATAAACAAAAGTCACACTGAGTCAGCTCGCGAATTGAAAACCATGTGTTCTCAAAACGACCACATCTAAACAGGTCCTCTCTGTTCTTGGCTGCAATCTTCCTGATTTTTGCACTCGGCCGATGAGCAATCCAGTGGAAACCCTGATTGAGGTCAAGACATCGCAAATCGCCATGCTAAACTAGACGTTCACTCCTGCCTCATTCACCGAAAGACCATCCCACATGAAAAGCTCGACACAAGCAGTTCTTACACTATCAATGTGTGCCGTACTATTTTCCTGGGCTGGTAAAGCGCAAGCATCTGATCCGAACTTTGTCATCATCTTCGCGGATGACCAAGGCTACGGGGATCTGAGTTGTTTTGGATCCGAGACGATTCAAACTCCAAACGTGGATCGCTTGGCTCAAGAGGGCCGGAAATTCACAAGTTTCATGGTTGCCTCTCCTGTCTGCACACCATCTCGGGCTGCCTTGCTAACAGGTTGTTATCCCAAGCGTGTGGGGATGCATCAGCATGTTCTTTTTCCCACATCGAAAAAGGGCTTGAATCCAAACGAACACACAATCGCAGATCACCTGAAATCACAGGGATACGCCACAGCCTGTTTTGGGAAATGGCATCTTGGACACCATCCAGAAGTACTGCCTACATCAAATGGTTTTGATACCTATCTCGGCATTCCATACTCCAATGACATGAACCATCCCGACAACAAAGGGAAACCCCAGGGTGGTGCCGCTGGCATGGACATTCTTTGGAATGATCCTGCCTCAACGTTGACCAAATGGAAAACACCATTGATCAAAGACGAACAGATCGTTGAGTTGCCGGTGGACCAACGAACTGTAACTCGCAGGTATACCCAAAATGCAATCGACTTTATCAAGACGCACCGCGATGAGTCGTTCTTCGTTTATCTTCCACACTCCATGCCTCACATCCCGCTCTATGTTCCCGATGATGTCCGTGATCCAAACCCGTTGAATGCTTATATCAACGTGATCGAGCACATCGACTCTGAGGTTGGCCGACTGCTAGACACCCTGGATGAATTGAAACTGTCCAATAACACTTATGTCATTTACACCACCGACAATGGGCCGTGGCTGCAGTTTAAACATCATGGTGGTTCAGCCGGACCACTGCGTGATGGAAAAGGAACTACTTTTGAAGGTGGTCAACGAGTTCCCTGCCTGATCCGCGGACCCGGAATACCAGCCGGAACCGTTTGTGACGAGTTGACGGGAACAATCGATGTGCTTCCAACGATTGCCGCTCTTACCGGCAAACCGCTACCAACGCAAAAGAAAATTGATGGGATCGATGTCTCCAAACTGTGGACCGGTCAGATAGATGATTCACCACGCCATGAATTCATGCACTACACATCTCAGGGAAATCTAGAAGGAATCAGACAGGGGGATTGGAAACTGCTAGTCAAGAAACCCCGACAACGTCGAAACCAGAAAAATGCTGCTGCCGGCAAAGCAAAAGCCCAGATCATGCTATTTGATCTGAGCAAAGACGTGGGCGAACAGAACAACCTTGCTGCTCAGCACCCCGAAATCGTCGATCGCTTGCAACAAAGAATGAAACAACTTGACGACGAAATCACCATGAACGCCCGGAGCCCTTGGCTCAAGGACGACAAATAAGCGGCAGGGCAACTCAATTCACGATCCTGTCCCTTCATAACAAGTGACCATGAATATCTCAAAGAGATGCTTTGGCTGCTGCCAACTCGCAGAGGTGCCGACACGCTGGAAATCCAACGAAACGGAATAACATGCATTCGAAGCCAGAAGGTCGTATGCACCCTGAAATAATCACGCGCAAACACAGTGCAGCGCAAATAGCAAAGTTGCGGGCTTTTGCTTGCTGTTAATTCGCGAGATCGCCGCAATGCAATGAACCGGCAGTTTCTGCATACCCGACAAAAACATGCATTTTACCTGCTTTGGCAGCCCATTTTGTGATGCTATGCGGCATACATTTCGTTTATCAAGCAAACCGTTAATTTGCTAGCACAGTACGCACAGAGCGAAGACTCGCCCACGAATCGCCTAACCTGACCGAGCGGGAAAGCAATCGATTTCAGTGCCCGAATTATCCGATAACCTGAATGTCGTTGTTGTGTTCTCGCACGTGCCCTTCGAGGTATTTTCTGATGCCGTTGTTGAAACTCTGGAATTCTCTTCGGGGTCAATCCACAAGTACACCACAACCCGAGACGGGTAAAACGCGGAGTGCTAACACAGCGGTCTCCCCGACCCCTCCGAAGGTCCGGAAAAATGCAGTCAAACCGCCCACCAAATCTTCATTTGGAATGTTTGGTGGTAAACCTCACGGCAGTCTTCGAAAGCGTTTAAAAACGATCACCGCCGCCTCCGTTCTGGAACTAGGGGTCGGTGACGGATCTCAGGCAATTGCCGCCATGGAGGCGTTGTCCAATAAGTCAAACTCGATTCGTTACTTTGGCGTTGATGAGTTTGAAATGGCTGGCGGTGTCAATTTGAAGCAATTTCACCAAACCTTGCGGAATCACGGCATTCACCCCCAAATTTTTCCGGGCTCGGTTGACAGGGGGCTGATGAAAATTGCTCATACCTTCGGTTCTGTTGACCTGATTTTGGTGGCGAATCCTGCCGTCATTGATTCCAATCCTGCTGTTACGGGATTGCTGGCTCGAATTTCACACCAGGAAACAAATATTCTCGTGTTAAGAAATGAGACATGGACTCCCTTGCAAGTCTCTGGTGCACACGCTCAACGCCGAGCCGCCTGATTGCTTGAGCAAAGTGTTTTTCGTTTAGAATTGACCAACGCGACACTCGTCTTATCAGCTCTTGCGATAACACTGCGTGCCCGAACCTGGCCGATGCCTGCAAAGTACGGAACACCGCAGAGCTCTCCGGAAGATGCATGAATCTATTCTTGAAGCCGGAAACAACCAAGCTTTCTTACTGGCCGGTGAAAAGACATCGCCCTCTGGAAAAGCAGTGGATATGACTCGAATGGTCAGATAATAAAGCAGTTCTTTCCGCTGTCGAAGTCCTGAATCCCACACCACGTCAACGGCGCCGTCGAAAGACTCTGTCTGACAAGTTGCCGGGACCAGATGGTGCTCTACCTTGATTGAATACGACACCTCAGTGGGGAGAGGGGTTACGAATACTTCACCATTCAGTTGAAACGACCCTGTTTTCCAGCAGCCGAGTGCATGAAGCCACCGCTATGCATCACGAGTCCGCGAATTTCTTGTATTCGAGAGGGCAATTCGACATTCCGCCACCTCGAACGGTGCCTTCAAAATCCGGAATTTCATCCTCTCGCCACGCGGGAAATCATCTCATTGCTGAAATGAAGCACGTTCCAATTGCTCTGGTGGATGACACCGCTCCTAGCGTATTTATGATTTCCTCAGGAACGGTCGACGACAAAGCCAAGGCCGTGACAAAAGGGGTAAAAGCCCAAGGCTAGCCAATCGTCGCAATCACAAGCGACAACGATCTCCGGTCGAAAAAATTGCGGATAACGTGGACCTCATTCCTTGGGTATTGGAACATTAACATCCCATCATCAGCATCGTGCCAGTTCGAAGCTGCGATTTGAATAAGCCGCAAAATCCGCCGAAAACTTGTCACCGTCGAACAAGACAACGTTGATCGACTCAAACGATGAAACAACGCAGAAAAAGCTGCTAATCGAAGCGGAAAGTAAAGTGCCATGAAAACACCCGGTTTAAGCTACAATTCACGAAAAGCTCTGATTGCGAACATCGGAGAAATTGCTGGAACAGAAATCGCTGAACTCATTGCCCAAATGGCAACGGAGATCGAAGAACTTCGGCGTACAAAAGTGAATGTGACACGAATCGATCCCAGCACAACAAAACAGCACACACCTTCGTTCAAGAATCTGTCGAAAGTCGGGGCAAGTAAAACTCCATGAGCCATCATCTGGTTACCGGCGCCGCAGGATTTATCGGGTTTCATTTGTCGCTACATTTGCTTCAACGTGGTGAAAAAGTAGTTGGCTTTGATAATCTGAATGACTACTACAGCGTTGCATTGAAGCAGGATCGCCTGAAGCGGTTGAATGACTTTGACAACTTCAGTTTCGTTGAAGCTGATCTTGCAGATCAATCAAAAGTCGACAAAGTTTTTCGTGACCACGAATTTGATCGAGTGATCAACTTGGCGGCCCAGGCTGGTGTTCGTTACTCAATTTCAAACCCTCGTGCTTACACGGAAAGTAATATCGTGGGGTTCTTGAATATTCTTGAAGCATGCAGGCATGCAAAAACACCTCACCTGACATATGCGAGCAGCAGCAGTGTTTATGGAGGTGGCACGAAAATGCCCTTCGCAACGGCCGATCGCGTTGACCATCCACTCAGTCTCTACGCTGCTACCAAAAAGAGCAATGAGCTGATGGCTCATACCTACAGCCATCTGTACGGATTGCCAACAACTGGCCTACGTTTCTTCACTGTTTACGGTCCTTGGGGACGACCTGACATGGCTTTATTTCTGTTCACAAAGGCCATTATCGAGGGACGCCCCATTGATGTTTTCAATGAAGGGCGAATGCAGCGTGACTTCACCTACATCGACGATATCGTGGAGGGGGTTGATCGAACATCGGCACAGATTGCATCTCCTGACCCCGATTGGGATAGCAACACCCCCAATCCCTCCACAAGTTCGGCACCGTACCGGGTCTATAACATTGGCAATAACAATCCCGTGGAATTATCGACCTTCATTGAAACGATCGAACAGGCAGTGGGAATCAAAGCCGAGAGAAACCTGATGCCCATGCAGGCGGGAGATGTGCCTGCTACGTTCGCAGACATCAATGCATTGGAATCAGCTGTCGGCTTCCGACCATCGACTCCCATCCATGTCGGAATTCAAAACTTCGTCGCTTGGTATCGTGATTATTACTCAGTGTGATTTCTAAGCGCTGTCATTTTCAAACAATACCATTTCAAAGCACTGTGGCTCTCAAGCAAAGGTAACTTCCAACCTCAGCGGGCGATCTGGTTCCGACTCAGACTGGCTCGATCAGAAAAAGTGTTGGACGCATCTATCTCCCAAATCTCGTGAGCACCATGACCGTTGACACGGCATCTTGGCACGATCTGGGACGGTGAGTCTCTTTCATCTTGTACCACAGCATGTCCAGCAGCATCTGCGGTTGTGATCCTACACGGGATCCGCAGTCTGATGAGCTTTGACTGACATTTCTGACTGACGAAGCCTTCATTTGATTTGACTCTCGGGTTTCATTTAACCGATGGTCGTGTTCTGTAGCTGCGTGATATCCGCAGACAAAATCCACAGACAAAATCCGCTGACAAGGCGGTTTGTCACGATAGTTCAGGGCATAATCAGCCACTCCGGGGCTGTTCCTATCACCTCAGCCGTTGACATTTTGGCGTTTAGAGTTGACAGTAAATCGTGTCACCTGTTTCCCTCCTTCCCTATTTTGCACCCAATGTCTGATGCCAATTCGTCCGCTCCGCGGACCATGCTTGAAAAAATCTGGGACCAACACGTTGTACATGCGCCAGAACAGGGCCCATCGATTCTTTACATCGATTTGCACCTCGTCCATGAGGTAACAAGTCCTCAGGCGTTCGAAGGGCTTCGTATCAATGGTCGTCCGATTCGACGTCCAGAACGGACAATTGCAACGCCGGACCACAACGTTCCCACATCGGATCGTAGCCTGCCAATCGCTGATCCGATCAGTCGGAAGCAGATTGAAACACTGCGTGAGAATTGCAAAGAATTTGGTGTCACTCTGTTTGACATTGACGATGTACGCCAAGGCATTGTGCATGTCATTGGTCCTGAAAACGGCTACACACAACCCGGCATGACCATCGTCTGCGGTGACAGTCACACTGCGACACACGGTGCCTTTGGCGCATTGGCCTTTGGGATTGGAACCAGTGAAGTTGAACATGTGTTAGCTACGCAAACACTGAGACAGTTCAAACCAAAGACCTTTGAACTGCGCGTTGATGGGGAATTGGCACCTGGAGTCACTGCAAAAGACATGGTGCTTTATCTGATTGGAAAACTGGGCACTGCCGGCGGCACCGGATACGTATTGGAATACACCGGTGACTGTATTCGAGCATTGTCCATGGAAGAACGAATGACCGTATGCAACATGTCTATCGAAGCGGGTGCCCGTGCCGGGATGATTGCCCCTGATCAGGTGACCTTTGATTATTTGCGTGGACTTCCCGAAGTACCCACTGACTTTGATGCAGCCGTCGATCGTTGGAAGGTACTCGGCAGTGATCCTGGCGCGATATACGATTTATCAAACACTTATCGTGGAGCTGACATCGAACCACAAGTCACTTGGGGAACGAATCCAGGACAGGTACGAAGCATCACTGACCAAGTACCATCCCCGTCCGACTTTGAAGATCTCACCGAGCAGAAATCAACTTCAGATGCCTTGGATTACATGGGACTTCAGGCCAACACATCGATTCATGACATCCCCATTCAACGTGTATTCATTGGGTCTTGCACCAACGCAAGAATCGAGGACTTGCGGGCAGCAGCCACGGTCCTGAAGGGACATCATGTTTCGGGTGACGTCAATGCAATGGTCGTGCCAGGTAGTGGTCAGGTAAAAAAGCAGGCAGAGAAAGAAGGGCTCGATCGCATTTTCAAGGAAGCTGGATTCGATTGGCGTGAAGCGGGGTGCAGCATGTGCCTTGCGATGAACCCTGACAAACTGGCACCGGGTGAACGTTGTGCAAGCACCAGCAACCGCAATTTTGAAGGTCGACAAGGTAAAGGTGGAAGAACCCACCTCGTCAGTCCGGCAATGGCTGCTGCCGCTGCTGTGAAAGGACACTTCGTCGATGTCCGCCAATGGGATTATAAAACTGCGGAATGATCACGACTCGGGATCATCACACGCTGGCCTTACGGTCAAAGCTGTACTTTCCCCGATCATTCCAACCAACCCTACATCATCCAACTGAAATCAAAATCATGCAAAGCTTTACCATTCACAGCGGTGTTGTTGCGACACTCGATCGCGCCAACGTCGACACTGACCAGATCATTCCCAAGCAGTTTCTGAAGCGGATTGAACGAACTGGATTCGGTCAATTTCTTTTTTACGATTGGCGGTTTCAAGATGACGGAACAACTCCCAACCCTGACTTCGAGTTAAACCAGTCTCATCTGGACGGTGCCTCAGTATTGATTGCACGCAAGAACTTTGGCAGTGGCAGCAGCCGCGAGCATGCGGTCTGGGCTCTGGAAGATTATGGGTTCCGAGCTGTCATCGCACCCTCGTTCGCTGACATCTTTTTCAACAACTGTTTCAAGAACGGGGTTTTACCCATTGTTTTGGAGGAGAAACACATTGACGAAATCTTCAAGCGGGCAGCTCAGCCATCGCCATACGAGCTCACCGTCAATCTCGAGGACCAGACTGTCGAAGACGCAGCTGGCCTGAAATTGACATTCGAAATTGATCCAAGCCGCAGACACAACCTGCTGCACGGACTGGATGACATTGCAGAGACACTTCAGCTGGAAGAAAAGATCTCTGCCTATGAAGACGCTCGGACGTGGTAACGCGACTCGGTAGCAGATAACGAATCGCGTTCATGGACACTGAAGCGGTGAACACAAGCGTCCCGGCTGGGTCGGCAGGCTGCGACTGCAATAGCAGCACGCAAGAATGCCCCGGGACGTCTGCGATCAGTCACCGCATTCAATCGATGAACCACATCAGCTAACGGTGCTTTGTGGCAAGACTTGGATGTGCCGCAAGTTCCATATGACCGAATAAAGTCTGCTCTCGGCGAACCAGATAAAATTTGGCTTTGGGGCCTTCCTTGATATCCGGATGCTTGAGAATACCTGCTAAGTCCTTCATGCTCGAGGTCTGCCAGCCGTGAATCCCCAGCAGGACGTCCCCAGCAATGATTCCTTGCCTTTCGGCGGCTGAACCAGCCTTGACTGCTGTCACATAGAGGCCGCCGCGATACCGTGTCCTCATGCGGGAGTTCAACCGTCGCATCGTGGAATCGGGCACAGGCTTCGCCTGCACCCCAATGATGCTCCACGCCAACTCTTTAACCGAGTAGGAATCGGCGGTTCGCGTTTCCGTCTTCAGTGCAAGATCGAACTGCTCGGTGCCCCGCTCAATTCCTAACTCCATTGCATCCCCGGGGCTCAACCCCATCAAAGCAAGCGAGAAATCAAGCCTGTTGTTAACTTCCTGAGAACCAACGCGGACCACGCGGTCACCCGGTTTCAGTCCTTCCCGTGCGGCAGGACTGCTAGCGGAGACATCGGAAACGGTCACGCCATCACCCTCGCGGGGTCCGCCGCTGGTTCGCAGGCCTGTAGCCAGCCTCGAATCATTTTGCTGATCAATCATCTCAGTCACGATTTCAACAACTTGATCGATTGGAATCGCAAAGGCTATTTGCTGGGCACCCACACGTACCGCAACGTTCACTCCAATCATCTCGCCCTCAATGTTCAGCAAAGGGCCACCCGAATTACCCGGATTGATCCCAGCACTGATCTGGATCAGATCAACATATTCTTGAGTTTCATTGACCGGCACATCTCGATGGAGAGCACTGATGATTCCCTGCGTGCTGGTGTGGACGTATCCAAAGGCGTTGCCGATCGCAATCACGCTCTCGCCGGCCATCAGGTCGCTACTGGTTCCCCGCGGAATGATTGGCAGGGGTCGATCACTCTTTACCTTGATCAACGCTAGATCGTTACGAACACGCGATGCAATCAGCTCAGCAGTCGTCGTTTCGCCATTGTGTAGTGTCACCTGAATATTATCGACATCCTCCACGACGTGATAATTCGTAATCACATAACCACTGGGATCGATTACAACCCCCGTGCCCATCCCATTGACTTGCCGGAAAGAATCAGGAGCATTGGCTCCTGCCATCCCTGATGCACTGGCACGGACTGTTTTTTGCCCATGAATGTTCACCACAGCTGGTGAGGCTCGTCGGATGGCCTTCACCGTGGGCGTCTCTCTCGCTTCCGAGATTTGTCCTAACGGTGACTGAGCAGCGGTCGGGACCGTCCCGATGAACACACCCGTAAAGACGGACAGTAAAACCAGGTGGGTCGCGGCGCGGGAAACTTGATTGGTCGCTGGCATATATTCCCGTACCCGAATATTTCGGATGCTTGAAGTCCGACGGAAACTACGTTCCTCCGTCGATCACATACCGGCAACACCGGTATGGCTGTTTGCATCGGAACATTCGGCGACATCCCTTCACACTTGGGAACTCCACTCCGCAAGGTTTGCCAAGCTTAACACCCCCAGCAAAAAGGTCGTAATCTCACGACTTTTTTGTAAAGTAAATAATGGGGTAATCGGGGCATTTAGACGCCCTCACCGACCGCTACCGCCAAATACTGGTCGCGTAGGGATCGGATGGAACATCGGCCAAGGAATCTCCTTGGGTGGCTCCTCCTCATCCAAATCACACTGGCTGGGCTTAGAAGAGCGAGTTTCAGTTGCGTGAAACTCAGCGGCGACTTCGTCCTGAAGATAGCGATCGCTCGGAACCCTTGGCCCAACACATCCTGTAAGGGACATTGAAATGGCGAGCAAACCCAACAAATAAAGGATGCGTTGAAAACCGGGCATGGATTTTTCTCGTCGACCGCAGGTTTGATGCATCCTGCAGTAGTCCAGTCGAGTATCCCCCCTCGAACGACCTGCTTTTCAAGTAATCGGCGAATGGGGAACAAAGATCCAGTAAATCTTCCCTAATCCTCACCTACACTATAAACCCACTAACTTACGCAACAACATCACTCGAGTGCCCCCATCAAATCCTAATCGATCAAGCTAGCATTCTGACACGAGCCGCAGACCTCGCGATCACTCGCTGCCACACCCCAGTCACATGCTACCGGCAATCGATTCCCTACTTCCAATCCACCCCACTCAAATGGACATTATTCACGCGTGACTCGCCCTGACTCAGCAACTCGTCTTGATCCCACAAACAGCGAGGAGGCTATCAAGCCTTCTGTAGGCTGCGACGATGCAAAACAAGATGCAGTGAATGCTGAGGACAAAGACGGCACTAGTTCGCATATTTTGAATCAACAACCTGAGCCAATTTTAGCAACACTTGTTAATGATTTTTTAACGACAAAAGAAAATGCCTGTCCAACCCCGACTATCGCCACCAACACGGCAGCAGTCATCGATCGATCGCTTATGCAAGCAGATAACTTGGTTGAAGAAATTCCAAGAAAGAAAGGTTTGGTTCGCTCAGGGTTGCGTGGATTCTCGTGGCTAATCCGAGGAATATTCTGTCTTGTGTCCCTCACCGTGATTCTCGCTGTTTTGACAGCAGTCCCCATTCTTCAATTGATCGCTTTTGGTTATCTGCTTAATGTTTCTGGTCAATTGGCGAGTGGTTCGAAACTCAAGAATGCGCTTCCACATTTTCAGCAGGCGGGACAAATAGGCTTGGCGGCGATTGCCATCTTCCTCGCCGCGTTACCGACTCAAGGTCTGGCACATCTCGAGTCCGTCGCTAACCTGATCAATCCGGGTTCAGAACAAGCAAATCAGATGCGAATTTTGGCGCTCGCAACATCAATGCTGATGACTGCTTATTTGCTTTGGGCATGGAATCGCGGTGGGCGGCTAAACAACTATCTTTGGCCGCAACCCAAACGTTTTCTGAAAGAGGGCTGGCGATGGCGCACATGGCGAACAGCCCCTGATCGCCTCTGGGAGTTCACTGTCAATCTACAGGCTCCGAAATATTTCTGGCTGGGGCTTCGTGGTGCTCTTGGGACGCTGATTTGGCTATCACCATCCTTTGTCATCATTGCTGCCTTTCGTAACGGGGAAACGGGGTTAGCTGGTCTGGTCGGCTTCGCTGCCCTACTACTGCTGGGCGTGGGCATGCTTTACCTGCCTATGCTGCAAGCCCACTTCGCTGCCGAAAATCGATTCCGAGCTTTATTCGAAGTACGAACCATTCGCCGCGACTTTCGGCGAGCTCCTTGGGCGTGGTTCGCTGCAATGGTGATCTGCTTGGTGCTAACACCGATCCCGCTGTACCTGTTAAAAATCGAAGCCACACCACGGGAAGTGATGTGGGCTCCCTGCCTTGTCTTTGTGGCCTTTATTCTTCCAGCCCGAATGGCAACAGGCTTAGCTCTTCGAAGGGCAAGAAAAAGGCCGGACCCAAGAGGCATATGGGCAGCAATCTCCCGAAATGTGATTCGACTTGCGATGCCGCTCGTCATGGGCGTTTATCTGCTCTTCGTCTATGTCTCTCAATACACCAGTTGGGATGGTTTGCTGACGTGGGTACAACAGCATGCAATTCTCATCCCGGTTCCTTTTTTAAACGGCGTCTAAAACTCACTTTGCCCGTGATTTGGATAGACGTTCGGATAAGCGTGCCAAGTCGGTACAATGGACACTCAGGGCCACAAGAACACGGATTGTGCACCAGCTTCCAACTGCCAGCAAATTATGCCACCACGCAACCTCAACATCATCATCGTTACGGCTTTTGTCAGCGTTTTGTGCTACTTCGCACATCAACGTGCGAAGACAGCCATGATGGTGGGTAACGCCCTCGACCTGATCGACGCCTACTACGTCGACCCAGTGGACAAGGAGCAACTGTTGATCTCAGCCATGGATGGCATGACAGCTACCCTAGACCAACACAGCGAGTACATTCCTCAACAGGAATACGAATCTTTTCAAGACACGCTAAATCAAGAATTTGCCGGTATCGGCATTTTTGTTGA
>Ga0315321_10000342_pt1 | contig 33592 bp, 33 predicted proteins | sample M180m21515metaG_FD_203464 | JGI IMG/M metagenome (GOLD analysis project Ga0315321, IMG submission 203464) | Ammonia-oxidizing marine archaeal communities from Monterey Bay, California, United States - M1 80m 21515 | ecosystem: Environmental > Aquatic > Marine > Intertidal zone | place: USA... | reverse complement strand
TCGTTGACCAAGTAGGGACAGCGCACCAACACTGCTGTTGATAGGTTGTTACAGAACGCCCGTCATAGCATCCGCAATGGGCAGGCCAATTTGGCCTGCACCCATTAACACTTGGACGATGCCGCTGATCACCCGTCGATCATCAACCCGAGCAACTCCACGTGTATCCGTCGGAAGGAAAGGCTCAAGGCGTTAAAATTGCTCGTCTGTCAGCCAAAACCCATCGTGCATCACACTCTCCCAATGTTGGAATGAGTGAATCAGATTGCAGCAAACATGGGAATCCCTTTAATGGGTCCTGACCCTAAGCCGCATTCTGCAGAAAACCTTTATCGTCCGGCCTCTTCCGATGTGTACTTGCCTGCTTTCGTGAACCCGGCGGAACGGACTCGTTACCAGGAAGAAAACCTGACCGACCGTATTGATGATCGGTTGAATGAGATTAACAGTTCGCGCGCTGGCGGCGGCCATTTTGTCCAAGGCGGGCTGCAGCTGCGGTCCCGTGATGGCGATGCTGGCCTCGACCAAATGCTCGAAGTGCAGACGCCGCTTTCGTATAATTTCGCGCCCGGTGAATTTGGCTCGTTCAGCTTTACGGCAACGCCGACTTTTATTTCAGCTGGCACGATTAACAATGATGAGGCGCAGCTTCGTCGGTTTGGTCGAAATGCCCTGGTGAATACAGGTGCTGTGCCAAGTCCCGGTGATATCAACGATAGTGGTATCGCGCTCAGTGCAGGTTACAATGCTGGCTGGGTACAGGCTGACATTGGCGTGACGCCGCTTGGCTTCGTGTTTACCAACCCGGTTGGCGGCATCACGTTCCGTCCCAAGCTCTCTGAAGCTGTGTCGTTGCGATTTACCATTGAACAACGGGCAGTGACGGACAGCGTCCTCTCCTAAGCCGGTGTCACAGAAGCACGGAATGGCGTTACATTGGCGGTGTTGTTAAGCGGGGCGGATCGCTTGGGATAGAAGTCGACACTGGTGACTTAGGTGCTTATGCAAACGCAGGCTTCTATCAGTTTGAAGGCCAGTGCGTTGAAGATAACCGTTCGATCGAAGGCAATATGGGTGTCTATATCCGTATTATTGGGCGCCCAGACGAAGAACTGAAGATTGGCGGTAACGTCTCATTCTTTGGCTATGAGGAAAACCTTCGGCACTTCACGCTCGGTCATGGTGGTTACCTTAGCCCGCAGAGCTATTTCTCAGTGTCTGCACCAATTGAATACACCCGCCGTGAGGGTCCCATGTCCTACCAAGTTGGTGGCTCGATTGGCATTGAGCGGTTTGACGAGAACAATGCTGATGTGTTCCCTGGTCAGGCTGCGAACACCAACCTGCTCTTCTAACGTCTTAATGCCGCAGGTAACCCTCTCGGTGGTACAGCGCTTACGCAGCATGCTGGTCAAGAGAAAACCTCGGTAGGGTTCTCTGCTTATGGCCGCATGGAATATGCTGTGTCGGAGAACACGACCGTGGGTGCCGGTGCACGGCTTGATGGTGCCGCGGATTGGTTCGAAGGCACCGCCTTCCTGTTCCTCCGCCAAGCGCTTGGCGGTAGCCTCTACGGCAGTGATGAATAAGGTTTAGGCCTTACATCTTCTTCCTAAAGAAATTAGGCCCCGGAACGAATTAACGTTCCGGGGCTTTTTCTATCTGTGCGATGGGTAAGTGCTTAGGTGTTAGTGCGCCTCTGCCCAACTATTCGCGGTTCCTGTTTCGACAACAAGCGGTACGGATAGTGTTGCAGCGCCTTCCATTGCTTTCTTCACGACGCGGCAGGTCTCATCCAGTTCTGCATCTGGTGCCTCGAACAGCAGTTCATCATGGACCTGCAAAAGCATACGCGCTTTCAAGCCTGCTGCTTCCAGCGCCCCAGGAACTCGGGCCATGGCAAGTTTGATGATGTCCGCAGCGGCGCCTTGCAGTGGCGCATTAATAGCAGCGCGCTCCTGGAAGTTACGTCGGGCTGGGTTCTTGTCCGTAATGCCTGGCGTCCAGATACGCCGACCAAACATGGTGTTCACGTAGCCATGTTCGTGGGCGAAGGCTTTGGCGCGGTCCATATATCCTTTGACACCTGGATAGCGCTCGAAATATGCCTCAATGAACTTGCGGGCATCGCCTTGCGGAATCTGCAATTGCCGCGCCAGCCCAAACGCGCTGATCCCGTATATGATGCCGAAGTTGATGGCTTTGGCTTGCCGACGTAATGCAGGGTCAATCGTCTCTGCTTCTCCACCGAATACCAGGGCAGCCGTCGCAGCGTGAATATCCAGGCCATCGATGAAGGCCTGTTTCAGGTCCGGTATGTCTGCAACATGGGCCAGCAGCCGAAGCTCGATCTGGGAGTAATCGGCCGAGATCAGCTTATGGCCATCGGGTGCCACGAATGCGCCCCGGATCTTCCGGCCTTCTTCGCTACGAATAGGGATGTTCTGCACATTTGGATCGCTGGACGCGAGTCTGCCTGTGGATGCGCCAGTCATCGCGAATGACGTGTGGATACGCCCAGTTTCAGGGTTGATGTAGTTCTGTAGTGCGTCAGCATAGGTGCTCTTCAGCTTCTGAATTTGGCGCCATTCAAGCACGCGCTGTGGCAGATCATGACCTTGGGCAGCAAGATTCTCCAGAACGCCAGAATCTGTACCCCACGCACCGTTCTTGCCCTTCTTGCCGCCAGAAAGGCTCATCTCATCAAACAGGATTTCGCCAAGTTGCTTGGGGCTGCCAACATTAAACTCGCGGCCCGCCAGCTTCTGAATATCTGCCTCCAGCGTGACCATCCGTGCGCCGAAGTCTTTGGACAATCCGGCGAGCACGCTTTTATCGACCAGAACGCCCGTCGCCTCCATTTTAGCCAATACCGGGGCGAGTGGCCGCTCGACGGCTTCATACATGAACGCCATGCGCTCTGCTGCCAGGCGCGGTTTCAGCGTCTGGTGCAAGCGCAGTGTGATGTCGGCGTCTTCGGCTGCGTAATCGCAAGCTATGTCCAGTGCGACCTCATCAAAGCCAATCTGATCTTTGCCCTTACCGACAACGTCTTTGAACTTGATGGTCTGCATGCCGAGATGCCGGTCAGCCAATTCATCCATGCCATGATTGTTTCGCCCGGCGTCCAGCACATAAGACAGCAGCATCGTATCGTCGAACGGCGCAAGCGAGACGCCATAGCGCTGCAGCACCGCCATATCATATTTCAGGTTCTGGCCGATCTTGAGAACGCTCTGGTCCTCCAGCATTGGCCGTAAGCAATCGAGGGCGGCCTGCATTGGGATTTGCTTCGGGGCGTCCTTGGCAGTGTCGCCAAGATCGAGTTCGCCCTTTGGGCCGGGCGCACGGTGCGCCAGTGGGATGTAGCAGGCGCGCCCTGGCGCTGTCGCTAAGCTAACGCCAACAAGCTTGGCTCTTTGAGCATCCAGTGATGTTGTCTCTGTATCGACAGCGACGTAACCCTGCGTCACCGCCTCGCGCACCCAAGCTTCAAGAGCATCAAGCGATTGGACGAGCGCATAATTTTTTTCAGCCGTCGGCGTCTCTGCGGAGGCCGGTGTTTCGATGCGGCCATCATCAGCTAACCGCGCTTCGACCTTTGCCAAGATAGACCGGAAGGTCTGGCCCTCAAGGAAGCCCAATAGCGTTTCAGGATCCGGCGCTTTCACGCGGAAATCGTCAATGGTTTCGGTTACGGGGGCGGCAGCGTCCAATTCTACCAACCGGCGGGAGATGCGGGCTTGATCCGCAAACTCGATCAGGTTTTGCCGCCGCTTCGGCTGCTTGATTTCTTCAGCCCGTGCCAGCAGCGTTTCCAGGTCGCCATATTCATTGATGAGGAGGGCTGCGGTCTTCACGCCGATGCCCGGCACACCCGGCACATTGTCAACAGAATCGCCAGCGAGGGCTTGCACGTCCACGACCTTGTTGGGAGGGACGCCAAACTTCTCCATCACTTGGTCTGGACCGATATCGATCATCTTCATCGGGTCCATCATCGACACTTTGTCGGTGACGAGCTGCATGAGATCCTTATCGGAAGAAACGATGGTGACATCAGCGCCAGCCTCAACGCCCTGGCGTGCGAAGGTGGCGATCAAGTCGTCGGCTTCAAAGCCTTCAAGCTGGATGGCGGGCATGCCGAAGGCGCGGGTCGCCTCGCGGACGATTTCGAATTGAGGTCGCAGTTCTTCAGGCGGTTCGTCACGGTTGGCTTTGTAGGCTTCATAGATGTCATTGCGGAAAGTCGCGCGGGCTGCATCGAAGATAATCGCGATGCGGTCAGCGTCCGTGCTGTCGATCAGCTTCATCAGCATATTGCAGAAGCCATAGACGGCGTTAACGGGCGTTCCATCGTCCCGCGTCATGGGGGGAAGGGCATGGAAAGCGCGGAAAATAAAGCCGGACCCATCCACCAGGTACACATGGCTTGGCGGGCTGTTATCGCCTGCTTCTGGGGCAGGTATATCGGCGCTTTTAGACCCGTCCATCATGGTTCAGGTTCCCTGCTTAACGAGAGGCATGACCTCTTCAGCCATCATCTGCATGCAATCCATCGCAACGGATTTCTCCATTCCGGCCCACTCCATAGAGAGAATTAGATGGTTGACGCCAAGCTCACTGTTGATGCGGATCATTTGGTCCGCGACCTCTTCCGGGGAGCCAATCAGGAACCGGTCGCCGATGATCTCATCCAGGCTGCCAGCTAAGGATTCATCCTCCGGCATGTCATCGTCCTGGCCCCATGCATGGTAGGCGGCGTATTTTTTGGCGACGAAGGGGCCAGCCAATTTCAGCGCCTCTTCCTTGGTGCGCGCGACAAAAGCTTCACGGCGCATGGGCAGTTCTGTCGGGAAAGGCTTGCCCGCTTCGTCCAAGAAGCCTTTGTAAAGGTCGATCTGGCGCTTGCAGGTTTCCAAAGTGTTATGCGGGTTGATGTACCAACAATCACCATGGACTGCAGCGCGTTTCAGCGCCACATCAGCATTCCCGCCGATCCAGATTGGCGGGTTCGGCTTCTGCACAGGCTTTGGCCAGCATACAGCTTCATCAAGCTCAAAGTGACTACCGACCATGGAGACTTTGTCTTCTGACCAGAGGCGCTTAATGGCGATCAGGTTCTCCGTCAGCCGCTTGCCGCGCTGCTTTTGCGTCATGCCAAAGGCTTTGAACTCAACCTCCCGGTAGCCCAAGCCGACGCCGAAGATCAGTCGCCCATTGGAGAGGATATCGATCGTCGCCAATTGCTCCGCGATATCCAGCGGCTTGTGCAGCGGTAAAAGCACGATGCCTGCGTTCAGACGGGCCTGCTTTACTTCGCCAGAAAGCCTTGCCAGTACGGGAAACTGCTGGAAAGCCTGGAAGGCGTCCGTTGAATAGTGGGAGCCTTTCGTGATCGAGGCATAGCCAAGTTGATCGGCAAATTTGGCCTGCTCAATCATCTCATCGGCCTTCGCGACCATATCCGCGCCATGCTCATATTGGCCGCGCAGCATCACGCCAAGCTGGAATTCCATTGCTCAAGAAATCCTTTAGTCGGGTTTGAAGCCAAAGTGGCTGCAGAGAATTGGGAAATGTCCGCGCACCATATCGTTTCCGGTTGACGTCTTACAGCCAAGTTGGGCTGCGGCCTTTAGCCATGGCGTCTGTTCCGGTGCCGTGACAGCGTCACAAACGATTGCGGTGCTCGGGATCCCATCCAACGACATCGGCAGGTTTGGATCACCATTCATGCCGACGGGTGAGCCGTTCACAGCAATATCTAGCGTAGACATATCCGGCGCATTCGTTGAAATGGCAATGGCAGGAAACCGACCGCGGAGCATTTGCGCAAGCTTTTCAGTGCGCGCCTTATCCAAGTCCTGAATGCAAAGCGCGGCGACGCCTGCTTCAGCCAGAGCATAGGCAATGGCGGAACCCGCACCGCCGACGCCGACGACCAACGCGCGTTTGCCAGCAGGGTCGATGCCATGGTCACGCATCGCTTGCACGCAACCTTCACCGTCTGACATATCGCCGACCAAACGCCCGTCAGCCTCGCGGCGCACGAGGTTGGCCACGCCCAGAGCCGCTGAGCGCTCCGAAAGTTCATCACATGCCGCTGCCGCACGCGCTTTATGGGGGATAGTGGCGATAATGCCAGGGGCATTGGTCCAGCCGCGCAGCAATTCAAGCAGCTGATCGGCAGCGTCATCCGAAAGCTCCATCGCGTGGCACACGGCATCAATGTTTTGCCGAGCGAAATAGGCGTTGAAGAAGTGCGGTGCCTTCACCTGCGGCGTTGGACGGCCAATGACGGGCAAGATTTGAGTGCTGCCTGAAATCTCCGGCATGAATGTTTCCTTCGCTCGAGTTCAGCCGACTGGCGGACGCTGGTTCGTCCAATCGGTCACACGCTCGAATGCTCTGCCGACGCGATAGATCATCGCCTCATTAAATGCGCGGGAGACAATCTGCATAGAAAGCGGCATGCCATCCTTCGAAAATCCAATCGGCTGCGCCATGGCGGGAGCACCCAGCAGATTGAACGGCGTGCGTGCTTGGCGGCCATATGTCCGATCCACTTCAGGCTCATCGTCGATGCGGCAGGCAGGATCCATAGAGGAGGCGCAGATGATGACATCGTAATCCTCCATCATCTTATTGAATCGCGCCAAGTAGCGCGTCTTCTGTCGAAGCGCATCGACATAGTCTGCCGCTCCAAAGAAAGCGCCTGGCATGATCCGGTCACGGGTGGCTTTGGCGTAGTCTTGGGGCCGGGACGCCAGCCAATCGCGGTGGATTGAATAGGCCTCAGATATCAGGATGACGCGGTTTGTTGCGGCAAGGTCCGCAAGCGGTGCAAAGCCGACATCTTGGATATCAGCGCCTTCGCTGCGCAGCACGTCTACGGCAGCATCTAGGCCAGCAGCCATATCAGGATGTGCTGGCAAATCGACCTCATGGAACTGACGGAGGTAGCCGATCTTCAGGCCGTTCACGCCGCCTTCGATGCCAGACGTATAATCTGTCACGGCAACATTGGCGCTGGCAGTATCGCGTTTGTCAGCGCCTGCAATGGCTTGCAGCATCAACGCATTGTCTGTGACCGTTCGCGTCATCGGGCCGATGTGATCCAGGCTGAACGAAAGCGGGAATACGCCGGCGCGGCTAACCCGGCCATAGGTCGCCTTCATCCCTACGATCCCGCAGCAAGATGCTGGGTTACGCACACTACCGCCTGTATCGGTGCCTATCGCCATTGGCGCTAATCCAGCGGCAACTGCTGACCCAGAGCCGGAGGATGAACCGCCAGGGTGATGATCACGATTCCATGGATTCCGCGCTGGCGGCCATGGCAGATCGAATGCTGGACCGCCAAGCGCAAACTCATGGGTCGCAGTTTTGCCAAGCATAATGCCGCCCGCTGCTTTTAGCTTGGCAGCGACAGTCGCATCTTGTTTTGGCACGTTGTCTTTGAGAATTTCTGAATGGCATGTGGTGCGCAGGCCTGCCGTATCCACAATATCTTTCAAAGCGTAGGGAATGCCATGAAGCGGCCCCATTCGACGCCCGCCTTGAATGGCGCTTTCTGCTGCCTTGGCAGAGGCCATGGCCTTGTCGCCATCAACCAACAGGAACGAGTCGAGTTGTGGATCAACAGCCTCAATCCGGCGCAGCAGCGCTTCGGTGAGGTCCACTGGCGAAAGCTCCTTCGCGGCGAGCTTCTTGCTTGCGTCAACGATGGAAAGGTAGCCGAGGTCTACATCGCTCATTGGCTGCCTCCCGCCTGATAAATATGTGCTGGTTCTTCGTCCGGCTTGTATCCACCCTCCAATCCAGCGACGAGTCTGGCGGCATGGGCGCGGGACTTTTCGATCAGTTCTGGGTCCAATGCATGTGCGGCTTCTAAGGCAGGCGGGAGAGGGATATCTGACACGGACTGGGCGCTCCTGTGCTTATGAAAAAGGATTCGCCAAAAGTATCGGCTGCATGGCATGAGCCGTCCAGCTTCCGTTGGCCAGATCAGCAGGCCGCGCGATTGGGCCGCGTTGGCCTTTCTGCATCTTCGCCCTAGAACTAATTCCAGAGATCATGATAAATTTCCGCTGCAGAAGGGCCGCGCCATGCTGGACGCCACGTCGAACATCCCTGGTATCAATCAATGCCGTGAAGGCCTCGTCGCCGCTGAAGGCGTGCTTGAAGCTGCGCGGGCAAGTGTGCTGAAGAAGGTAACCAATGGCGAAGGCAGGGTTGCTGCGTCGCTGCTGGAGCAGGAGCAATTTGCCGCCCACGGCTATGCGTGGCTTTCCACATATGTCTCTGGCCTCCGCGAAATGCTGGACTGGGCGGAGCGTTTGCAAGCAGTCGGCAAGTTCAATGAGCTTGAGCAGCGGATGCTCGCCGCAGCGTTTGCTGAATATCTGAACCAGATGGCTGGCGGCATCGCTATTTCCCAGGGGGAGGTCGTTCGCCCATTGGACTTAGGGCTTGCGCCGCGCGATTTGGTCGGCCTGGATGCTCCCGCCGTTGCGGAGCTGCGTGAGGCTGGCTGGTCTGCCCCGGCCCGTGCGCGCGTTGCAGAGCTCATCAGCGAGGGTGACTTTGGTGCTTCTGGGCTTGGCGATGAGACGTTGGATTTAATCCATCAGCAATTCCGCCGGTTCGTGGACGAAAAAATCCTCCCGGACGCCCATGGCTGGCATCTCCGTGATGAGCTGATCCCGATTGAGATCGTGGACGAAATGGCAGCGCTCGGCGTGTTCGGGCTGACAGTGCCTGAGGAATTCGGCGGGCTCGGCATGGGCAAGGTCGCCATGTGTGTCGTGACTGAGGAGCTGTCACGTGGATATATCGGCGTCGGCTCGCTCGGCACCCGGTCTGAGATTGCGTCAGAGCTGATCCGGCTTGGCGGCACTGACGGGCAGAAGGAACAATGGTTGGGCCCAATTGCGTCCGGTGAAATTCTCCCGACCGCCGTATTCACTGAACCCGATACTGGGTCCGACCTCGGTTCACTGCGTACGCGCGCGCAGAAGGATCGGGACACATATAAGGTCACGGGCAACAAAACTTGGATCACCCATGCGGCGCGTGCGGATGTCATGACGTTGTTGGTTCGCACTAACCCGGATGCGCCTGGATACAAGGGCCTATCCATGTTTATCGCACCGAAGCCTCGGGGTACGGATGCTGACCCATTCCCGGCGGACGGCATGTCTGGCGGTGAAATCCACGTGTTGGGTTATCGCGGAATGAAGGAATATGAGATCGGCTTCGATGGCTTTGAAGTTTCAGCGGACAATCTGCTTGGTCACGAAGAGGGGCAGGGGTTCAAGCAACTCATGGCGACATTCGAATCCGCGCGTATTCAAACAGCCGCACGGTCTGTCGGTGTCGCTATGCGCGCTCTGGAAGTTGCGTTGAATTATGCGAATGAGCGGAAGCAGTTTGGTAAGTCAATCGCCAAGTTCCCACGTGTATCCGGTAAGCTCGCGTGGATGGCCGTGGAAACCATGATCGCGCGCCAACTCTCATATTTTGCCGCGCGCCAGAAGGATTCGGACCGGCGGTGTGACATTGAAGCTGGCATGGCGAAATTGCTGGCGGCGCGCACGGCTTGGTCGAATGCGGATAATGGCGTTCAAATCCATGGCGGTAATGGATATGCCATGGAATATGAGATGAGCCGGCTGCTTTGCGACGCCCGAATCTTGAACATTTTTGAAGGTGCGGCCGAGATTCAGGCCCATGTGATCGCGCGGGGGCTGTTAGATCGTCGCAATTAAACGCTTCATGCTTGCGTATGCTGCGCGTCGCAGGTAGATAAGTGCCTGAAATGAAGGCTGGCGCGTTCGCCGGCCGTTCCGTGTTGGAGCCGAGTTATGGCCGTTCCGAAGAAGAAAACCTCCCGCATGCGGCGTAACATGCGTCGGTCCCATGATGCGCTGAAGTCTGGCGCGTTCGTTGCGGACAAAGAAACCGGCAATCTGCGTCGGCCGCATCACATTGATCTCAAGTCCGGCGTCTATCGTGGCCGTCAGGTTCTGGAGCCGGTGGAAGACTAAGTCTGCCGCCGATCTGATCCAGGTTTGGACCTAAGCTTATGACGACCGAGACTCATGAGACCGATGCCATCATCATCGGCGCAGGCCCTTGCGGCTTGTTCGCTGTGTTTGAGCTTGGCTTGCTTGGTTTGAAAACGCACTTAGTCGACATTTTGGACCGTTCCGGCGGCCAGTGTGCTGAGCTGTACCCAGAAAAGCCGATTTACGACATTCCCGCCATACCGATGTGTACTGGCCAGGAACTCACGGATCGGCTGATGGAGCAGATTAAGGCGTTTGATCCTGTATTCCATTTCCAAGAGATGGCTGAAGGCTTGACTAAGCTGGATGATGGCCGCTGGGAACTGACGACTGATCAAGGCACGAAGATCCAGGCCCATGTGATCGTAATCGCAGCAGGCGGCGGCAGCTTTGTGCCGAAGAAACCACATCTTGATGGCTTGGCGGACTATGAGGAAACATCTGTTTTCTATGCTGTCCGCAAGATTGACGCTTTCGCTGGCAAGCGGATTGTTATTGCAGGTGGTGGCGACTCGGCCCTGGATTGGGCGCTGAACCTGCAGCCCGTCGCTGAGAAGGTGACGCTGGTCCATCACCGTGATGGTTTCCGCGCAGCCCCAGCTAGCGTGGATGCAATGCATGCGCTGGTTGATGCAGGTAAGATGGAATTCAAGATCGCACAGCTTGCTAGCGTCAATGGCGATGGCACCAAGATGACCAGCGTGCGGGTTAAATCAAAGACTGATGGCGAAAGCGATATCCCAGCGGATACGCTACTGCCCTTCTTTGGGTTGACCATGAAGCTTGGTCCGATCGCCGAATTCGGTCTGAACCTGAATGAGAATCTTATTCCGGTTGATACGGAAAAGTTTGAGACATCCATCCCGTCGATCTTCGCGATCGGCGATATCAATACCTATCCAGGCAAGCTCAAGCTGATCCTGTCAGGTTTCCACGAAGCTGCGCTCATGTCCCAGGCTGCGTTCCTGGTTTGCCGCCCGGGTGAGCGTTTGCGCTTCCAATACACCACCTCGTCCAGTGATTTGCAGAAGAAGTTGGGGGTCCGATGAAGGTCCACGTTACCGATCTTGAAGGCAAGACCAAAGAAATTGAAGGCACAATTGGCTGGACATTAATGGAAGTCATCCGTGACGGCGGTGTTTCGATTAAAGCAGAATGCGGCGGTGCGTGCGCCTGCGCCACCTGCCATGTCTACGTGGCCGACGACTGGATGAACCAAACTGGCGAACGCACAGAGGAAGAGGAAGATATGATCGACCTCGCCTTGGACGTCCAGGACGGCTCGCGTCTCGCATGTCAGATTGAGCTCACCGAAGCGCTGGATGGCCTGCAGGTCACGCTAGCCCGGGATGCAGTTCTCTAAGCAAACAAAGTTTTAGGTTTCTAGAACGGCAAACGGCGCTTCCATACCTTGGAAGCGCCGTTTTTCGTGCCCGCGTTGTAGGTTCATTTTAGAAGGGGAACACCACATCGAAGAGTTGCTGGCCGTAACGGGGCTGTTGCACATCACTGATATGCCCGCGTCCACCGCAGGAAATACGTGCTTCGGCAATTTTGTCATAGGCGACGGTGTTATCGGACGCGATGTCTTCGGGCCGGATCACGCCGGTTACCAGCAGTTCCCGCATTTCAAAGTTCACGCGCACTTCCTGTCGCCCTTGTAGGACAAGATTGCCGTTTGGCAGGGTCTGGGTGACGATTGCTGCGACCCGAAGGTTGATCGTCTCGCCCCAGTCAATCGTGCCTTCGCCAGAATTTTCTGTCTTACTGCCGAATTCGATCAAGTTGGCCGGATTGACGGCTTTCGGTAACAGCTTAGATAGTTGCGTTTCCAAGCCCCCGAGCGCTGGCAGGTCCGCGTCCTCAAGATTGTTGCGGGCGCGGGTTGTTTTGTTGGAAATTTTTGCCGAGTCCGAGATCTGAATGGCGACGGTTACGATGTCTCCCACCGCTGAAGCCCGTTGATCCTTCAGGAATGCACGCGCACCTGGCCGCCAAAGTGAATTCGCATAGCGTGGTGCGGTAGCAGGGCGTGGCATTGGCATGGAAATTGGCTGGTATTCTGGCCTGCGCACCGGGTTTTCAACACGGGTCATCTGCGGAGGAGAGCCAATAGCGGCGGCGCGATCAAAGGTATTGCAGGCACCAAGCGTCATGCTCGAGAGACCAATGAGGATAAGCGGCAGTATTTTCCGTGTCATCGCACCATCTCCGCGAGTTCTTCGAGGCTGATCGGGCGTGTGGCGACAATTCCAGGTGCGACCGCCGTCGCCTCAATCGTTCGCTTAGAATGCGCGTTCAAAGTTCGGACGGGCGCTCCGGCCGCAGCGTCCTGCAGGGCGCGGCCTCTAGCGGTTAGGGTCATGAAGGGCGTCGTATACACAATCGCCACAAGATCGCCCTTCCGTATGGCTAATGGAATTTGCACATCACGGGCCAAGATGGCGCGACCAGGATTGAGACGCCGACGTGCCGCCAGCAGACCCTGCAGCCCCAGGTAATGGATGTCGGCGAGGTCCTGGCAGACTTAGATAACCTGCTGCACCATTTGCTTGGCGCCAGTATCGATCTGAACATCGAGCATGGACGGGAGTTGTCATTGGTCAAAGTGGACCGGGTGCAGCTTGAGCAGGTGCTCATCAATCTTGCCGTCAATGCAAGAGACGCGATGGATGGGCGGGGCGCGCTAAAAATTATCACGAGAATGGCGACCGTGGGCGACACGACCGGCGGCCCGCTTGAGCCAATGCCAGCCGGCGATTACATCCAAATTGATGTCGCAGACCAAAGTGCGGGCATCGCTAAGGAGCACTTGAAACGCATTTTTGAGCCGTTCTTTACAACGAAAGATGTCGGCAAAGGTACTGGGCTTGGCCTCTCCACGGTGTACGGCATCGTCAAGCAGACGGGCGGTTTCATATTCGTGGATAGTGAGCTTGGCATTGGAACGACGTTCTCACTTTACTTGCCACCCCATGCGGCTGAGGTGATTGATATTCGGAGCCCGGTCGCAGCTAAACCGCTGGATCTGACGGGCGTCGGCACCATCATGCTGGTGGAGGATGAAGACCCTGTGCGCTTGTTTGGCGCACGGGCGTTGCGCGGCAAGGGCTACCGGGTGATTGAAGCAACCACCGGCGGCGCTGCGCTTAAGCTTTTCCAGGAAGGGGAGGCGGACGACATTGACCTTCTCGTCACCGATATCGTCATGCCGGAACTGGATGGCCCGAGTCTCATCGCAGAGGCGCGGCGGTTCCGCCCGAATCTCCCTGTAATTTGTGTGTCCGGCTATGCTGAATCCGAATTTCGGGACAAGCTGGATGGCTTAGACGGTGTTCACTTTCTGCCTAAACCATTTACATTGCAGGAACTTGCAGGCGCAGTTAAGCAAGTTATTCCATGGACATCCGGTGTTCTCGAAATTAATTCGGAACATAACTTGACCATTTAGAACAAATGAGGCACATAGTTCTCATCGCAAATACCTCATTCGCCCACAGGCTGAAATTGCACGGTCTGGGCAGCTATGGGAATATGGAGAACAACATGGCGCAACCCTCCCTCAAGGTCGTAGAGAACTCCACAATGGATAAGCAAAAGGCGCTTGAAGCCGCACTCGGTCAGATTGAGCGGGCGTTCGGCAAAGGCTCTATTATGAAGCTCGGCGAGCAAAGCTCGCTTGAGATTGAAGCCGTATCATCTGGCTCACTTGGGCTGGATATCGCCCTTGGCGTCGGCGGGCTGCCACGCGGGCGCATCATTGAAATTTATGGCCCCGAAAGCTCTGGTAAAACGACGCTGGCCCTTCATGCTGTCGCAGAAGCGCAGAAGCTTGGCGGTGTCGCGGCCTTTGTTGATGCGGAACATGCGCTTGATCCAGCCTATGCCAAAAAGCTTGGCGTTAACTTGGATGAGCTGTTGATCTCGCAGCCGGACACGGGTGAGCAGGCGCTTGAAATTGTGGACACGCTGGTCCGTAGTCAGGCGCTTGATGTCCTCGTGATCGATAGCGTCGCGGCTTTGACGCCACGGGCCGAAATTGAAGGCGAAATGGGTGATTCCCTGCCAGGCTTGCAAGCGCGCTTGATGAGCCAGGCACTGCGTAAGCTGACAGCGTCGATCTCCAAAAGCCGGACGATGGTTATCTTCATTAACCAGATCCGCATGAAGATTGGCGTGATGTTCGGCAGCCCAGAAACGACAACGGGCGGCAATGCGCTGAAGTTCTATGCGACGGTGCGCCTTGATATTCGCCGGATTGGGCAGATTAAAGACAAGGACGAGGTCGTCGGCAACCACACCCGCGTCCGTGTTGTGAAGAATAAGGTGGCGCCGCCGTTCAAGGTCGTTGAATTCGACATTATGTACGGCAAGGGTATTTCCAAGACCGGTGAGTTGATCGATCTCGGCGTTAAGGCGGACATCGTCGAGAAGTCCGGTTCCTGGTTCTCATTTGATGGTGAGCGCTTGGGGCAAGGCCGCGAGAATTCAAAAACATTCCTCGCGCAGAACCCGGATGTTGCTGCCACCATTGAGCATCGCGTTCGCGAGAATGCAGGCCTCTTCGCTGAATTGATGATGACGGGCGAGGGCGATGATGAAGATGACGACGAGGCAGTCTAGCGTCTAATCGGCATCTAAATTGCATCGCTGGGGCCGGTCTGGCTCTGGACAGAATAAGGGCCGGCGCGGTACATCCGTTAGCCGGTCCTTTGCATTCTGGGCCCATATGTCACTTCCTCCAGTTTGGGGCTTTGAGCGATGGCGACGGCCAACGAAATCCGCAGGGCGTTTTTGGACTATTTCGCGACGAACGGGCATGAGATCGTCTCGTCGAGCCCGCTTGTGCCGCTGAATGACCCTACTTTGCTGTTCACGAACGCGGGCATGGTGCAGTTCAAGAACGTATTTACAGGTGTTGAGCAGCGGGGTTACAGCCGCGCCGTCACCTCGCAGAAATGCGTGCGCGCTGGTGGCAAGCACAATGATCTTGAGAATGTTGGCTATACAGCGCGCCACCACACTTTCTTTGAGATGCTCGGCAATTTTTCATTTGGCGATTATTTCAAAGACCAAGCGATCGAACTCGCGTGGAATTTGATCACCAAGGAATATGGTCTTCCGGCGGAGAAGCTGCTGGTTACAATCTATTCTGAGGACGAAGACGCGGCCACACTCTGGAAGAAGATTGCGGGCCTGACCGACGACAAGATCATCCGTATCCCAACCAGCGATAACTTCTGGTCCATGGGCGACACTGGCCCTTGCGGCCCGTGCTCCGAAATCTTCTTTGATCATGGCGATAAAATTCCAGGCGGCCCGCCAGGCTCACCAGATGAGGATGGCGACAGGTTCATTGAGATATGGAACCTGGTCTTCATGCAATATGAGCAGGTCTCTAAGGATCAGCGCATAGGCCTACCGCGCCCTTCGATCGATACGGGGATGGGGTTGGAGCGCCTGACGGCCGTGCTTCAGGGCAAGCACGACAACTATGATATCGACCTGATGCGTGCGCTGATTGAAGATGTCGCGTCTAAGACAGGTGTTGATCCTGATGGCCCACAATATGCCTCCCACCGCGTCATTGCTGATCACATCAGGGCCGCATCCTTCTTGATTACAGATGGCGTGCTGCCCTCCAATGAAGGGCGCGGGTATGTTCTGCGCAGGATTATGCGGCGGGGCATGCGTCACGCGCACATGCTTGGTGCACAAGACCCGCTGCTCCACAAAATTGCGCCAACGCTGGCGCGTGAAATGGGGGATGATTACCCTGAGCTGCGCACGGCTTCAACGCTGATTGAAGAGACTTTGCGGCTCGAAGAAGAGCGCTTTAAGATAACGTTAGATCGTGGCCTTAAGCTTCTTGATGATGCAGTAGCACCGCTTGGTGAAGGTGAGGACCTTGAAGGTGAGACAGCCTTTAAGCTGTATGACACATTCGGGTTCCCACTTGATCTGACCCAGGACATTCTGCGAGGCCAGGGGCGGACCGTTGAGATTGACGGTTTCAATGCAGCGATGGAGCGGCAACGTGAAGCCGCCCGTAGCGCCTGGGTTGGCAGCGGGGACGCTGGCGATACCGCACTCTGGTTCAAACTGCGCGAACGTCTCGGCCCAACCGAATTCTTAGGCTATGCCCAAGAAGCAGCAGAGGGCGTTGCAGTGGCGCTCGTGTCAGAAGGCGCTGAGGTTACAGAAATTGCTGCAGGTCAGACTGGCCTTGTGCTCCTCAACCAAACGCCATTCTATGCTGAATCCGGCGGCCAGGTTGGCGATATGGGGCGAATGACTGGCCCTGATGGCGTCACAGTCAAAGTGCTAGATGTGCAAAAGCAAGTTGGCGCACTCTGGGCGCATCGGGTTGAAGTCGGATCTGGTGCAATTACTGTCGATATGCCGCTGGAGCTTGCCGTAGACGGCGAGCGGCGTGGCCATATCCGTCGCAATCACTCTGCCACTCATTTGCTGCACGCAGCACTTCGTGATGCCCTGGGCGATCATGTTGCGCAGAAGGGGTCATTGGTATCGCCAGACCGGTTGCGCTTCGACATTTCACATCCAAAGGGTATTTCCGATGATGAGATTGCGGCGGTCGAGCATGCCGTCAACCAACGCATCCGTATGAACAGCGCGGTGAACACCCGCGTTATGCCGACAGATCAAGCCATTGAAGCCGGCGCTATGGCGCTTTTCGGTGAGAAGTATGGCGATGAAGTCCGTGTCGTCACCATGGGCGGTGAGGCGGCACCCGGCGCGGGCAAAGATTGGTCAGTTGAACTTTGCGGCGGTATTCATGTCGATAGGACGGGCGATATTGGCGGATTTGTCGTTATGTCTGAGGGCGCTGTTGCTGCAGACGTCCGCCGCATTGAAGCTGTGACGGGGCAAGCTGCCGAGAGCTTCGTTGCAGAGCGTCGCCAGCTTTTGAGCGAGATTGCGGGCGTGCTGAAATCAACGCCTGAAGAAGCACCCGCCCGGATCGCGCAGATCATCAAAGAGCGCCGTAAGTTTGAACGCGAAGCCGCTGATCTTAGGCGGAAACTTGCGACCGGCGGCGGTAGCGCAGAAGCACCGGAAGCCAAGGAAGTTGGCGGCGTGAAGTTTATTGGGAAGGCGCTGAGTGGTGTGCCCGCGCGGGAACTCAAATCCATGGCGGATGCGTTGAAGGGGCAAGTCGGCTCCGGCGTCGTTGCCGTTGTTGCTGAGGACCAAGGCAAGGCGTCCTTGGTGGTTGCCGTAACGCCAGACCTCAAAGGCAAAGTCGATGCCGTGGCGCTGGTGCGCGCGGGCTCTGCTGCAGTCGGTGGTAAGGGCGGCGGTGGTCGCCCTGATATGGCACAGGCGGGCGGTCCTGACGGTGATAAAATCAACGAAGGCCTCGCCGCAATTGAAGCTGCGCTGGCCGGATAGGAGACGAAGGCGTGAGCGATGATATCGTTATCTGGCACAATCCACGCTGCTCGAAATCACGGCAAACGATGCAGTTGCTGACGGATGCTGGCGTTGAGCCGACGGTGATAGAATATCTGAAGAATCCGCCAGAAGAGTCTGAAATAAAGCGCGTTCTTGGTTTTTTAGGCATAGCACCCAAAGCCCTGATGCGCACGAAGGAAGCCGCGTTCAAGAAAAATGACCTTGGGGCTTCAGATATCTCGGATGATACGCTGGTTGCTGCAATGGCGGCGCATCCCATTCTGATAGAGCGGCCTGTTGTCATCAAAGGCGATAAGGCCGTGATTGGGCGCCCGCCTGAAAACGTCAACGCATTGCTGAAATAGAAAAAGACCAACCGGAGGATTATCCCATGCGCGAAGCCGTAATTGTATCAACCGCCCGCACACCAATCGGTAAAGCCTATCGCGGTGCCTTCAATGATCTGGAAGCCCCGACAATGGGCGGCCATGCAATCCAGGCTGCCGTAGAGCGTGCCAAACTCGATGCTGCGGATGTCGAAGACTGCGTCATTGGCTCCGCGGTTCAGCAGGGCACGTCTGGCTATAATATCGGTCGTCTTGCTGGCTTGACTGGTGGCCTGCCCGCCAGCGTTGCGGGTATGAGCATCGATCGCCAATGCGCGTCCGGCATGATGGCGATCGCGACGGCTGCGAAGCAGGTGATTGCGGATAACATGGATGTCGTAGTCGCAGGCGGACTTGAGTCCATCAGCCTGGTCCAGAATGACCACCGCAATACGCACCGCACCCAAGACCCGAACCTGCTGCAGAAGCATCCTAATATCTACATGGCGATGCTGGAGACGGCGGAAACGGTGGCCTCACGCTACAATATTTCTCGGGCTGCCCAGGACGAGTACAGCCTCATGTCCCAACAGCGGACGGCGGCGGCGCAGGAAGCAGGCAAGTTTGATGATGAGATCGTGCCGATCACCGTCGACAAAGTGGTGTTCGACAAGGAAACCAAGCAAGCCTCCGCGCAGCGTGTGACGTTGTCCAAGGATGAGGGCAACCGGCCTGAAACCAACGCTGAAGGCCTCGCAAACCTGAAGCCAGTGATTGAGGGCGGCTGCATCACGGCCGGCAATGCCAGCCAGCTATCTGATGGCGCCAGTGCAGCAGTTGTTATGGAAGCGAATGAGGCCTCCAAGCGCGGCCTGGCACCGCTTGGCTTGTATAAGGGCATGGCAGTCGCTGGTTGCGAGCCAGATGAGATGGGCATTGGCCCGGTCTTCGCTATTCCCAAACTGCTGAAGAAGTTCGGGCTTTCTATAGACGATATTGGTCTTTGGGAATTGAATGAGGCGTTTGCTGTGCAGGCGCTTTACTGCCGCGACAAGCTTGGCATTCCTAACGACCTGCTGAACGTCAATGGCGGTGCAATCTCCATTGGCCATCCTTACGGCATGTCTGGCGCGCGGATGGTTGGCCATGCGTTGATCGAAGGTAAGCGTCGCGGTGCTAAGCATGTCGTCTGCACCATGTGTGTTGGTGGCGGCATGGGCGCTGCTGGGTTGTTCGAGGTCCTGTGATCCCGAAGGCCGGGCGGAGTTATTCCTGAATGGCGATAGCCGCCGCCCGGCCTGAGGACTACACCGGCTTTCAGCGGGCCATCATCCTGGCGACAGTCACGATGGCGACCACGCTGTACGCCACGACGATCCTCGTCGTCAGCGTGATCCTGCCGCAAATGCAGGGTTCTTTGTCTGCAACCCAGGACCAGATCGCCTGGGTGGTTACGTTCAATATTTTGGCGACTGCCATCGCGACGCCAATGACAGGCTGGCTTGCGGGCAAGTTTGGCCGCCGCAAGACGATGATCTACTGCCAGCTGGGCTTTTTAGTCAGTACGCTGGCATGCGGGTTCGCACCGAACCTTGAGCTTCTGGTGGTCGCCCGTGTTTTCCAAGGCGCGTTCGGGGCGCCGATTGTGCCGCTGGCCCAGGCGACGATCCTGGATACGTTTCCTAAAGAAAAGCAGGCGTTTGGCACGGCTATCTTTGGCATGGGCGTTGTTATTGGTCCGGTGATTGGGCCTGTCTTAGGCGGCTATCTCGCGGATATTTATAACTGGCGTTGGGCGTTCTACATGATTGTCCCCGTCGCCGCACTCGCACTGGCGGCGCTGGTGCTGTTCTTGCCAGAATCCCGTAGTCGCAGCACGGCTAAGCTCGACTGGACCGGATTCCTCACATTGATTGTCTCTGTTGGTGCCATGCAGCTCATGCTGGACAGGGGCAATCGGCAAGATTGGTTTCAATCGTTCGAGATCATGCTTGAAGCCGGGATCGCTATTCTGGCGCTCTATCTCTTTATTGTTCATAGCCTGACTACCAAGAACCCGTTCTTGAACCTCCGGCACTTACTTGACCGGAACTACGCGCTTGGCCTGATGTTTGTGACGGTCTACGGCATGCTGAATTTCACGCCGATGGTTCTATTCCCGCCAATGCTTCAGGGCTTGATGGGATATCCGAATGCAATCATTGGTGAACTGTTGGGCGCGCGCGGAGGGGGAGCCATTTTGGGCTTCTTTGCCGCGATGTGGATCGCCAAGCTAGATCCACGAATTGGGCTGCTGTTCGGCTGCGCAGTGCAGGCAGCGTCCGGCATTTGGATGATGAGCTTTTCGCTCGATGTTTCTTTTCAGGAGGTGGCGACGGCCAGCGCGCTGCAAGGCTTTTCCGTTGGCATCATCTGGCCGCCGCTTACTGTGGCGACGTTCCGCACGATTGATTCCAAATATCTGGCTGAGACATCCGCCATTTTCCACTTGCTGCGAAACTTGGGCAGTTCGGTCTTCATTAGCCTGTCGATTACGACACTGGTTCGCTCAACGACTGTGAATTATGGCCGGTTGGCGGAATTCATTACGCCGTATAATGAGAATTTACAGGGTGCTATCGCGTTAGGGGCGGCTGATCCAGGCGCTGCGGATGGGCTAGCCAGAATCAGCGTCGCCGTTGCAAAGCAGGCAGGAATGCTAGGTTTTTTGGATGCCTTCACACTTTACACCGCCGCTTGTTTTGCTGTCTTTTTAATGATTCCATTGTTCCGGATCCGCACTGCGGCGTAATTGCACCCTGTCATCCGGGTTCCATGGGGTCGCCAAACGGGTTCGGGCGCACTATTTTATCGGTTGGTTCGATGGATGGGCGGCAGTTCTGCCCAGAGGAGAAGCTTAAGATGGATCATGTGAGCAACGCTAAGGCAGACGCGGCAGTCGCCGACAGCGCCGAAACTGGCCGTCCAAGCCGCACGGAAGCTGAGGCTGCCGTGCGCACGCTGCTCCGTTGGGCGGGGGACGATCCCACACGTGAAGGCCTGATCGATACGCCTAGCCGCGTTGCGCGCGCCTGGGAAGATTTCTTCGCAGGCTACGAAATCGATCCAATCGATGTGCTCGCGCGCACGTTCGAAGAAGTCGATGGCTATGATGAAATCGTGCTGATGCGCGATATTCGTGTGGAAAGCCACTGCGAACATCACATCGTGCCGATCATCGGCAAGGCGCATGTTGCGTATCTGCCGAACGAACGGGTTGTTGGCATCTCGAAGCTCGCACGCGTGGTTGAAGTGTACGCTAAGCGCTTGCAGGTCCAGGAAACAATGACTGCACAGGTCGCCAATGCGATTGAAAAAGTGCTGGAGCCTCGCGGCGTCGCCGTATATGTCGAAGCGCAGCATCAGTGCATGACCACCCGTGGCGTTCACATGCCCGGCGTCGATACGGTCACGACCAGCATGCGCGGTGCCTTCCGCACGGACCCTGTTATGCGGAGCGAGTTCTTCCAACTTATTGGGAAGTAGCCTCGGCGTACCATTTAGATCAAATACAAAAGGCTCAGAGCGCGGATACCGCTCTGAGCCTTTTTGCTATCTGCCGTTATGCGGTGGAAGCTTAGTCTCGCAGTTCCGCACAGGCTTTCTGAATACGCTCACCACCGCGAACCAGGTCTTCTGTTGAGGCGACGAAGCTGGCGCGGAAGTAAGGGCTGAGGCCGTAGGCAGCTCCCTGGACGACGGCGACGCCTGCGTGGTCCAGCAGGTACATCGTAAAATCGGTATCGGTCTCAAGCCGCTTGCCGTCTGGCGTTAGCTTGCCGATGGCACCGGCGCAGCTGCAATAACAATACATCGCACCTTCGGGCAGTTCGCAGTAGAGGCCGTCAGCCTTGTTGAGTGCGGCGTGGAGGATATCGCGGCGGCGCTGGAGGTCGGCGGTCCGTTCACGCACGAAAGTTTGGTCGCCCGTTAGCGCTTCGATGGCAGCAGCTTGGCCCATGGCAGAGGAGCCTGCAGTTGACTGGCTCTGCATCTTTGAAGCATTAGCGATGATGTCCTTTGGTCCGCCAGCATAGCCAACGCGCCACCCCGTCATTGAGAAAGCTTTGGAGACACTGTTGATCGTGACCGTGCGGTCAAACAGCTTTGGCTCGACTGCGGCGATGGTGTGGAATTCGCGGTCGTCGAAAATTAGGTGCTCATAGACATCATCGGTAATGATGTGGACATGGGGATGCCGCAGCAGCACATCTGCAACCGCCTGCAATTCGTCTTTGGTGTAGACGACGCCTGCCGGATTGGACGGTTGGCAGAGCATGACCCACTTGGTCTCTGGCGTTATCGCCTCCTCAAGGTCTTCGGCGGCCATGCGGAAACCACGGTTCTGTGGGCAATCGACGAATACGGGGGTGCCGCCTGCAAGCTGGACCATATCTGGGTAGCTCGCCCAATACGGGCCAGGAATGATCACTTCATCGCCAGCGCCCACCGTCGCCATCAGCACGTTGAACAGTACCTGCTTGGCACCGGAGCCGACGCAGATTTCATCCAAGCCATACTCCAGATTATTGTCGCGCTTGAACTTAAGCTGTGCCGCTTTACGCATTTCTAGCGTGCCATTGATTGGCGTGTAGCGCGCTTCATCCCGGTCCATCGCCTGCATGACGGCCCATTTCACATGAAGCGGTGTTGCGAAATCAGGCTCGCCCGCCGTCAGCTTCACGATGTCCTTCCCCTGGCCCACAAGTTCGCGCACACGCTGCGTCGCGATCTGGCTGGGGGAGGGTTTGAAGCGGCTCATGCGGGGGGCGAAAAAATTACTGCGATCAGTCATGGCGAGCTACGTTCCTGCTAGGGGCGAATCAAGCTAGAATTTGCGCGAATTTCAGCAAAGGAACAAGCGATGGCGCGCATAATCACTCTGGGCGGCGCTCAGATGGGCCCAATTCAACTGGCAGACAGCCGCGAAGCTGTGATTGAGCGCATGCTTGATCTAATGGCGAAGGCGCATGCGAAGGGCGTTGAACTGATCACATTCCCAGAATTGGCGCTGACCACATTCTTCCCGCGCTGGTATAACGAAGACTGGGACCACGTGGATGAATGGTTCGACGCGGAAATGCCCGGTCCAACCACACAGCCGCTGTTCGATGCCGCCGTTAAGTATGGCATGGGTTTCTATCTGGGCTACGCGGAGAAGTTTGAGGATGAGACCGGTGTCCGCCGGTTCAATACCTCCATTCTGGTCGATAAGTCGGGCCAGATCGTTGGCAAGTATCGCAAGGTGCATCTGCCCGGCCACGTTGAGTATGACGATAACCTGCCATGGCAGCACCTTGAGAAGCGTTATTTCGAAGTGGGTGATCTTGGCTGGCCAGTCTGGCGAACCATGGGCGGCGTTATGGGCATGGCGCTCTGTAATGACAGGCGCTGGCCGGAGACATACCGGGTCATGGGTCTGCAAGGCGTTGAGTTGGTGATGCTTGGCTACAACACGCCAACCGGCAATAGCCGTGGCCCGGAGGCACCGCATCTGCGCATGATGCATAACCATATGTCCATGCAGATGGGCGCTTATCAGAACGGCACATGGGTCGTCGGCGTCGCCAAAGCGGGGAGCGAAGACGGGTTTGAGTTGATGGGCGGCAGTGTGATCGTAGCGCCGTCCGGTGAAATCGTGGCGCAGGCCCGCACGCTTGGCGACGAAGTGATTGTGGCGGATGCGGATTTGGACGCCTGCACATTCAATAAGACAACGATCTTCAATTTCGCCGCTCACCGCAGGCCAGAACACTACGGCATTATTACCAGTCAGGCGGGTGCCACCCCGCCGCCAGAGGACTAAGACCGCATGCGACGCATTCTGATCATCAATCCGAACAGTACGGAAAGTTGCACCGCATCGATTGACCGGGCTGCAGAGGCGTTTCGCAGCCCAGATATCGAGATTGTTGCAGAGACCGTTACAGCAGGGCCGGTCAGCGTTGCCAGCATGTCCGATCATGCGCGAGCGCAGGGGCCGTTGATTGATCATATTGCTGGCAGAAATGGCTCGGCCGCAGATGCAATTGTGGTCGCGTGCTTTTCTGATCCGGCATTGCCTGCAGCAAAGGAAGTATCAGGCCTCCCGTGCTTTGGGTTGGGGGAGGCGGGCATGCTTGCTGCCATACAGCGTGGCATGCGGTTCGGCATTGTGGCCCTGGCGGAGGCATCTGTTGAACGGCAGCAGCGGCGCGTGGCTGAACTTGGCATTGGCGCGCGCTATGCAGGCAGTCGCGCCGTATCGCTTTCGGTGCCAGAACTGGCGGATGCGAACCGCACCGTGGCGGCTATGGCAGAGACAGGGGCTAAGCTGGTTCAGCAAAACGGTGCGGATGTCATCGTGATGGGGTGTGCAGGTATGGCTGATTATCGGGATGGGTTGGCCGCAGCGCTGGGACGGCCCGTCATTGAGCCGACCCAAGCAGCGATTGGCGCTGCGGTCGCCGCAGCCCGCCAAGGATGGTGAGGGTTAAGGCAACGCAGGTGCTGCCAATCATTCCAGCCATGACGAAGGTCCTGAAAATTCTGGGTACGTAACGTAAATCCTACGTCAACAGACAAGCAGTGCTTTCGCGTCTCGCCAAAGCTCTGGCACAAGTACCTCTGCAGACTTGGTCTGTGCGAGTCTGCTCGCCTGTCCTGCCCAGGCCTGGATTCTGTCGATATCGCCAGCTTTCGTGCCTTCATCCCGCATGCCTTGGGTCAGGGCACGTTGGACGGGATAGGGTGCTGGCTGTGGAGCATCTGAGCTTGCAGCGGACTTCGCGTAGGCGGTCGCGATGCTGCGTCCTGCGCGTCCAGAAAAAGCACGGGTTACCATGGTGTCCTCGGGCGCGGCTGCACCAATTGCGTCCGCCCACGCCGGTGCGAGATTGGCTTCTGGCGTCCGCAGTAGGCCTGTCCCGATCTGGATTGCAGAGGCACCGAGTGTGAGCGCAGCCGCAATCCCGCGAGCGTCCGCAATCCCGCCTGTTGCCACAACTGGCACATCGACCGCATCAACAACTGCAGGCAGGAGTGCAAACAAGCCGATGGCTTTTGCTTCCGCATCGCCGGCGTCGAATGCACCACGATGACCGCCAGCCTCTGCGCCCTGGGCCACGATCACGTCAGCTCCGGCGGCGGCGGCAGATTTGGCTTCCGCCACTGTGGTGACCGTCGCGAACCATGCGATATTGCGGGCCTTCATCTCCGCGATGAATTCAGGCGGATAGACACCCATAATAGATGAAATGATGCTTGGGCCTGCGTCCAGCATTGCGGCGCATTGGGTCTCGAAATCTGGGCCGGGCCGATCTGCCGCGTCATCAGGAATATCGGGTCCCCAGTGTTGCAGAAACTGGCGCAACTGGCCTTCGTTCGCTGCATCACGTAGTGGCGCTGGGTCCGGAATCCACAAATTCATCTGAAAGGCACCATTGGATGATGCGCGGACATCTTGCGCCCAGGCCTTGATGGCATCCGGCTGCATCAAAAGCGCACCGCAGGCCCCGAGGCCACCCGCGCGGGCGACAGCCGCAGCAAGGGGGGAGGGACAGGCGCCGGCCATTGGTGCCATTAGGATCGGCAAGGCGAGGCTGAACCGTTCGGCGAATGCTTCAGCCCGCTGAATGCTTGTGGATGTGGTCATGAGGCCTCTCCATTAGAATACACCTGCCTCAAGTCCGGCAGCCATGGTGAGCCCAAGCTCTTCGCATTGGGACTCAAAGGCAAGGTCATAAGGGCCGCCCATGATCAACGGGGCCTGGACGGCACGCCAGCGAAGACCTGTTGCGATTTTCTCTACTGCGAACTTTGTCCCGTCTCCGCCATTCTGCCCGGCGCGAATATAAAGCGCATAAGGCAGACCGTCAGTCCGCTCGATTACGGCATAATATGTGCGATCAAAGAAGTCCTTTAGCGCGCCGGACATATAGGCCAGATTCTCAGGTGTTCCCAGAATCAGCCCATCGGCGGCCAGCACATCATCTGGGACAGCATCGAAGGCAGACCTCTCGATCACTTCGATATCAGCAATGTCTGGATGGCGCGCGCCACGGAGCACAGCGTTCTTCAGCGCCCGCAAGTTTGGCGATGGTGCGTGGGTGATAAGGAGAAGGCGCTTCGTCAAGTCAGTTTGTGATCCAGCCCTGGCGGGCAGCTATGGTGAGCTAATTCGGGCGACTGAATGGCGCGGTCCTGGTGGGCCTCTGCGGCTGTTCATTCCGCGCCGTCTTGATGATGTGGTTCGCATAGAGATTCAACGAGCTGCCACCTTCCAGCCGATCACTGAAAACAGGGTTGGCGCCGGAGTTGACGCTGTCAGGTAAGGTGTTTGAGGGTTGCAGGCGTCCAACGCGCGCGGCGGCGGGCTTTGCGGCCCTCTGCGTCTTCAGTGCCATAATCGGCGGAGGCGGCGGGCTGGGAGAAGTCCAATCGGTTATCGAACACATTGATGTTCAAGGTCGCATAGCCTGTTCCAGCATCGTCAAAGAAGGCACCCACATATGCGCCACAACCGTTGCAGATCATGAAATCTGCAGTGCCGAGGCCGAATTGATAGGCGTTTAAAGCGCCCGATTCAGCTTCAATCACGGCGGTGCCGGTGGGGTCAGTCATCGTCCTGGCACCGTGCTTGCGGCAGAACGAACAGCCGCATTCGCGAACCGGCAGAGCAGCAGCTTTGGACGGGCTCATAAATGTAAGGCGTAGTTTGCCGCAATGGCAGCTGCCTTTGAACTCTGGCATGGGGCACCCCAATATCCGTGTCTGGTCAGATGTTGGTGGGAATCGTAATGGGCGCTCGGGCATAAAGAAAGGGCCGGAACACATTGCTGCGTCCGGCCCTTGGATAGTTCTTAAGACTACTGCAGCGCTCGTTACGCTGCGGTGGGTCTTGAGCTTAGGCTGCGGCTTCTTCGGCTTCTTCTTCGACGCCGAGGGCACTCTTGATTGCTACGATGAACTCGCCGATCTGCTCGCCATCTGCGAGGCTCAGGAGAGAGCCGTCGACAGTGAAACCAGCTTCCGCCATGGAGGCACCAGCTGCTTCAAGCTTCTCACGGGCTTCTTCAGCGGCGCTGATTGTCAGGCCAGAAGCAACTTCTGCGGCGGCCAAAACCAAGCCAGCATCTTCAGTCAAAACAACAGGCTTACCAGACTCGACCATGCCTTTAAGAACGCGGATCGCGTGCGCATTCTGGGTCAGGTTGATGGTGGAGCGGCTGCCGCCAGGGACGAACAGCATGTCGAAACGGCTAGGCAATACGTCGCTGATTTTTTCATCAACGAAGAAATTGTGGCCCCAGCCGCCGTCATGCCAGCCGTTGGCAACGCCAACTTCTGGAGAGACGATCGTTGTCTGCGCACCAGCGGCGACGAGCGCCTTCTGGATATCAGTCATATTCTCTTCATTAAAACCAGACGCGACCATGATCGCGATGCTCTTACCGGAAAGCGGCTTACTTCCATGCATGCTGGACTCCTTTTTCTTTTTTGGTGCGTCGCGCATAGCCAGCCCAGGGGAGTGGACCAACTCACATGAAGCAGTCGCGAGTCAGGCGAGTGCGTCCGCTGTGGCGCGGCGACGTTAAATTTGGCATCCCGTGGCGAACAAACACAAAGCACAACACGGGCCGGACAGATCAGAAGACCATGTGGCGACCTGTAAAACGGTTGCCAACAATGGGCGTTTCTGAAAAAGCCCAATGACCGGAATTTAAGTGCAGTGCAGCATTTATTCAAGGCTTACGCCCTGCGGCTTCCAGCCGCTGGCGCGCCTTAGCCCAGGCAGATTGCCAGCCTATTTATCCACAAGACCCGCGATTCTGAGGCGAAGGGCGTTCAACTTAATAAACCCTTCCGCATCCTTCTGATCATAAACCGTGTCGGCCTCAAAAGTGGCGTAATCCGCGTTATAGAGGCTGTTCGGCGATTTCCGCCCAACAACACTTGCGACGCCCTTGAGCAGCTTGACCCGAACGACGCCATTCACCCGCTTCTGGCTGACATCAATCGCGGCTTGCAGCATTTCCCGCTCTGGTGCGAACCAGAAGCCATTATAGACGAGCTCCGCGTATTTCGGTGCAATCTCGTCTTTAAGATGCATGGCACCCTTGTCTAGCGTGATGGACTCAAGCCCGCGCCGTGCAGCGAACAGAACCGTGCCACCCGGCGTTTCGTATACACCGCGGGACTTCATACCGATGAAGCGGTTCTCCACCATATCCAGGCGACCAATGCCGTGAGCGCCGCCAAGCGTGTTGAGCTTCTCCAGCAAGGTTGCAGGCGACATGCGCACATCATTGATGGCGACTGGATCACCTTTCTCAAACGCGATTTCGATATATTCAGGCTTGTTGGGCGCGTCTTCGGGTGCCACTGAGCGAGTGTACATGTCTTCATCCGCTTCGACCCATGGGTCTTCCAGCGCTTTGCCTTCATAGGAAATGTGCAGCAGATTGGCGTCCGTAGAGTAGGGGGCCTCGCCGCGTTTGTCCTTGGCGATAGGGATTTGGCGTTCTGCAGCGTATTGCAGCAGCTTTGTGCGGGAGTTCAGATCCCATTCCCGCCAAGGTGCGATGACTTTGATATTTGGGTTGAGGGCATAGTAGCCAAGTTCAAATCGGATCTGGTCATTGCCCTTGCCGGTAGCGCCATGGGAAACGGCTTGAGCGCCTGTTGCTTCGGCAATTTCAATTTGGCGTTTTGCGATGAGTGGTCGGGCAATAGACGTGCCAAGTAGATAAACGCCTTCATAGATAGCATTCGCCCGAAACATCGGGAAAACATAGTCCCGCACAAATTCTTCGCGGAGATCGTCGATGAAAATTTCTTCGACACCCATGGATTCGGCTTTGAGGCGCGCGGGCTCTAGTTCTTCGCCCTGACCGAGATCTGCTGTGAAAGTTACGACATCCGCCTCGTAAGTCTCTCGTAGCCAATGCAAAATTACTGAAGTGTCGAGGCCGCCGGAATAAGCGAGAACGACTTTATTTACGCTATTAGCCATAGGGTTAGCCTGTCTGTTGCGGTGAGCTTTTGTAATTAGGAGATATCATACAGTTGATCCAATTTGTACAGCGTTCAGTAGAGAAGAAGAAAGGCTTTGATTTCTTTGGGATAGATGACGTATGCATGGTCTAATCGTTCATGAGGGGCTGGAGCGATGATTAAAAACGCGGCGTAGGACGTCCGCGATTACTCAGCGTTGAATAATGCTGAGCTAGATGACGATATGGACGCATCGGCTACGGCGGGTGGGTGGAGGGTTGTCGTGGCCTCTCCATCAAGGATTTGTTCGGCACTTCTGAAAGCTCGGAAGACGGCAGGTGTAATCTCATCTGTTCGTAGGATGACGGACCAGGCAGTGGTTGATCCGACAAAACGGGATCGCATGGCCCTTGGACGGTGTGATGCGGTTATTGTCAGCGGTGCCTATGACGACACACGCGCTCATACTTTCGCAGCAAGTGCGTTACGCACGCCGACAATATTCATTGCGGACCAGGACGAGCCCGCGCATGAAAATGATGCGCTGGTAGCGAGTGCGCGCACAGCCATGCTGGCAAGAGATTGCACGCCGAGCAGCCTGCGAAGCGCGCTTCAGAATGCCAAAGTCGCCTTTGACCTTCAGCGCCGTTGGGTGGAAGGCGAAGGTAGGCTAGAACGGGCCGTGCAAAGGGTCGCTGCAGCGCGGCGAGACCGGTTAGCCTTCCTGAACCACATCGGTCATGAATTCAGGACGCCATTGAACGGCATCATCGGATTTGTTGATGTACTGGCGCAGCGAGCTGAAGCTGATGGTGCTGTCATCGACGATACGATGCGCGAATACCTTGCTCATGTCTGCGACAGTGGTGGCGATATGCTGGCATTGGTCGAAGACCTTATGCTTCTGGCCCATAGTGAAGGCCTTGCTGCGACCGTATTACGACCGTGTGCAACCACTGATCTTGTGGCGGATTGCCATGGGGCGGTGCAGCAATCCTTGCTGAACCAGTCGCCTCAGCTCCTGCAATCTGGCTTGCAGACTGGGCGCGTGCGCTGTGATCAAGAAATGGTCAGCCAAACCATGCGCGCACTGGCCCGCGAAGCAACAGCCTTTGGGCCGACGGATGTAACCGTTATTGCAAAGCGCACTGCGACCCATCTTGAAGTCGGCGTTGCTTGTCCGAAAGGCTGCGTGGATCCAGAATCTGGCATTTCCCAAGCAGGACCTTGGCCAAAGGCCGCTACGCTGAACCGGGATCTAAGCCTGGCACTGGCTTTGGCAGATAGTGTCGCCTTGCTACATGGCGGATCACTTGTGCTCGATACGACTGAGGACGCACAAGTCTTTGCAGGGATTGCTTTGCCGCTAGATAGCGCCTGACGAAACGAGATGTCAGCGCATTAGCCGCTGCAGCCAGAGATTGGCAGCGATGCGGCTGAGAACCATGGCGGCACCCGCTGCCGTAGCACCTGGAATACCAAGCGGTGTAATCAAAAGCCATAAAATCAGCATCAGCGCCAGTGTTTCGAACACTGTGGCGGCCGCGATTGGATGAGTTCTACGGGCATGGGTAAGTCGCGCTCTAATCCACATGAACCAGAGTGTTACTGCGGGATAGAGGGTGAGGGCGGCAAAGCTATCCATCGCAGGTTCTGTCAACGGGGCCGGTAGGTTCATCAGATGTCTGAGCGTCCAGGGACCTGCAGGGGTGAATGCCAGAAACGCCATCGCAGCGGTTAGGGCTAGTCCCAACCTCACCGCAAACTTAGCCAATGCCGGCCGGTAGTTTTCATTTCGGCCGAGGAAGGCGATTACTGGCTCCTGAAAACTCGTGGCCAGAGCGCGTGCGATAAAGTTTACGCCATGGGCGACAGGAAATGCGGCAAGTGCCACCGCCGCATCCTTAGCTTTGGCGAGACCCGTTGTGACAAGTGCGCTAACGGCTAAATTGAGCATCATCATGATCGTCAACGGCCAATACAACTGCCAGAATGCGCCAAAAGTCAGCGGGGGGTCTTCGCTCACCGACGATCGCAGGGCGTGGATTGAACCCGTTGCCATGACGCGGGCAGCGGCTGCTTCAAAAATCACGCCAAGCGATAGGGCGAGGGCGCCGGATTCAGCTCCCCTCAGCCAACCTGTCATTGCGAACAGCGCGGCTGCTCCAGACAGGACAGCGAGACGGATGGCAGTGCCGTATGCAACGCGTCGTGTGGCACCCTGGCGGATCATGACGGCCTGATAAAACCGCCGCATCCCAATCGCAGCCGGCCAAGGTAGCAGCCAAAGATAGGCCTTCGCTGCCAAGATGGAGAGATCTTCCGGCACGCCGACGACATTTTGCAGAATGGTCTGCATCAACGGCGTTGCGGCCAGCAGTGTATTTAGCCCAAGCGCCAGCAAACAGAGCGCAATCGCATAGCGCCGCATAGTCAGATAGCTGGTGTCATCGCTGGCGAGGCGAAGGGTCGCAGGCGTCAGATTTACCGTCGGTGTTTCGGAAAACCAGGCGAAGGCAATAACCGCGCCCAATGCAGCTAAGTTTGCTGTCACGTCCGGCAAAGCTGCGACGGCTATGGATACAACCGGAATTTCCACGCCCATAATTGCCCATGTCAGCGCGAGCGGTGACCAGAAGGCAAGAATGCCCCGTTGTGTAAGCGTTTCAGCCATAGCGGCGGAGATTAGGGCCGTGGCGTTTCAGCCAATCCTCTGCTTTCCGCCAATTTGGATCAAGCTCTGCGACAAGTTTCCAGAACTTCGGGCCGTGGTTCATATGGCGCAGATGGGCTGCTTCATGGGCCGCGAGATATTCAAGGACATAGGTAGGTGCCATCGCCAACCGCCATGAGAACGAAAGTTTGCCGGAACTGGAGCAACTGCCCCAGCGTGTCTTCTGGTCCCGAATTGTCAGGCCTGCGATCTTCAAACCCAAAGTCGCTGCGTGCCTGTCAGATGCTTCCTTGAGTGCGCGCCTGGCTTCTGCCTTAAAGAATTTTGTGAGTAATGTTGGCAGCAAGTCCGTGCTGCCACTGATGATAATTGCTGAGTCCGTCAGGCGAACTGGGTCCGGCGCTGCGGGATCATGGACGATCTCCCGAAGAGCGCCCTGGACAGGGATTTTCGCGCCATCAACAAAGGGGGTCGGTTCAACGGCTTCGGCTTTGCGGGCCTCGACCCAGCTTGCTCTTGATTTCAGGAATCGCCGCGCTTCTGGGATCATGGCCCGGCTGGGTGCCGTTAGCGTGATGCCGCCGCCGACGCGATCGACCTTTATTGAAATGCGTTTTGCCCGGCCATCTACGCGAATGCGTACGTCTGCTGGCGCGCCGGCGACGAGTAGGCGCTCAAAGCCGCCAGTCAACGACATAGCCCGGCAGCTCCTCATCAATATCGGTTAGGCCTTCTTCGGAGATCACTTTGAAGCGGACGGATATGCCCGCTTCGTGCACCGTATCTGGCGAGCCTGACACAAGCGGATGCCAGTCCGCTAGGTGTTCGCCGTTCGCAATTAGGCGGTAGGCGCAGGTTTGCGGTAACCATGCGAGTGCGAGCAGGTCGGGCACGGTCTTAAGATCAATGCAGTCCGGCACATGGGCGCGCCGACGCGGATAGTTGGAGCACTGGCAGCTTTCCAGATCGAGTAGTTTGCAGGCCACGGAAGTCGATTGGATTTCGCCCGTATCCTCGTATTCGACCTTTAGCAGGCAGCACTTCCCGCAGCCGTCACAGAGTGACTCCCATTCGTCATTCGTCATCTGGTCCAGGCGTTTAGTCCGCCAGAACGGCTGTGGACATTGGTCAGCGCTCAATGTTGTTCATTTCCGCTCAGCCCAAGCCGCCACATCAGGCCGACGACGGCCCCTTTCATGATCGGCAGCACCATGAGCATCAAGACCAATGTCATTGGCAGCCATACGGCCATGTGGAGCTTCGTGGACCATTGGTAGGATTGCTCAGCCATCAACGACAGCGGCACGACGATATGGCCAACGATCAGGATGGTGAGATAGGGAGGGAAGTCATCCGCACGGATGTGGCCAAGGCTTTCGCCACACGCTGTGCAGGCGTCTGTTACGGTCAGATAGCCCCGGAACGAACGACCTTCACCGCAATTCGGGCAGCGTCGCCGCAGGCCACGTCGGATGACTGTTCCGAAACAGATGTCTTTGGAGGTTTTGTATGGCATTGCGTCCTATGCCTCAGCGCGGGATTTGCTACTCTTAATTCAGAGAATAAAGCTAAGTACCAAGAAAAGGAATGTGACATGGCGTATCGCACCTTGCGATCCTGGCTCCGTCGTTTGGCAGAAACGGATAGGTTGGCGGTAGCGGAACCGGGTGTTGACCTGGATTTTGAGCTATCAGCTATCGCGAAACGACAGGATGGCGAGAAGGCCGTGCTTTTCCCGGCGCCTAAGCGTGGCCAGGCCAATACGCCAAATGTACCAGTCGTCTCCGGCCTTGTTTCAGACAGAGCCTGGATCGCGGAATCGCTGGGCATCGAGCCGAGCGAGGTTTTGGGTAAGTTCCGCGATGCGGTGGAGAACCCATTACCTTGGCGTGAAGTCGCCAATGCGCCTGCCCATCAGAATGTCATTCGCGCCCCTGATCTGCTGCGTGATTTGCCAATCCCGTTGCACAACGAGCATGACAATGGCCCATATATTTCTGCTGGATTGATCATCGCCCGGAATCCACGCACAGGCATTCAGAACGTCTCGATCAATCGTTTGCAGATCAGCGGACCGGACCGAATGGGCA
>Ga0315321_10000337_pt1 | contig 34053 bp, 31 predicted proteins | sample M180m21515metaG_FD_203464 | JGI IMG/M metagenome (GOLD analysis project Ga0315321, IMG submission 203464) | Ammonia-oxidizing marine archaeal communities from Monterey Bay, California, United States - M1 80m 21515 | ecosystem: Environmental > Aquatic > Marine > Intertidal zone | place: USA... | reverse complement strand
GACGCTGAGGATAATAAAGAAGGAAAATATGTTTGTAATCATAGTTAAATTAAGGATTTATGTATGTATTTACACTAGTTACATTTCTATATCAAGAAAATTCGTAAAAAAATTCAACTTTTTTTTTAATAAGAGGCTTATAAGCCACTTTGGGCCGAGGGAAAACTAAGCTCAGTGAAAGAGCCGCAGGGGGAAAACAAAGCCGTCAGGCGGAGAAAAAAACCAGAGACTGCCGTATCCCCTCCTCCAAAGAGGTCTTGGGCATCTTTGGAAAAGCGGATCGGGTCGCATCGTCATTGAGCCCATACACGAAAGGCGTCTCCTCGGCATCATCCGAATAGCCCACGCCCTCCGCATTCATTTCCAACTTCCCGGCCTGCTCGCGAAGAACCGCAAGGAAATCATCGACCGGACGCGTTTCACCGAGCAGATTGAAAGTTCCGTAACCCTCGAAGGGATCGATCACGGCCCGGGCAAAGCCAGCCCCCACGTCGCGGGAAAAATGATAATGTTCTTTGCCCCGGTAAGGAATTTCAAAAGGTTCCCCCTTGGCCACCGCCTTCATGGCCGAAGTCATGGCCGCCGTGAAACCCCGATCGCGACCTGGTCCGTAAGTGGTGGCCAGACGGAGTGACACCGTGGAAGACTGCGTGGCTTGATGAAAGGCTTGGGCCATCCCCTCCCCCGCCACCTTCCAGTACCCGTACAAGTTAAAGGGTTGGTAAGGATCCCCGGGTCGCACGCCTTCGGGACCGTAAAGTGAGCGTGGTCCGTTCACTGCGCTTGAGCTGGCGAAAACGAAACGTTTCAAAGGGGTTTCCAATTTCCCACATGATTGAAAGAGATAGGCGGTCCCGAGCAAATTGACCTCCAGTCCGCGCATCGGATAATCTCGGCAGTCCGGGGTTTGCAAGGCTCCAAGATGAAGAACGTGAGTGGGTTGAACCTCTTTGACTGCAAGGGAAACCGACTCGGGATCGGAAAGATCCCCGGTCAAATGACGGTAGTTTTCGGAAAGGGCGTCTTCGGGCATAGAGCGGTTGAAACCGAATACCCTCGCCCCTTCGTCAAGAAGGATGCGGACCGCATGGCTACCGATGCATCCCGTGGAACCCGTGACCAATACGCGCATGTCCGACATGGCTTAAAGAAGGGTTACGGATGCCAAACCGAGGAAGGAGAGGAAACCGACCACATCCGTCACCGTGGTAACGAATACCCCGGATGCAATGGCCGGATCGATCTTCAACCGGTTCAACAAAACGGGCAAGGCAACCCCCGAGAAACCGGCCACCACCATGTTAATGACCATGGCCCCTGCAATGACCCCCCCAAGAACGTTTGCGTTCGGTAGCTCATTGAACCAAAAAAATGTCAGCACACCGGCCAACGCGGCGAACAGACAACCGTTGAGAAAACCCACCGCCAGTTCCTTACGGAAGGTGCGCAAGGCATTGTAAGCAGTCAATTCCTTGGTCGCCAATGCGCGAACCGTAATGGTCAAGGTCTGAGTACCCGCATTTCCCCCCATCGAGGCAACGATGGGCATGAGAACGGCCAAGGCGACCATTTCCTTGATGGTTGCATCGAACATACCAATGACCATGGACGCCAGCACGGCAGTACCCAAATTGACCAAAAGCCAGGTAAATCGCTTGGCCGAGGCCTGCAAGACGCCATCGTCCACCGATTCCTCCCCCACTCCCCCGAGGAGCAGCACGTCCTCCTCGAATTCTTCCCGGGCCACCTCCATGACATCGTCCACCGTGATCATCCCGATCAGCTTGCCTTGGGCATCCACCACCCCAGCAGTGGTCAGGTCGTACTTCTCGAACAGAAAAGCCACTTCCTCCTGTACCATGTCCGCCGGAACGATTACCTGGGTTTCATCGCAAATTTCACGCATCAAGGTCGGGCGTGGTGAGCGAAGAATCCGGGAAAGCGAAATCACGCCCACCGGCTTAGAGCGCTCGTCCACCACGAACAAGTCGAGGAATTCCTCGGGCAAATCCTCCTCCTCGCGCAAGTAATCAATGGTTCGCCCGACATCCCAATCCGTCGCGACCGCCACGACGTCGGTCTGCATTCTCCGTCCGGCGCTCTCCTCAGGATAGGCCAACCCGGTCTCGATATCCCCCCGTTCCTCCTCGGGCACCTCACTAAGAATCTCGTCCCGTTCCTCCTCGCCCATATCCTCGAGGACCTGAACGGCCTCGTCGGAATCCATCTCGGTAATGACCTCCGCCACCTCTTTGGGGGAAAGCGTGTCGGTGACCTCCTTGCGCAGATGGTCTTCCAACTCGAAGAGCAAGTCGGGATCCAACTCCACCTTGACCAAGCCCAGCAAGCGCTTGCGCAAACCACCCGAGACCAACCCGAACGCATCAGCCAAGTCGGAATGGTGAATTTCCTCCAAGTGCTCCGAGACTTCCTCGTCCGAACCGACTTCGAGCAACCTCACCAATTCGTCGAACTGGTTCGAGATTTCCTCCGAGCTCTCGGGATCGATGCGGTGAATCACATCTTGATTTTCCTTGGTGGGTTGCATGAGAAAAAGGTTGAGGACGTTTCCAAAGAAGGAGCCGAGGACGAACTAGTCCTTATGTCAGAGCTTCCCCACCCCTGCAATCTGAAAAGACCCGTAGTGTCCCTCAGACCAGAGCCATGGTCCGGTTGGGACCGCCCGAGCCACCCTTAATGGAAGGCTGACCGACCACGATGGTCGCCCCCTTGGTAGGGATGTCGTCCAAGTTGTTCAAGTTTTCAATCCCCCATCGTTCGTCCCCCAGCCATCGGTAATGGACATCGCTCCCGGGGGAATGCTGATTATCGAAAGAAAAGGTGTCCACTCCCAAGGCAACCACCTCACATTCTTCCATGAGATACTCGACCGCATCAATGTGAAAAGCCGGCTGGCGGTGTTTGCCCTTCGTATCGAGGCTCTTGAACTTGGGCTTCTCGACATACTTGGCCCATCCACTGTTCATGGCCACGCAAGCCCGCTCGGGAATGGGCCCGTGCTCATCCTCCCATGAACGGATGTCCTCGATATTGAGTAAGGCGAGCGGATCCTTGGCGGCCCGTTCCTTTACGTCTATGACCACCAACGGCAGGACCAAATCCTCCACCGGGATCTCGTCCACCGTGCTCCCTTCGGAAAAGTGGGCCGGAGCATCCATGTGCGTACCGACGTGTTCCCAGTAGGTAATCTGGTTCAAGTTCACCTTGTCGTGTTCCCATTCGAAGACCGGCTTGACCTCCACGACGGCCGGAGGCACGAAGGTGCGCTTGCCCCGGGTCGTCATCTTCTTCCCCGCCACGAACCATGCGGGGAAATCAGGGTGCAGGGTGTGGCTCAAGTCGACCACTCGGGAAAAGGAAACCTGCTCCACGGGCTTGGATCCCCAACGACTATTCTTGGGAGGGACGGATTTCTTGTCCGGGGCCGTATTTTTTACCGAAGTGGCGGGCAGGCAACCGGTCGAGACGGCGACTCCCGCTCCTCCGAGGGCGGCCAGGGCATTGCGCCGGCTGATGCGTTTCTTGACTTGTTCGATAATTGCGGGCGAGCACATGATGAATTCCTTGGTTCGGCGGTTACGTAATGCAGCTTGGTTTCATACAAAAAAAGAACAAGTGGGGACGCAAGCCCAAGAAGCTCCATGCACCACCCTCTTCAAAAAAAAGGACGCGACGGAACAATCACAGGTTGTCCACTAAGTTAAAAAATGGTAAATAAACAACATACGAATGACATGCTGACCTTATCCGACCATAAGCCGAATCAGACCTGCGAAGGACTCGGTCGGCGTGACTTTTTAAAGGCGGGAGCTCTTGGCGGATTGGGCTTGGGCAGCCTCACGCTCCCCAGTCTACTCGAAGCCAAGGCCAAGGCCAAGGCCCAAGGCAAGTCCATGCGTAACAAGTCGGTCGTCCTTCTCTTTTTGCAAGGCGGGCCTCCCCACATCGAATTTTTCGACCCCAAAATGTCCGCTCCTTCAGAATACCGGAGCATAACCGGGGAGATCCCCACCACGATTCCCGGGCTCACTTTCGGTTCGACCTTTCCCAAGCTTGCCAAGATGACGGACAAACTGGCCGTCGTACGCTCCTACCAGTCAAGAAACGCGGGCCACACATATTTGAAAGTCACCAGCGGAGGCAACCCCATGAAGGCCGCCACGAGTGCGGTCGCAACCCGTGTCGGAGGCGCATTCGATAAGAAATCGGGTATGCCCAACAACTGCCTGGTGCTCCCCGAAGCCATTCAGGGAAACCTCAAGCTCGGGAGTAATTTCGAAACCGGGGCCATCCCCGGCCTGACCGATCCAGGAACCCTAGGGTCGACCTATTCCGCCTTCAACCCCGCCGGGGGAGGCACCGCAAAGCAAAACATGGAATTGCGCATCGCCCCCGACCGCCTGGCCGACCGCAAGGGTCTGCTCGGCGGACTCGACGGGATCAAGCGCGAGCTCGATGCGGACGGCTCGCTCGAAGGAGCCGATTATTTTTGCCAGCAAGCTTTTGATGTCGTGACCAAAGGGATCTCCTCCGCTTTCGACGTGACCAAGGAGGACGCCAAGACCCTCGCCAAGTACGACACCCGCTCCCTTTTCGACGCCCGCAAGCTCCAGCGCTGGAGCGACATGCGCCGCACCACCAACCTACTCGGCTTACAAATGCTGATGGCCCGCAGGTTGTGCGAGTCAGGCTGTTCCTTCGTCACCGTTTCGGATTGCGGATGGGATTACCACGCCAATAACAACAGCCCCAAGGGCATGGCCGGCCTCGACCCGATGGGCCACCAAGTCGACCACGCGGTGGCCGCCTTCGTTCAGGATCTGCACGACCGGGGCATGCAGGAGGATGTCCTCCTCATCGTGACCGGGGAAATGGGACGATCCCCCAAGCTCAACAAGAATGGCGGGCGCGACCACTACGGCAACCTGACCAGCCTGCTGATGGCGGGTGGCGGCCTTAAAGTCGGCCAAGTAGTCGGCGAATCCGACCACATCGCAGCCTTCCCCGCTAGCCGACCCTACGGACCGGAAAATTTATCGGCCACCATTTTGCACCACCTCTTCGACCTAAGCGAACTACGACTCATGGACGGACTCCCCGGCGACATCCTCGCCATGGCCAACGACTCCCCCATCGAGGAGTTGTTCTAGGCAAAAAGGTCGTGAATGACCTGGCCGTGGACGTCGGTCAGGCGGTAGTCACGCCCGGAATAACGGTAGGTCAGCTTGGTGTGATCGAGCCCCATGAGGTGAAGAATGGTGGCGTGCATGTCGTGGACGTGCATGCGGTTCTCCACCGCCGAGCATCCGAACTCGTCGGTCGCCCCGTAGCTAAACCCAGACTTCACCCCGCCTCCCGCCATCCAAATGGTATATCCGTAATGGTCGTGATCACGACCCTTGGCCCCTTCCGAGGTCGGTGCCCGTCCGAACTCGCCCCCCCAGACCACCAGGGTATCCTCGAGCAAACCGCGTGCCTTGAGGTCCTTCAGGAGGGCCGCAATTCCTTGGTCCGATGCCCGGGCAAGATCGGCGTGTCCGCCCTTGATGTCCCCGTGCCCGGTGTCCCATGCAATGTCATACCCGCTGATCGAATGGGAAAGCTGAACAACGCGGACCCCACGCTCGACCAACCGCCGGGCGATCAGGCAACCCTGTCCGTAATGCGAATCACCATAGAGCTCCTGGGTTGCCTTGCTTTCCTTGGTCACATCGAAGGCGTCGGGGACCGAAAACTGCATGCGAAAGGCCATCTCCATGGCTTGGATGCCGGACTCGAGGTGCTGGTCGCGTTCGAGGCGTTCGAGATGGATGTTATTGAGCTTGGCCAGAAGGTCCGCTTGCTTGCGCTGTTCGGGCTTGGAAAGCGAGCTGTTCTTAAGGTCGCGCAGGATGGCGTCGGGCTTCATCTTCTGGAGATTGACATAGCTACCCGCATGGGCGCCCGGAAGGAAGGAGTTGCCCCAGTTGGCAATCTTCCCCCGTGGCAGGGCGACGGGGGACATGGCGACGAAACCGGGTAGTTCATCGGTCACCGCTCCCAGTCCGTAAGTCAGCCAGGATCCCATGCTCGGCCGGTTGGCCTGCAAGGATCCGATGTTGGTCATGAGGATGGCCCCGGCATGCTCGGGAATGTCGGTGTGCATGGAATGCACGAAGCAGATGTCATCGACCATCTCCGCGGTCTTGGGAAAGATATCGCTCACCCACTTTCCACACTCCCCGTATTGCGCGAAACCGAAGGGGGATGGCATGAGCCCGTTCTTGGTATTGCGCAAAGTCTTGCGGTCGACCATCGAAGGACGCTCACCGGCATGTTTGGCAAGCATGGGCTTGTAGTCGAAGGTGTCGACTTGGGACGGACCGCCTGGCTGGAAGAGCTGGATGATACGCTTGGCCTTGGCCGGAAAATGAGGTGCCTTGGGGGCCATCGGATTTGCCGAGGATGAACTCGTTGCTCCGGAAAGACTCCCCTGCCCTAACATGGATGCCAGTCCGATGCTCCCCATTCCGGCCCCGAGCTTGCCCAGGGCGTCCCGCCGGGTAACGGGTTCGAGGAGGGATTTCCGATATTCGCGCAAGTGTTTCTGGTATTTCATTTTCGCCTTTATTGGATTTGCATGAATTCGTGTGAACTGAGGAGAACCTGTGCATATTGTGCCCAGATTTTGTTGGGATCGGATCCGCTCTCGACAAAAGCCAGCCCGATTTCGGCCTCCTCGGGGGCAGGCAGGCGCGAGTAGAGACGTTGGTAAAGGATTCGGATGCGGTCCCCGGGTTCCTTCTCTTTCTGAAGAGTCTGGGCGAGGGCTTGGGCCCGTTTTTGCATGAAGGAACTGTTCATCATGAAAAGGTATTGCTGGGGAACCGTGGCCACCGCCCGCTTGGCGCTGGTCGACTGGGGTGCGGGAAAGCCAAACAACCGAAGGAAGGCATCGGAATCAAAACGATCCCCGCTCCGGCTGATCTTCGAGTAAAGAGTCCGGCGTGGGGAACCGAGAATGTTCGTGGTGGGAGCGCCTCCGATTGTGGAATCCAATTCCCCGGATGCGACCAGCAGGCTGTCCCTCCAGATTTCCGCATCCAGCTTGCGCGGGTTCATGCGCCAGAGAAAACGGTTGTCCCCGTCCTTGGCGAACTTGGCCTCGTCATGGGCGCTGCTCATTTGCCAGGTAGCGGAGAGAAGAATCTTGCGGTGGAGTTTCTTGAGGGACCAGCCCTCTTCGACAAAGGTCGAGGCCAACCAGTCGAGGAGCTTGGGATGGGAAGGTTTCTCCCCGAGGATTCCGAAGTTGCTCGGCGTGCCCACGATCGCTTGCCCGAAGTGCCACTGCCAGACCCGGTTGACGATTACGCGGGCGGTCAACGGGTTGGTGGAGTCGGTCACCGCGGCAGCCAGTTCCTTACGTCCGCTCCCTTGCTTGTAGACAGGCGAATCGTCCCCCGCCAATACCCGCAGGAAGCGCCGGGGAACAACCTCCCCTTTCTTCGCCAAGTTCCCGCGCAGAGCGACGTTCATGTCCGAGCTCCCGCCCTCGTTGAGCACGTGAGCGGTGGGTGGCTTGGGGGGAACGTCCTGACGGGACAGGGCGACGGCGTCGCGCATGACCTTGTGCTTTTCCTTGATTTCCCCACCGAGCTCGTCGGGGTTGCCGATCTTGCATGGCCCGCCCCGCAAATGATTGAGAAAGGTCAGGTCTTCCTTCGATGCCTTGGGCCGGGCAAGTTTTTTGCCCTGGGATTTCATGTCTTGGCGCCATTTCAAATCCTTCTCGTCCAAGCCGTCGAGGATGGCAACGATACGCTCGTGAAACGAAGTGACTGGTTCGGTCAGTTCCTTCTCGGTCGCTTCGGTTTTTTCATCCAGAGGAAACTTCTCGAACCAGGTCGCGAGGAGAGGGAATTTTCCCTTGTTCCGCCCATCCTTGATGACGCGTTCCCATTGGTCCAGTCTCTTGGGCTCGATCCCGTTCTCCGTGGCATACTTGTTACGGTCGGCAATGCCTCCCTCTTCCTCGCGCTGCCGATGGTAACGGTAAAGCGCGAGCAAGTGATCCTTGGCCTGCCTCATCAACTTGCGCATGCCATTCTCCCGAACCTCGGCCGACCAGGCATTGAGTTCGTCCTGCTTTTTCTTGACCGCGGCGTTGCCCGCGTTGTGGGCATCGATTTCCTCCTTCGTCCCGAGGGGATGATTGAGGTTGATGCGCGAATTGTTGAAGATCCCGGCGAGCGAGTAGTAGTCCTTGATAGAGATCGGATCGAACTTGTGATCGTGGCAACGGGCGCAAGCGGCGGTCAGCCCGAGGAAGGCCCGGGAAAAAGTATCCACCCGGTCGCTCAGGGTTTCGGCCTTGGCGGCGTTGGTCGCCTCGGCATCTCCACCGTCCCCCTTGTAGGTCGGCCCGATCGCAAAAAAACCGGTGGCCACCGGATCCTTGGATTCCTCCTCCAGGCAGTCCCCCGCAATTTGACGCCGGGCGAACTCGTCGAAAGGCATGTCCTCGTTGAGTGCCTTGACCACCCAGTCCCGGTATCTCCAGGCACCGGGCAAATCCTGCCCATCCCCGAATCCGCCCAGACCGTCGCTGTAACGGGCCACGTCGAGCCAGTGCCTGGCCCAGCGCTCCCCGTAATGTTCGGAATCAAGCAGACGGTCGATCAGTTTGGCAAAAGCATCGGACGAATCGTCAGCCATGAAAGCGCTGACCTCCTCGGGTTTTGGAACCAGTCCGAGCAAATCAAGATAGGCCCGCCTAAGTAAAATTCTCTTGTCGGCCTGCGGGTTGGGTTTCAACCCTTCGGCCTCGAGCTTGGCCAGGACGAAACGGTCCAGATCCCCTCTCGCCCATTTGCCGTTTTGAACGGGAGGAGAGGTTGGTTTGGCCACCGGCTGAAAGGCCCAGTGTTCCTTGCGGAACTTTTCCCAATCATACGGTTCTCCCGAATCCTCGTCCTGCACCACCAGTTCGCCCTCGAATCCCGGCCAAGGGGCGCCCGACTGCACCCACTCCTCGAGGATCTTCACCTTTTCGGGAGGGAGGGGTTTCTTGGGGGGCATGGCCATATTGTCGTTTCGGTAACGTACCGCCTCAATGATCCGGCTCTTATCGAGATTTCCGGGAACGAGGGCCGGTCCCGATTCGCCCCCCACCAGCATCCCCTCAAGCGAAGTCAACGTAAGCCCGGCCTTGGGTTCCTTTTTCGGGTCTCCGCCATGACAACGGAAACAACTCTCGGACAGGAGAGGTCGAACCTTGTTCTCAAAGAAGGTGGCCTGTTCGGGGGTGGCCTTGGCCATCGTGACCTTCGTTTCCGCAGCTTGGACGAAAGCAGGAATGAGCATGATACAGGCAATCATCCAAAAACGATGCCCATACATCCGCAACGTTCCTCTTCTTCCTTGATCAGCCATCCTGAAAGGATTCAAGTCCAGGGACTCCTGCTTTTCAACCCGGAAAACCCAATTTTCACGAAAAAATAAAATTAAAACCACCCCACGGGCTATGCCCTCGCAAGGACAAGAAGAGGAATGAATAGCGCGGGGCGATTACCGAGAACCAGTCCGTCCATACCCCCTTGACTGAACGGGCTAGGTACGGTTTGGTCAACAATTGAACTTTATAAAACCATCTGAAACTTGTAATGGGAAAACCCAAAAAAGACCTATCGTAGCGGCATGAAAATCAACTTGTTCACTTTGTCCTTCATCTTTCTGGCCTGGGGATGCGGAAACAACGAACAACTGTCCGGTCCCGATCCACAGGAAACGAATGCCCGGAAAAGCGAGGACTTGGCCAAGATGCAGTTGCGGGGTGATCTCGTTTACCTGCAAAATACGGAATCTCCTTTTACGGGCAAGGCTCAGGCGGAATACCCGGACGGCCAGATTCGAGCCATCGCGCGGTTCGAGGATGGTGAACTTAAGAAGTTGAAGAGATGGCGACCGAACGGGACGGCCGAATTGGAATTGGAATTCATAAAAGGCGAAGTGACTCCCAAAGATCCCGAGTCATATGAATCGTCCTCCTCTTTCGTCCTCATTCCCCCACCAGCTATCCTGAACCTCAAGAGCGTGGAGAGAGATTCACACCTGACCGGATTGATTCTCAAGCATACCCAAGGTCTGAACAGTCTGGAATTACGGGCCAAGGTCCTTTCGCGTTTGGACCAACCAGAGTACAAAATGGTTTTGCTGGCGCCTTTTGCAATGGAAGGGATCAGGATGGAACTCGGTTCGAGCTTTTCCTATGACATTGAGGTGGGTGGACGCGCGAACAGACCCCGATTCGTGATCACGGCCCAAGCAAGCAGTGCAAGGGGAGCAATGATTGTGGCTGACCTCGTTCAACATGAGTACGAGAAATTGCATAGAACGGAAATGGGACAGAAAGTAGAGCTTGTTAAACAAACATTGGAAAGCCTTCTCGAAAACAGTTTGGCAAAGGAACGAGCCATTGCCTCGGAGATGGCAGCTCAGGCAGAAGATGAAAAAAGACTGTCCGATGACGCCCATGAGAAGATGAAAACCTATGAGCGGGAACTTGCCGTTGTTCGGAAAAGCACGGATGCAATTCGCTCCAAATCGAACGAAGTCAAGATCGAGCAAGCCCTGCCAAGTACCGATAAAGAGCCCCTCCGAAAGGAAAGCATGGCCCTTCTCCCAAGCTCCCCGCTCCCCGCACTACCTCAACCCCGGATCGAAGAAGCTCTTTTGGGCGCTGGCATGACGAAAGAAAACATGCCTTGGCAACCGAACGGTTCTTTCACCGAATTTCACGAAAACGGAAAGAAAAAGACGGAAGGAACCTTCCGCAAAGGAAAGAAGTCGGGGCTTTGGGTTTCGTACGATCAAGACGGGAAGGAGATCAACCGCAAATCCTTCCAAGGCGGTTAGTCAGACCCTACCCTGTAAAAGAGACGAAGATGAAATGAAGCTTAACCAGACATCAGGCGTCACTCATTCGTCTGCTCGACCAGCCCCGCATTACGATTGATCATTGCCTGAAGAAGATAGGGATTTTCCTGCCTGTCCTCGCTATGGGAAATCCCCCCCAATGGCTCCCATCCTTCGCCAATGGCTTCGTTCACTTTTTCGGACAGGGCCATCGAAGCCGACTCCATGGCTCCGCCTCCCATCAATCCTTGGGTCGCATCTTCAACGATTACTTTGTACTGCATTATGATTTTCCTTTTTTGAAGATTGTTGTTTCGGTCTTCGGAATGAAAATGACTTCCGAAAGTTTTCGCATCATCGCACTCATCGTCTCTTTACCCAATTACAATATTCATTGAATTTTATAACCCTAAAACTTTTGTTCAGGCAAAAAAACTCCGGCTCAAAAGTAAGCCGCAAACAAAAAAGTTTCGAACCGACCCCAGTTCCCGAAACCCCTTCCCGTTCGAACGGAATTTTGCCCGCGCCAAATGCATAGACTTGACGGTGTCAGTGCCTAAAGAATAGAACCCAAGACATGAACACGAACGAACTTCACTGTATCGGAGCCTTGAATCAGGCCAACGCCAACGAACACCTCAGCGAACGGGAAAAACACCTCATCGGATTGGCCGTCACCCTTACTCGGGGTTGCGTCTACTGCACGAGGGGACGGATCGAAAAAGCACTCGCCTCCGGCATCACGCAGGAGGTTCTGAGCGCCACCGTGGACTTGACTGCGGCGGTCAACGCGGGAGTGGTCGTACGGACCGCCCTATTGGGAATCGAAGGTAAGGAGAAGGATGAATCCTGCGAGGACGGAACCTGCTCGGCCGGTAGTTAAAGAAGGCAGAGCGATGAAGTGGGTCAAGTGTGGGATGTCATGGTGAACGGAAACAAGTATCAACCAAAGCCGAAATAGCCTTTTGCTAGACATGTTTACCTTTGAAGTCAGTTGGGACGGAGATCCGAATAGCAAAGCAGTCATCGAGGCAAGAACTCCGTACAAGGCTTATCAAGAGTTTTTGAAAAAAGAAGGGGTGGTGCAAAATGTGCTCGTTGTGGTGGAAAGAGGAAGCAAATGTGAAACCTTTTCGAATCATTTTGAGAAACAAAAAGGGATTTTTGATAGCTTTTCACTAGGCAAACCAAAACCCAAGAGCCGTGAAGCGATTTATGGAAAACCGAAGAACGAAAACTTGGGTTGCCTGTGGATGCTGTTCGGAAGATACGTAAAGATCGGGATTATTATCGGGTTTCTTTTTCTCTTGGACAAATGCTTTGGATGCAGCTTCTTTTGAAGTTAATCAATTCCCCTTGCGTTTGATCCAGGATAATTCGTCCGGCACCTCCTCGGGAATTTGGAGGCACGAACCGGACCCCGAGCGTAGCGAGAGGAGGTTGGACCGAAAGGGACGGCCAATCAACGATTCCACAAGTATGCAATACTTGAGAGGGCGAAGCCCGGGAACGGGTCGGAATGATCCGGAGGAGAATGGAGGCGCGGGCCGGAATCGAACCGGCGAATAGAGGATTTGCAGTCCCCGGCCTTACCACTTGGCTACCGCGCCGCGCTCCAAAGCCCTTGATAAGTATTGACTCCTCCCCCATCGAGCAAGCAAAAAGCCCTTTTGCAAATCCCCATAATGAAACCAAAAAGCCTTCTTCTTACCCTTCTTTTCATCTTCCCCCTGCTCGGCTTGGCCGGCAAGCGGCCCAATGTCATCATCGTGATGGCGGACGACATGGGTTGGTCGGACATCGGTTGCTACGGGAGTGAGATCGAGACCCCGAACCTCGACCGTTTGGCCAAGAACGGGTTGCGCTTCACCCAATTTTACAACACGGGCCGTTGCTGTCCAACCCGGGCAAGTTTGCTCACCGGGACCTATCCACACCAGGCGGGAATCGGACATATGATGAACGACCGGAACCTGCCCGGGTACAAGGGCGACCTAGGGAAAGACGTACGAACCATCGCGGAGGTAATGAAGACGGCTGACTACTCGACCTATATCTCGGGCAAGTGGCATGTCACTCCGAAGATTCATTTGGGTGACTCCCAACACAACTGGCCAAGGCAGCGCGGGTTCGACCGTTTTTACGGGACAATCCACGGGGCGGGAAGTTTCTTCGATCCGAATTCCCTGACCCGGGACAATACCTTGATCTCTCCCTATGCCGACCCTGAATACAAGCCCAAGACTTTTTATTACACCGATGCAATCAATGATCATGCGGCCAAGTTCATCACCGAGCACAAGGGTAAGGATCCGTTCTTCCTATATGTCGCTCACACCGCCCCCCATTGGCCGATGCACGCCCTGCCCGAGGACATCAAGAAGTACAAGGGACGCTACGACGAGGGTTGGGAGGTCATGCGCAAGGCACGTTACGACCGCCAATTGAAAATGGGTTTGATTGACAAGAAGTGGAAGTTGTCACCACGGGACGGAATGGCTTGGAAGGATGCCCCGAACAAGGAATGGGAAATCCGCCTGATGGAAACTTATGCCGCAATGGTCGACCGGCTCGACCAAGGACTCGGTCGGGTAATCGGGGCACTTGAGAAAAGAAAGATGCTCGACGACACCTTGATCCTTTTCCTCGCCGACAACGGCGGATGCGCCGAGGGCATGGGACGGCGGCAGGGCATCCAGTACAAGGACAAGGACCCAGACCAATTGAAACCAATGAAGCCGACCGACCTACAGACCGACATGATCCCAAGACGCACCCGGGAGGGGGTCGTGCTCAAGCAAGGGACCGAGGTCATGACGGGCGGGGCGGATACTTACCATGGATACGGTCTGTCCTGGGCGAATGCTAGCAACACACCGTTCCGTCAGTACAAGCACTGGGTGCACGAGGGCGGAATAAGCGCCCCCTTGGTCGCTCATTGGCCAAGCGGGATTGATGAAAAGCTCAATGGAAAGATGGATTCCCAACCCGCCCACTTGATCGATCTGATGGCGACTTGCGCGGACTTGGGCAAGGCGACCTATCCGGAAAAGATCAAGGGTCAGGCAATCGTTCCCTTGCAAGGGGTATCGATTGCGCCCGCATTCACCGGAAAGAAGATCGCGCGCAAGAAGCCGATCTTTTGGGAACACGAGGGCAACCGAGCCATCCGGATCGGAAAGTGGAAACTGGTGGCCAAAGGGTCCAAGGGACCGTGGGAACTTTACGACCTCGAGCAGGACAGGACGGAATTGAACGACTTGAGCGGAAAGCACGGGGACCGGGCAAAGGAGATGGCTGACCTGTGGGAAGCCTGGGCAATCGAGGCGAAGGCCAAGCCTTGGCCATGGGGCGGAAGTCCGAAGAAGAAGGGGAGCAAGAAAAAAGCTTTCAACCTTTCCGGCGAAGACCAGCTTGACATGGAGAACGCGCCGATGATCGCAAACAAGGCATTCGAGGTCGAAGCGCACTACCAGGGCGATGGCGATGGCGTGCTGGTTGCCCAGGGCGGGGATGCCCATGGGTGGGTACTCTACGTCGAGGACGACCGCCTGCACTTCGGGGTTTGCCGGAACGGAAAGTTTTCTTTCGTGAAGGCGAGCAGCGCCATCGAGAGCAAAACCCGCAAGGTACTCGTCCGGTTTGACAAGAACGGAGAGGTCGAGTTTCTTGAGGGCGAGCGTTCGCTGGGCGAAGGGAAATTGGCCGGCCTGGTTGCGCAGATGCCGGTCGACGGCTTGCACGTCGGGAGGGACGAGTACGGAACGGTAGGTGTGTACAAGAACGCCTTTCGCTTCCCCGGCGAGGTAAAGAAGATAAGGATCAAAATCAACTGAGCGACAACGGCTTGCCTCAGACTCACTCATGAGCTTCATCAACGACGACTTTTTATTGACCGGCAAGGAAGCGGCCACCCTCTACCACGAGTACGCGAAGGACGAGCCGATCCTCGACTTTCACAACCATCTCCCCCCTGATGAGATCGCAGATGACCGCCGCTTTGCAAACCTTTCCGAGATCTGGCTGGAGGGCGACCATTACAAATGGCGTGCCATGCGGGCAAACGGAACGCCCGAGGAACTGGTCACCGGAGCCGGCGATCCAAAAGAAAAGTACTTGGCCTGGGCGGCCACCATTCCCCATGCCCTGGGCAATCCGCTCTACCATTGGACGCACCTCGAACTGAAGCGCTGCTTCGGGATCGATGCCTTGCTTGGCCCGGATACGGCGGAGGAAATTTGGGAGCAGGCAAACGAACAATTGGGCGACACGGCCTTCTCGGCCCGGGGAATGCTCAAGCGCTTCGACGTGAAAGCTCTTTGCACGACGGACGACCCGGCGGATCCCATCGTTCATCATGAGGCAATCGAAAACAACCCGGGGATCGAGACCGGAGTCTATCCTACCTTCCGTCCGGACAAGGCCTGGGGAATCGGGTTGGCCGAACCCTTCAAGGGATGGCTCGGAAAGCTCGGAAAAACGTCCGGGATATCCATTTCCAGCCTGGACGATTTTCTGGCCGCGCTGACCAAGAGGATCGAGGACTTCCACGCGATCGGATCACGCATTTCGGATCATAGCTTCCCCTATTTCTTTTGCGACTTCCCAAGCGACGAGGATGCAAAGGGGATTTTCCAGAATACCCTCGAGGGCAAGAACGCCGAACGCCCGGAAGAGGAAGCCTTCGGGGCTTACGTCATGCTCCAATTGGCCAAGATTTATTCCAAGAAGGGATGGACCATGCAAATTCACCTTGGGCCCTTGCGCAACAACTCGAGCAGGTTGATACAATCCTTCGGACCGGATGCGGGGACGGACTCGATCGGGGATTGGCCACAGGCCGAGAGAATGGGCCATTTTTTCGATCGTCTGGATTGGGAAAACGCTCTCCCCAAGACAATCGTTTATAACAACAACCCTTCCGACAATTTCACGGTGGCCACCATGCTAGGCAATTTTCAGCGCGACGTTCCGGGAAAGATGCAGTTCGGTTCCGGATGGTGGCATCTCGACCAAAGGGACGGAATGGAGGAGCAACTCAAGACACTTTCCAACCTGGGCCTGCTTTCGCGCTTCGTGGGCATGCTCACCGATTCGCGCTCCTTCCTTTCCTTCCCCCGCCACGAGTATTTCCGGAGGATTCTATGCAACCTGCTGGGAACCTGGATAAAGGACGGGTTCGTGCCGAACGAACCCGAAATGATCGGTGATTTGGTCAAGCGGATTTGCTACTCCAACGCCAAGGAATACTTGCAACTGGGCGAATGACTTTCCCTTAGCGCGTGTCGACGGGAATCCTAACGCTGCCCGAGGCGCCTTTGAGCGAATGGTTAGATTCCTTACCCAACGGTGAGCGGATGATCACCTCTTCCACAGGGTTACCCGGAATCTGAACAAAAAAGAGCTGGGGTTCGGGAGCCGAAAGGTAGGAACTGCCCAGGCTCAACTGGCAGGCTTTTTTCCGTCCGTCCCGATAGCGTAGGAGAATGCGCGAACCGGTCGCCCGCAGGTTACCCGGACTGCCGGAAAGCTGCAAGCGTAGGGGAACTCCCCTGCCCGACCGGTTGACGAATGCCTTGGGCCGGGCCAAGTTCCCCGAAGCCAGAAGGTCGGGGCGATGATCCCCATTCAAGTCATCGACCAACAGGGCTCTCCCGTCACCCTGGAGAAGAATTCCGCTCTTTCGTTCCATCAATGGGGCGAACCCTCCCTTCCCGTCACCAAGCATGAGCAGGCCCGTCCCACCGTTCAAACGGCCAGTTTCCGGTTGCATGGGAAAGAAGTTTTGATTCGCGGCCAGATCGTCCCAACCGTCTCCGTCAAAGTCGGCAAAGGCCATGCCGAATATGGGTGCGGTCTGGGCAAGGCGTGGTAACTTCCTGAACGTGAAGGTTCCCTTGCCCGAGTTGATGAGCAGACCGGAGGCCAACTCGTTGATCTCCAATTTCCGTGTCTGCCTGAGGATTGCGGGCTGGTAGATCTCGGAAAGTCCGGCTTGGGCAAAGGCATGAAAGGTCTGGAATTTGTTTGCGAGACTCGGGATTGCACGGGTCGAGCAACTCTTCCCCCGGACGGGATAGACATGTCCGTTTTCCTTGCACGCTTCCACAAATCGCGACTTGCCCGACCCATCGACGTCTCCCCAGTAAGCAAAGTACGGATTCTCCGGAGAAGCATGGTATTTGGTGTTCAGGCCCATGTTTCCGACCGCATAGTCGAGGTCCCCGTCGTTATCGAAGTCGGCATGGGCGACCGATGTCCACCAACCCAAACGGTTTGCCGTTCCCGCTTCCTGGGTACGATCGACCAGTTTGCCTTTTTCGTTTTTCCAGAACTCGACCGGTCCCCATTCCGTCGTCAGGACAAGATCAGTCCACCCGTCCGAATCGAAATCACTCCAAAGGGAAGAGGTGACCATGCCGGTATTCCTGAGACCCGGGGCAAGGGCATCGGTAACACCCGCAAATTTACCACCCTGGTTCAGAAGGAGCGAACTGCTCGGGATCTCCGGGTATTTCCCCCGGGTTACCCGTCCGCCCACGAACAGGTCGAGATCACCATCGCGGTCAAAATCGCAAGCGGAAACGGTTCCCCCGCTATCGCGCAGGTTGGGGGTATTGGCCAAGCCGATCGCGAACTCGCCCTTGCCATCGTTGAGATAGAGACGATCGCGCAGGTAGAGCGGCAAAAGGTTCGGGGCATAGCCTCCCGAGACGACGTAAAGATCGAGGTCACGATCGGAATCCGCATCGAAGAAGAGCGCTCCCAGATCCTCGAAGGGAAGAACTTCCGATGCCTCGAAAAATTTTTGTGGTTGCCTGGAGAATTCCCCCTTTCCCGAGGCAATGAGCAAGCTGGGCGCGGATCCGCTCCCTTGGCCAAGGAAGAGATCGGAATCCCCATCGCCATCGACATCCCCGGCCGCCATGCCGGGCCCGAGTCGGGAAGGCCGGTAAGGAAGCAAGGGCTGAATGGCATAGTCGTCGAGAACGTTTTCCTTGTGCGACGGAGCATCGGCAAAGACTTCCCCAACCGGTGCGAACACGGGGCTTCGAGCAAGCTCTTCCTTGAGGAACGCTCCCTTGGCGGGTTGCCGGATAACAAATCTTTTGTTCACAGCCAAGTTTTCGAATTCCTGAACTTCTCCCCTTGGCCAGGTAACCTTCAAGCGCTCGATCTTGCGGGCCTTTCCGAGCCCGAAATGAAGGACGGGAGAATTGGCGGAAGCATAGCCTTGGGAGGAAGCGAGCGTCCTCCAATGACTGCCCAGTCCCGTGACCACTTGCACCGTGGCCCCAATCCCCCAGCGGTTACGATCCGTACCTTCCAAACGAACGCTGACCGAGGAACCGGCGGACGAGTTGTTCCGGTAAAGCCGGTAGGGAGTATCCATGGAGGCGACGGCCGCGTCGAGGTCACCATCACGATCAAAATCGGCCAGAGCCACGCCAAAACTCACCCCGTAATCGGCAAATCCCCATTTTTTGGAAACCTTTTCGAATGCCAAACCGCCCAAGTTTTTGAAGACGAAATTCTCATCCTTCTTGGGCGGAACCTTCTTCCAGAATTCGCTCTTCTGCTGATCGGTCTTCAATGCATTCGCCTGGTTGAGCAAATCCGAATTCGTACGGTCCTGAGTCATTCCGTTCGTACCGAGCAGGTCGATCCAGCCATCGTTATCGAAATCTCCGAACTTGACCGACCAGGTCCAGTCCGTCCCAGCCAAGCCGGCCATTTGTCCGACCTCGAGAAATGCCTTGCCTCCGGTATTGAGAAAAAGGCAGTTCCTCATGTATTGCCGGGGGTATGCAGTCCGGAGGAACCACCCGTCCTTTTCCATGTCCCCCATCCCGATCTTGGATTTGTAATGATTCGAGCCCGCCATGTCCGTGGTCATGATATCGAACCAACCGTCGTTGTTAACGTCGCCCTGATCGATACCCATGGAAAACCAAGGAACGTGGGGAAGAACCTCCTTGGTCATGTCGCGAAAGCCCTTTCCTTGCTCGTTCCGGTAGAGACGATCGGGACCAAAGAAATCATTGGCCAGATAGAGATCGGGCCAACCGTCCCGGTCGTAATCGAACCAGACTGCGGACAAGCCCTCGTCGGCGCCCTCGATCCCCAATTCCTTGCCGACCTCCTTGAACCGTCCGTTTTCGTTGCGGTAGAACAGATCGTATTCCCCGGCCCGGACGGCCCGGGCTTTTTCGGTCGGGTGATGGACTAGGTTGAAGACCTCACGGAACTTCTCCTCCACCTCGAACCGGCCGTTGGAGAACTTGCCTTCCACTTTAAATCCAGATTCCGAAATTGGTTTGTCGGTCAGCCGGTTGGTCACGAGATAGGCATCGAGGTCACCATCCCGGTCGTAATCGGCAAAGGCCATCTGGACGCTTGCCCCGGTACGGTCCAGACCGAGGGATTCGGAAACTTCTTTGAATTTGCCCTTGCCCAAATTCTTCAGGACCAGATTACGGTCACCGGTCCCGGCCACGAACAGGTCAAGCATGCCGTCCCCGTCAATATCGACGAAACCACAACCTACCGCCCAATGATTGGAAAAAAGCTCGGAGAGACCGGCCTTGGCCGTAACGTCCTCGAACTTGAATCCACCCAGGTTACGGAACAAACGATGCCCCCCGTACGGATGAGCGAAGAACAAATCGTCCCAGCCATCCCCGTCAAAATCGCCCGCACAGACTCCCCGGGCATGGCGCCGGGTTACGAAAAAGGGATTTCTCTTAAGGGGATCCTTCAAGCCGTCCTGCTTTTCCAGAACGAATCGCACACCACTCTCTGATTCGGAAACCCCGGAAAACAAAGTCTTGGCATTTTTATCCGCTACCCGTCTTGCCAGTGGAAACTCCTCCAGTTCCTTTGGATTCCCCAAAAGACTGGTTTCCAAATGAAAACACGTAAAAACAAGACCTAGGAGGATGGGCTTAACCTGTGCGCAAGGCATGAAAGGAAGTGAAGATTTTCATCGACTAACCATCAAGGATAAAATTTGGTGAAACTTCGCCCCCTATTTCTCGTTTACCCTTTCTAACAGTAACCCAAAACCCAAGGAGAAAATCCATATGAAAAAGTTTCTAACTATTCTTTCAGTCCTCATGCTCGCAGCCGGACTGAGCGCCAAACCCGAAAAGGGTGGCAAAAAAGGCGAGGGACGGGAAGGACGCCCTTCACGCGAGGAAGTCATGAAGAAGTTCGACAAGGACGGTGATGGCAAGCTCAGCGAGGATGAAAAAGCCGAATTACGCAAAGCCATGGCCAGCCGTGGTGGCCCCGGAGGTCGCCGCCCTCCGCCCGAACTCATGAAGAAGTTCGACAAGGATGGCGACGGCAAGCTCAGCGAAGGCGAGCGGGCCGAACTGCGCAAAGCCATGGAGGCACGCAAAAAAGAAGTCATGGCAAAATTCGACAAGGACGGTGACGGCAAGTTGAATGAGGAAGAAAGAAAAGCCGCCATGGCAGCCCGCCCGAAACCAGGCGAAGGCAAACCCGGCGGAAAGCCAGGTGGTCCCGGCGGAAAAAAAGGCAAAGGGAAAAAGGAAGGCGGAAAGAAGAAAAAGGAAGCCGAGCCCGAAGCCTGATTGATTCTTCAATTGTTTTTTAAAAAGAGCCTCCTCAGGGGGCTCTTTTTTTTGATTTCTTTAAAGAATGAAACCGAAAATCCTTCACCCCGTCATCATCTTGCGTTAGGTTTCATATCATGAGTGAAGATATCCCCAGCCTGATAGACGACATGGCAAGGAAAGCCAAGCAGGCTTCCCTTGAGTTGGCCGCCTCAACCACTTCCGACAAGAACGGAGCCCTGCAGTCCATAGCCCGTGGACTCGAGTCCAACCGACAAGTTCTGCTCGAAGAAAACCAAAAGGATATCGATGCGGCCGAGGAAAACGGATTGAGCAAAGCCATGGTTGACCGTCTGCGCCTGACTCACGAAAGAATAGACGGCATGGCGCAAGGTCTGCGTCAACTGATCGCTCTCCCTGATCCCGTTGGGGTGGTCATGGAGGAAAAGAAGCGGCCGAACGGATTGAATATCCAAAAAGTCAGAACCCCCATCGGGGTAATCGGGATCATATACGAATCCCGCCCCAACGTAACGATCGACTGCGCCGGACTTTGCTTGAAATCGGGCAACGCCTCGATCCTTCGCGGGGGGAAGGAATCCCTGAATTCCAACCGCGCCCTCGCCTTCGTCATCGGGCAAGCCTTGGCCGAGTCATCCATTCCCGAGAACTCCGTTCAACTCGTTCCCACCATCGATCGGGAAGCCCTCAACCATTTGCTCACCCTCGACGAATACGTTCATTGCATCATCCCGCGCGGGGGGGAAGGCCTGATTCGCTTTGTCGCCGAGAACAGCAGGATTCCCGTCATCAAACACTACAAGGGTGTCTGCAATCTTTTCGTGGACGCCGAAGCCAACCTGGAAATGGCCAGGCAAATCGCGGTGTCCTCAAAATGCGGGCGACCAGGCGTGTGCAACGCGATCGAGAACCTCATTGTGGACGAGAAGATCGCTCCTGCATTTCTGCCCGAATGTGCCAAGAAACTCGTGGAGCAAGATTGCGAACTCCTGGTCGATGAAAAGGCAGCCTCCCTACTCGGTGATTTCACCACCAAGTCGGCGACTGACGAGCATTACGACGAGGAATTCCTCGACCTGCGCCTTTCGATCAAAGTCGTGGCGTCACTCGACGAAGCCATCTCCTTCGTCAACCGGTTCGGGAGTGGTCACAGCGAATCCATCATCACGGCAAACAAGGAACGGGCCGACCGTTTTTTACGGGAAGTGGATGCGTCTTCGGTTTATTGGAACGCAAGCACGCGCTTTACAGACGGATTTGAATTTGGCTTGGGGGCTGAGATCGGAATCTCCACCGACCGCCTTCATGCGCGGGGACCGATGGGACTTGAGGAACTTTGTACCTACAAGTATTTGGTGACCGGAAACGGGCAATGGAAGTAGCCCGGACATTGAGCCACGCAACGAATATCAAAGAATGAGCGACCTCCTTATCACCGGGGGCAGGATCGTAAACGAAGGGCGAACCGAGGAGGAAGACATTCTGGTGCGGCAAGGGAGAATCGAACGGATCGGACCATCAACTTCTCCTCCTTCGCATTCCTGCAAAATCATCGATGCATCAGGCAAATTAGTCTTGCCCGGACTGATCGACGACCAGGTTCATTTCCGCGAACCCGGACTGACCCATAAGGCATGCATACGAACCGAATCCCAGGCAGCCGTGGCCGGAGGAATTACTACTTTTTTCGAAATGCCCAATGTCTCTCCCCCGACCCTGGACATGGAAAGACTAGAGGAAAAGTGTGCCATCGCGGCTCGAGACTCGGTCGCCAACTACGCTTTTTTCCTTGGGGCAAGCAACGAGAATATCGAGGTCATCAAGGCAGCCGATCCAACCAGGATTGCGGGAATCAAAGTCTTCATGGGCTCCTCGACCGGAAACATGCTGGTCGACGAGGAAGATGTCTTGGAAAAGATCTTCCGGCACGCTCCGGCGACCATTGCCACCCATTGCGAGCACACTCCGACCATTCTTGAAAACGAAGAGGCGGCCCGGAGGAAGTTCGGCGAAGAGATTCCCTTTTCCGAGCACCCGAAGATCCGTTCGCGCGAGGCTTGCCTACGCTCCTCAAGCCTAGCGGTGGAATTGGCCAAGCGCGAAGAGGCAAGGCTTCACGTCCTGCATATTACGACCGCCGAAGAATTGTCCTTGTTCGAGCCCGGACATGACCGAATCACCGCGGAGGCCTGCGTACATCACTTGTGGTTCGAGGAATCGAGTTATGAAGCACTCGGTTCCCTCATCAAGTGCAACCCCGCAATCAAGACGGCGAATGACCGCACTGCTATCCGTCAAGCGGTAGCCGACGGAAGAATTTCCGTCCTTGCAACCGATCATGCCCCACACGCTTGGGAGGAAAAACAAGGAAGCTATTTTCACGCTCCTGCCGGACTTCCGCTTGCCCAGCACAGCCTTCTTCTGATGCTTGAAATGGCGAAGGAAGGATGCTTTGCAATCGAGACTGTGGTCGAGCGAGCTTGTCATGCCCCAACCCGCATCTTCGACATTCGCGAACGCGGATTCCTGCGCGAAGGCTACTGGGCGGACTTGGTAATTGTCGATCCGGAGAAGGAAACGGTTGTCAACGAAAGCGAACTTTTCAGCCAGTGCAACTGGTCGCCTTTTTCCGGAACACGCTTCTCCCACTCGGTCGAGCTGACATTGGTGTCCGGTCAAGTGGCCTATTCGGAAGGCAAGCCAACGGACGGTCAACAAGGCATGCGGGTAGAATTCGCAAGCCTGCGAAGGTAGGAAAGCCTACGCCCTACTTAATCACTTCGAGCAAAACAAGAGCGGTTACGAATCCACCCATAAAAAGAGCGAGGATCAGCAGGATGATCCATTTGCGCCATGGAGAAGGCTTCTTAACCCTCTTTCCTCCCCCCATGCGCCGAAGTTGCATTTGAAGGTTGAGCATACGGTCTGAGATCTCCTGTTCTTCTTCACGAACCTCATCCAGAGCAGGATCAGTGATCCCGGCGGCCATAATGGCACGACCCAGTCCCGCAAAAGCTTCGGGCAATCCTTCCCCGCTTCCTCCTCCTGCAGTCAATTTCTCCACCTCCGACCAAGCCTCCTCGATTTCCTCGTCACGGAGACCAGATTCGAATGCCTGCCTACCGATCGACTCGGGAAACGTTTCGCGCTTGGCCCTCAATTGAGCCATCTCCCCCTCCATCTCATCGTAAGACGGTGGTTTGAAATCATCTTCACGATAATTGGAAAAAGCATGATCTGGTTGCGTCTCCCCTGCCTCGGTAACCACTTCCTCCGTCCCATCGGAGCTCAACTCGCTCTCCGATGATGCGGCTTCCTCCCCCTGTTCTTGGGCTGCGGTTTCTTCCGGGGCTACCGATTCAGCCTCCGTTGGTTCCGATCCACTGGCGGGGGCAACTTCCTCCACGGGAACTTCTGCCACTTTGGGTGGCGGGGCCACGATCCCAGCCTCCGCCCAAACCGGGTGATTCAGTGGATGCCAGTCTTCCATGCCCTCCCGCCATGCCGGGGTGGCGGAGTCCAAGTCACCGGAGACCAGACGGGCGGCAATCCGAGGCAACCCGAAAGGCCCCTCCTGTTGTCCATTCTGAAAAAGATAGATTTGCATGACGCTCAGGGTAACCAAGGATATTTTGAAAAGTCAGGCGATCTTTTTTCCAGAAAAGCTTTTTTTCCTTCCGCTCCTTCCTCAGACAAATAATAAAGCAAAGTCGCGTTGCCGGCCAATTCCTGAATTCCCGCCTGACCGTCGCAATCCGCATTGAACGCGGACTTCAGGCAACGAATCGCCAACGGACTTTTGGCCAAAACTTCCTCTGCCCACTTCAGCCCTTCTTCCTCCAATCGATCAACGGGGACAACTGCATTGACCAAACCCATTCGGAGAGCTTCGTCTGCATTGTACTGACGACAGAGATACCAGATTTCACGGGCTTTCTTATGCCCGACTATCCGAGCCAAGTAACCGGAACCGAACCCACCGTCGAAACTCCCGACCTTGGGACCGGTTTGGCCGAAAATCGCGTTGTCGGCCGCAATGGTCAGGTCGCACACTACATGCAGGACGTGACCTCCGCCGATGGCGTAACCCGCAACCAAGGCGATTACGACCTTGGGCATGGAACGAATCATTTTTTGCAAATCAAGTACGTTGAGACGGGGTACTCCTCCTTCATCGACGTATCCGGCTTGCCCCCGCACGCTTTGGTCCCCTCCGGAACAGAAGGCATACTTCCCATCGGAATGAGGCCCTGCCCCAGTCAACAGTACCACCCCGATCGAGGAATCCTCACGGGCATCGAGAAAGGCTTCGTACATTTCGCTCACCGTCTTGGGGCGAAAAGCGTTCCTCTTCCCCGGACGGTTGATCGTGACTTTGGCCACTCCTTCTCTCTTCTCGTAAACAATATCCTCGAACTGCCCAAATACTTCCCAAGTCATCTTTGTTCATCCTCCTTTTCCATGTCCCCCTCGGAATCTTTCTTTTTCACCACGCCAGGATCGACTTCCCTTCCCTGCTCGCCCCATTTTTCACGCAGGTACATGCGTTCCTCCTTCCAGTCGGCAAAGGGCTTGCCTCGCAGTGAAAGCAATTCGTCAAGGGGTTGATCACCGGTCTTGTTCTTGTCTTCTTCGCTCATGGATAAAGTCTCCTCGCACTCCAACCGTTTGGTTCGACCCGTTCAAACAAAAAGCGGTCATGCAGTCGATGCGGTCCGCCTTGCCAAAATTCGACCGTTTCAGGCTTCAAGGCCAAGCCTCCCCAATGCGGTGGCTTGGGTGGATCATCGCCGTATTCTTCACGAGCCTTGAGAAATGCCTTTTCCAAAGTCTCCCGGGAATCCAAATCCTCGCTCTGCATGGATGCCCATGCCCCAAGCTTACTGAAATAGGGTCGCGAACGGAAATACTCATCCGACTTGGAGTCGTCCAAGGGCACGACCAGGCCGGTCACCAGGACTTGTCTCTGCATGGCAAACCACGGGAAGTGCATGCTGGCCCAAGGGGTATTTCGCAACTGAACGGCTTTTCTGCTGTTGAAATTGGTATAGAAGACAAAACAGTCGTCCTCCAAACCCTTGAGCAGGACCGCCCGGGCTATGGGTCTCGACTCATCGTCTACGCTCGCGAGGCTACAGGCATTGGAATCCGGAATACCTGCCTCGGTAGCCTCCTTCAACCAGAGGGAGAATTGTGCCAAGGGGCACTCCATCAAATCACTCTTTCGCAAAGGGGTCGAATCGTACTCCTCTCTCATTTCACGCAGTTGTCCGTTCCAATCAGTCATTTCAAAACCTTGAATCCGAGTTTGGGCATTTGGCAATGGAAAAGAGTCTGCTTCATTCCTCCATTGCCCGCAGAACGTTATCCCCGGCCTTGGTCGGTTGTGCTTTTTCCCGTATTTTTTTGCGAGCCCTCATGTTCCACCTGATCAGCTTAATCGCCAAATACCCACGCAAGCTTCTGCGAAACCAGTGCAGTTCGCGAACGGGTTCGACCCGAGAAGACCATTTTTCCTTGTAGTCGTAGTTACCGGGGAGAAAATCAACCATGCGACCGTCCTTCCATGCTTGCCGAAGGTTGGAAATCAACAACTGCTTGCCCGGTGAATATTTTGCATAGGCTTTGTCAAAGGCCAAGTGGTGAACCCCGAGATAACCCGCATCAATCAAATCGATTTGCCAGGCAATGGGCTGGTCATCCAGACGCATGACGGAAACCCGGACTCTCCCCGATTTCGCCAATTCAGGAAGTAACTCGAAGAAGAACCCCCGCTTGCCACGAATTGAATAAAGACCAGCCCCTTCCTTGCTTTTCCACGATTCGACTTCAACGAGGCAGGTTGAAGGCATGATTGCCCGGACATCCTCGAAGGAATCAACAATCTCGATCGCAATGTTACCTTGCTCGGCCAACTTACGCTGATCGTAACGCAGTGACTTTCGGCTTTTGGCTCCAAGCCTTTCGCCCAGAAAGCCCTCGAAACTCCTGTCATCGCCCGGAGGCTCGATCAAGGCGGTTTTCCTGGGCATCCTGGCAAGTGTGAGAAACTTGCCCCGCTGCGTTTCCGGCTCGAGAATTTCCTGCCAAAAGGAATTCCGCATGAGAGGGACCCAACAAAACAAAAAACCTTTGAGCTGATCCTTCATCCCTTTGACCAATGCTTTCGCGCCCTCCGGAGTCGCAACGGGATCGAAATAATTGGCCTCGTCGTAGACAAAAGGCCAGAGCCCTTTGGATCCAAGCAAGCCCGGTCGCTCGACAAAGGGCCAAAAACCGTCGAGCCTGCCCTGCTCTGTTCGGGCCAAGAGGAGAATTGGACGAATCTCATCCGGTTGCCGGGACAACCAAGCAATGAGCCATTCCGGAGAAAAGTACGGATTTCGAATGGTCGCCCGGTCATGCAATTCTTCCAATTCCGAACGGATCTCCGGACTGGCAGGATCTTTTTCGAGAAAAATCGACAACTCACCAGTATCCGCGGAATTCTCGCGAACCTGATTTTTTGGCTTCACTCAGGTCAGGCGTTCAAGTTCGAGAAATCCTCGAACTCCGCCCGGAACCCGCCATCCACACCCCGGCAAAGTACGGCCACCGCATCATGGGAATGAAGAGACTCGAAGTGCGAGCAAACCACGCGAAAGTCAATAATTCGAGGCTCCTCGTTCAGTTGGGCAAAGAGCAAGCGGGCGGCATCCTCTACGAACTTGACCTTGGCACCGTTCAGTTCGGCAAAGGCTTGCTCGTCTTCCCGCCGTACCATGACCTGGGTCTCCGTACTGAGCGCGCTTATGCAAAGGTCGCGCAAATCAAGAAGAGAGATTTCCTTGTCAGGATGAACCTCAACGCTGATTCGCGCCTTGCTCCGCTGGGAGTGGGGAATGGCAAGGAGGTTTCTCTTTTCCCTAGCATGCTCGGAAAGTTCCGATGCACAGGGACAGGCGGAAGAATAAACGAAGTCAAAGTGTATGATTTTGCGAACCCTGTCAGCACAATCGATAATGCCTTCGAAACAGCAATCGTAGAACTGAAAACCCTGCAACCCGCTGCGAAGGCTTTCCTGCAGCATGGGGTAAGAAAAGTTCGCCCTCAGTCGGGCTTCCTTCGAATCGAGCTTTTCCTTGTACTCCCGGAGAATCCTAGCCAAAATTTCGGGGGCAAAGGTATCTTTCTTGTATTCGTAAAAGATGCGGATGATACGGGACATATTGATCCCTTTTTTGTCCGCCTCGAGACTGACCGTACCAGTGACCGAGGTCTCGATATTCAGGGCTTCCCCGTCCGGACCGACAAAACCCAAGGGCAAGCGAAAACCTGAAATGCCCACTTGAAGAATGGGAACCCGCGCTCCCTCGAGACCGGCTGCGCCGGAGTTTTGCACGTCGGGAAGGGAATCCCGGTAGGCAGGAGTTACCTCGAAATTTTCGTCGTACTCGCGGCGCAATTCGTGAGGCTTGTCGGATTGAGTGTCCATTATTGAATTTATGTCAAAAATTCTGCCAAAGGCAAACTCACTTCGCCTTGCCTTGATTGGCGACCGCCTCCATGGCCTTGGCGACTTTGTCCGGATCGCCGAGGTACTGGCGGCTGATTGGCTTGAGGTTTTCGTCCAATTCGTAAACCAGAGGCATGCCGGTCGGTACGTTCATGCCAAGAATATCCTCCTCGGACACCTCGTCCAAATACTTGATCAGGGCACGGAGGGAATTGCCGTGGGCAGCAATGAGGACATTCTTGCCCTTCCTGATTTGGGGGGCAATGGTCGATTCCCAAAGGGGAAGAAAGCGGGCTACCGTATCCTTGAGGCACTCGGTGAGCGGAATATCCGATTCGTCCAAGCCGGCATAGCGCCGGTCCTTGCCTGCATACCCATCGTCGTCTTTCGACATGGGCGGGGGCGGAACATCGTAACTGCGCCGCCAGACAAGAACCTGCTCATCCCCATGCTTTTCGGCAGTCTCCGCCTTATTGAGCCCTTGCAGCGCCCCGTAGTGACGCTCGTTGAGCCGCCATTCGCGATGAACGGGGATCCAAACCTGATCCATCTCGGTGAGGGCCAACCAAAGGGTCCGGATGGCCCGGGTAAGAAGCGAGGTGTACGCGACGTCGAAGGCAAACCCGGCCTCCTTCATCTGACGGCCGGCCTCACGCCCTTCGCGCTCACCCTGCTCGGTCAGGTTGACGTCGTGCCAACCGGTGAAGCGGTTATCTAAGTTCCACTGGCTTTCGCCGTGTCGAAGTAATACTAATTTGTGCATGATTGAAAAAAGTTAGCCCGCCACAATAGGGGATTTCTCTCCCCCCGTCACGACTATATTGCAGTCATAGCCATGAGGAGAATGTTAAAAAGGACTCCCAAGATCCAATGGAATAATTGAAAAACAATTTTGAGGTACCCGAACGCAGAAAGTATTTCCAGCCACCGACGGAAGAATCGTACAGGTGAGAACAAGTGGTCTTTTTTGTCCACATTCAGCCTCCTTCCTTTTCGTAAATCATCCCGTAAACCTCACGCAACGTCCTCCAAGATTTCAGCAGGATCGTCTATAATTCTTGAATATCCCTTGTTTTAGAATAACGATATCAAACATGTTCGGAAGGCTGCTTCTTCTTTTTATCTTCGTTCCCGTCATCGAGCTCTACCTGCTCGGGCTTTTGATTGGCCGCATCAATTTGATGCCTACGATTGGACTCATCGTCTTGACGGGTTTCTTCGGGGCTGCGCTGGCCCGCTGGCAGGGACTCTCCACCATGAGAAAGATCCAGGAGGAAATGAGACAAGGACGGGCACCGGCTCAGGAACTCGTCGAGGGCGTGATGATCCTGATCGGCGGCATCGCTTTGATGACTCCGGGGATTTTGACCGACTTGTTCGGTTTTGCGATGCTCCTTCCCGGCATCCGGACATCCATTGCCCGAAAACTCAAGGAAAGCCTCGTGCAATCGGTGACTGCCGGCACCTCCGACCGCTCAAAGGGGTCCAGAAACCAGGACGACGACGTCATAGACATTTAGATCCCGTCTCCGGCTTTATGATCAAGGTGTTGAAAATCTGGATATCCAAAGGTCATGACTTCAAGGGCCGCCATGGCAAAGGCCGCATGAATTTCGAGACAAAGAACTGCGACAAGGTCGAGTTAATCGCCGGACGGGGAATCAAGGGAGACCGTTTTTTCGATCACAAGCCAGATTTCAAAGGTCAAATCACCTTTTTTTCCGAGGAGGTTGCCGGACAACTCGAGAAGGAACTCGATCTGCCTGCAGTGGATCGTTCGGCCTTCCGGAGAAATGCCTTGGTCCGCGGAATCGACCTCAATGAACTGGTCGGTCGAAAGTTTTCGATCGGCAGCATCGAATTTTCGGGAAGCGAAGAATGCGCTCCTTGTTACTGGATGGACGAGGCGATCGGGCCGGGAGCTCACGAATGGCTCAAGGGCCGGGGTGGTTTGCGTTGCCGGATTCTCAAGGGCGGAGAACTGAGCTTGGGGGAGAAGAAATTATCAATTGGAGACACCTCGTGAACTATCCTCCCTTGGTTCCGGTTTCCGAAGTCCGGGCTCTTCTCGAATCAATCCTTGTCAGCCCGGAAACGGTTTCCATACCCCTCGAAGAAGCGGCGGGAAAAACATTGACCGACCCCATCACGGCCGACCGGGACGGCCCACCCTACGACCGGGTGATGATGGATGGCTATGCCTTGCGGGCAAAGGATTCGAAATACGGAGACTTTGAACTGGACGGAACAAGCGTAGCCGGTTCTGCCCTTGCCAAACTTGGGGACGAACCCGGCGTGGCTGTCGAAGTCATGACTGGGGCAATCCTGCCGATTGGAGCCGATGCGGTCGTACCCTATGAATGGACGGTGCGGGAGGGCTCGAGAATCAAACTGCTTGAAGGTTTTGCCGTCGAGCAGGATCAGTTCATTCATTTTCAAGGATCGGATTACAAGGACGGAGACGTCCTGACCGAAGAAGGAACTTCAATCGGCCCGGTGGAAACGGCCATCGCGGCAACTTGCGGACAGCTGACGGTCAAGGTTTCAAGGCCGCCGAAAATTGCAATCCTCTCCACCGGAGACGAATTGGTCCCCATTTCCGAGACCCCGAAAGAACATCAGTTGCGCCAATCAAACGCCAGCGCAATTCAATCGACCTTGACTCTGGCAGGGTTTCCTCCGGCATACTCGAGCCATTTGAGCGACGAGGCCAAAACCGAAGCCGAACGGCTCACCGAATGTATCTCTGCCCACGAGATCACCATAATTTCGGGCGGGGTATCGAAAGGAACCAGAGACTGGATTCCCGGGGCGCTTGACCATTGCACAAAGAGGCTTTTTCACGGCGTAGCCCAGAGCCCCGGCAAACCATTCGGCGTCTGGACGGAGGGATCCCGCACGATCTTCGCCCTCCCCGGCAACCCGGTTTCCACAATCGTCGGAGCAACCCGCTGGGTCGTTCCCTTTTTGCAGGCAAGGACCTCGGGAATTTGGCCGACGCCCCGCAAAATCCTCCCGCCGGACAATGTTGAAAACCGAACGGAGATGACGCGCTTGCATCCCGTCAGGCTGATTGAAGGCAACAAGGCGGAACCCGTAAAAATCAGGAACTCCGGTGACTTTGCCAACCTCGTAGCCACAAATGGCATTCTCGAAATTCCACCGAACAGCGTAAAGATCGAACCATCAACCCCCCTGCCCTATTTCCCATGGACTCATTGAACCCCGAATTATCTCATCTCGATGAAAAAGGTTTGCCCAAAATGGTCGACATTTCGGCAAAACCGGAGACCGACCGCAGGGCCGAAGCCGAGGCCATCGTGACCTTCCCCGAACAGGCTTGGGCAAAGCTTGCAAAGAACGGTTTCACCACGAAGAAGGGAGCCATCTTCGACGTCGCCATCACGGCGGGAACCATGGCCTTGAAGAAAACCTCCGAGACCATTCCGTTTTGCCACCCCATTCCGATTGACGGCTCATCCATCTCCATCGCCCCCGACGAAAGCAAACGGGCCTTGATTGTCCGTTGCTCAGTCAAGACCACCGCCCGCACGGGTGTGGAAATGGAGGCCATGACGGGAGCTTCGGCGACCGGGTTGACCCTTTACGATATGACGAAAAGCCTGGGGCTCGGCATTGAGATTAGATCCCTGCGACTAATCTCGAAAACCGGTGGGAAATCCGATTTCAAGAGCAAGAATGACTGACTGCGAAATATACGGACTGGTTCTGGCTGGTGGATTCAGCAAACGAATGGACCGGGACAAGGCGAACTTGGTTTACCCGTTCAACCACAAACCCCAATGGGAAGTTACGGCCGAATGCATCCGGCCCTTTTGCAGGGAAGTCTTCCTCTCGGTTCGAGATGGACAGCATCTCGATGGATTTTGCGAAGGATCGCCCGAAACGATAGGCGACCGCGGCTCCAGCCAAGGCCCGTTTTCCGGATTCCTAAGTGCCATGCAGCGGGTCCCCGGCCAAGCTCTTCTCGTGGTCGCGTGCGACTTGCCATTGCTCACCAGTTCAATCCTGAGGGAAATGATCGGGCATCGCGGAGCGGCCGATGCCATTGCCTTCAAAAGTTCGAGCGACGGCTTGCCCGAACCCCTTTGCGCCCTTTACGAACCGGCCATGCTCGAGGTGTGCCGGACCGCAGCCCATAACGGCGCCCGATGCCCGAGAAAGCTCCTCATCCAAAATGCGCCTTCCGTAGAGTTGCTTGATCTGCCCAGACCGGATGTGCTCGACAATGCCAACACCCCGGAGGATTTTGCTCGACTAAGCCTTATGCTCGAACAAAGGAAGACGATCGAATGAAAATAACGGTTCTTTATTTCGGTCAACTCAAGCAACAAGCGGGGACGGCCAGTGAAACCTTGGAGGTGGATGATTCACCCGTAGCCGAGGTGTACCGGCAACTGAAGGAAAGGCATGGGCTATCGATGCCTTTCAAAAACCTTCGGGCAGCCCGCAACGAAACGTTTTGCAAAGGAACGGAAGTCATTCGGGCTGACGATGTCATCGCCTTCATGCCCCCCATGTCAGGAGGTTGATCATTCGCTTCTCACTGTCAGAGGATCCCATCGCCCCGGCTGTGCTGCGCAAGGAGTTGCCGCGGCTGGACGCTGGGGGATATTGTTCGTTCGAAGGCTGGGCCCGGGACAACAACTTGGGAAAAACAGTGAAGGAGCTGACCTACGAAGCTTATGTTCCTTTGGCCTTGAAACAGGGTGAAGCCGTCATCCGGGAGACTCTCGAGCGGTTCGATATTCTCGACGCTTCGGCTTGCCATCGTACGGGAAGTCTCTCACCCGGCGATCTGGCCGTATGGATCGGGGTTTGCTCCGCCCACCGGGCCGCAGCGTTCGAGGCCTGCCGGCACTTGATCGACCGGATCAAGGAAACCGTGCCGATATGGAAATTCGAAGCGTACTCCGACGGCACCAGCGAATGGCTCGACCCGACCGCCTGTGGTTGCGCAAAAACACAAACCTGAAGAAATGACGGCTGCAATCGATTCGCTCAAACGCCCGCTCAAGGATTTGCGGATATCGATTACCGACCGTTGCAACCTGCGTTGCCAATATTGCCTGCCGGAAGAATTGTTTGGTCCCGGCTTTGCCTTTTCCCCGAGGGAAGAAGTTCTGACCTACGAGGAGATCAAGAGGGTCGTGGACGCCTTTTTGCCACTGGGGGTCAGGAAGGTTCGAATAACCGGGGGGGAACCACTTCTTCGACGGGATGTCAGCGACCTTGTCAGGCTCTTGCGCAAAACGGGACCCGGACTCGATCTGGCCATCACGACGAACGGGCTGAAACTCGACGAACACCTTCAGTCGCTCCGAGAAGCCGGTCTAGACCGCCTCAACGTCAGCCTCGATGCGATCGATCCGCAAATCGGCCGAAAAATAGCCGGCCGGCCATTGGACACCGAAAAAATCTGGGCAGCGGTAATTCGAGGGCAGGCAATGGGTTTTCGAGTCAAGCTCAACACCGTGATAAAAAAGGGCGTAAACGAGTGTCAGGTTCTCCCTTTGGTCGAAAGATGCCGGAAAGAGGGCATCGAGCTCCGGTTCATCGAGTTCATGGACGTGGGAACGAGCAACGGATGGGACCTCAATGAGGTGATTACGGCGAAAGAAATTCAAGAGAAAATAAGCCTGCATTATGCCCTGAGCCCCCAAGCCCTCGACAGTGGCGGAGAAACCGCCCGACTCTACAGCTATGACGACGAACGGGGCTTGGTCGGTTTCATCAATTCAATCAGCCAGCCTTTTTGCCAAGGCTGCAACCGGGCCCGCATTTCGGCAACCGGTGATCTTCACACCTGCCTTTTCGCCGATTCCGGACATCCGCTCAAGCATTGGTTGCGCGATGAAAAAATAGATACGAAGGCTCTCACGGACAGGATTGGGAAAGTTTGGGGAGGAAGATCCGACCGATACTCCGAAGTTCGTACACCCCTTGCCTCCGCTTCCTCCTCCCGGACCGAGATGTGGCAAATCGGCGGCTGACCCCTGAACAAACCCTCAGGGATTG